>Ga0255338_1001111_pt1 | contig 57397 bp, 59 predicted proteins | sample MeOH1_35cm_T4_19_FD_203715 | JGI IMG/M metagenome (GOLD analysis project Ga0255338, IMG submission 203715) | Sandy soil microbial communities from University of British Columbia, Vancouver, Canada - MeOH1_35cm_T4_195 | ecosystem: Engineered > Artificial ecosystem > Sand microcosm > Unclassified ... | reverse complement strand
CGTCCAGGATGGCGACCAGGCCGCACTCGGGGATGTCCAGGCCCTCGCGCAGCAGGTTGATGCCCACCAGGATGTCGAAGGCGCCGAGCCGCAGGTCGCGGATGATCTCGATCCGCTCCAGGGTGTCCACGTCGGAGTGCATGTAGCGGACGCGCAGGCCCTGCTCGTGCATGTATTCGGTGAGGTCCTCGGCCATCTTCTTGGTGAGGACGGTGATCAGGCTGCGATAGCCCTTGGCGGCGGTCTCGCGCACCTCGGCGATGACATCGTCGACCTGGCTGAAGCCGTTCTTGGAGACCGGGCGGATCTCCACCGGCGGGTCGATCAGGCCGGTGGGGCGGATCACCTGCTCGGCGAAGACGCCGCCGGCGCGCTCCATTTCCCAGGGACCGGGGGTGGCGGAGACGAAGACGCTGTCCGGCCGCATGGCGTCCCACTCCTCGAACTTGAGCGGGCGGTTGTCGATGCAGGAGGGCAGGCGGAAGCCGTATTCGGCCAGGGTGAACTTGCGGCGGTAGTCGCCCCGGTACATGCCGCCGATCTGGGGCACGGTCTGGTGGCTCTCGTCGATGAACAGGAGCGCGTTGTCGGGGATGTATTCGAAGAACGTCGGCGGCGGCTCGCCCGGCCGGCGGCCGGTAAGGTAGCGGCTGTAGTTCTCGATGCCGGCGCAGGAGCCGGTGGCCTCGATCATCTCGATGTCGAAGGTGGTGCGCTGTTCGAGGCGCTGGGCCTCCAGCAGCTTGCCGTTGGCGACCATCCAGTCGAGGCGCTCCTTGAGCTCGACCTTGATCTGGTTGATCGCCTGGCGGAGCGTCGGGCGCGGCGTGACGTAGTGGCTGTTGGCGTAGATCTTCACGCCCTGCAGGTCGTTGGTCTTCCTGCCGGTGAGCGGGTCGAACTCGGTGATGCTCTCGATCTCGTCGCCGAACAGGGAGATGCGCCAGGCGCGGTCCTCGTAGTGGGCGGGGAAGATCTCCAGGGTGTCGCCGCGGCGGCGGAAGGTCCCGCGCTCGAAGGCGGCGTCGTTGCGCTTGTACTGGAGGGCGACCAGGTCCCCCATCAGCTTCTTCTCGTCGATCCGGTCGCCGGGGGTGAGCGAGAAGGTCATGGCCGAGTAGGTCTCGACCGAGCCGATGCCGTAGATGCAGGAGACCGAGGCCACGACGATGACGTCGTCGCGCTCCAGGATCGCCCGGGTGGCCGAGTGGCGCATCCGGTCGATCTGCTCGTTAATCGAGGAGTCCTTCTCGATGTAGGTGTCGGTCCGCGGCACGTAGGCCTCGGGCTGGTAGTAGTCGTAGTAGCTGACGAAGAACTCGACCGCGTTCTCGGGGAAGAAGCTCTTGAACTCGCTGTAGAGCTGGGCGGCCAGGGTCTTGTTGGGGGCCAGGATCAGGGCGGGACGCTGGGTCTCCTCGATGATCTTGGCCATGGTGAAGGTCTTGCCGGAGCCGGTGACGCCGAGCAGGACCTGCTCGCGCTCGCCGCCGTCGATCCCGGCCACCAGTTCGCGGATGGCGGTCGGCTGGTCGCCGGCCGGCTCGTAGGCGCTGGAGAGCTTGAACTTCCGCCCACCCTCGCTCTTGTCCGGGCGCACCGGGCGGTGCGGCTTCCAGAGCATGGGCATGGTGTTTTCGTCGTAGTCGAAGGCGGCCGACATGTCGGCGACGCCGCCCTGAGAAGAAGAAGGGGCGGGTTCGGCGGGGCTGGGCATGGCGTCCAAGGTAGGCGCTCCCGGTCAGGTTCGCCACACCCTGCGCAGAGGCCTGCTGACAGCAGGGTGTCAGCATGGGCGCGTGGGCCGGATCACGCCGCGCGATCGTGGAGATCGCAGGGGCGGTCAAGCGTGCGATTGGCCGCCGTGCGCATCTGGCCCTGGCGCGGGGCGCCGGCGAAGAAGTAGCCGAGGTCCACGTCCAGGGCGCAGGCCAGCTTCCAGAGCATGGCCACCGACAGGCGGTTGCTGGCGCACTCGTACTTCTGGATCTGCTGGAAGCGGACGCCGACCATGTCGCCGAGCTGCTGCTGGGTGAGGCCCATCAGCCGGCGACGCCGCCGCAGCTGGCGGCCCACCAGGATGTCCACATCGCTACTCATCGTCTCTACACCGCAAGGTCCCGACTACCGGGAGGTGTACCTCGGTCAACCGGGAGGGCGTGACCGAGCTTGTCCCGAGCCCGGCCGATTTCTTGCCGAGCCGGGACGCCTGGCTGACAGATCGGCGGCGACATGGAACAACTGGCGGCGATGAACGCGCCCATGCAGAGCCTCCCCGCCTGGATGTACACCGACCAGGCCTTCTTCGAACGCGAGCGGGAGACGATCTTCCGCACCGCCTGGCAGGTGGTCTGCCACCTCAACGACATTCCGGAAGCCGGCGACTACCAGGCCTTCGACTTCCTGGGCGAGAAGGTGCTGACCGTGCGCGGCGAGGACGGCCAGGTGCGGAGCTTCCACAACGCCTGCCGCCACCGCGCTTCGCGGCTGGCGGACGGGAACCAGGGCAACTGCGGCCACCGGATCGTGTGCCCCTACCACGCCTGGAGCTACGGCCTGGACGGCCGGCTGGCCAATGTCCCCAAGTGGCAGGGGTTCGAGGACCTGGACAAGGGCGAGCATGGCCTGAGGCCGATCGAACAGGAGATCTTCCTGGGCTTCATCTTCGTGCGCTTTGAGGGCGGGCTGCCCAGCGTGGCGGAGATGATGGCGCCCTACGCCGACGAGCTGGCGCCGCACTGCCCGCCGGACCTGGTCCCCCAGGGGCGGGTGACGCTGCGGCCCCGGCCGGTGAACTGGAAGAACATCTCGGACAACTACTCCGACAGCCTGCACATCCCGGTAGCCCATCCCGGCCTGACCCGGCTGTTCGGCCCCACCTACGGCATCGAGGCGGCGCCCTGGGTGGACAAGATGTGGGGCGACATCACCGAGACGCCATCCAGCAACTGGGTGGAGCGGAACTACCAGGCCCTGCTGCCGAAGTTCGACCACCTGGAGGGCCGGGCCCAGCGGCAGTGGAACTACTACAAGCTCTGGCCGAACGTGGCGTTCGACGTCTACCCCGACCAGATCGACTTCATGCAGTTCATCCCGATCTCGCCCACGCAGACGCTGATCCGCGAGATCGCCTACGTCCGCCCCGACGCCCGGCGCGAGGCCAAGGCCGCCCGCTACCTCAACTGGCGCATCAACCGGCAGGTCAACGCCGAGGACACGGTGCTGATCAAGCGCGTGCAGGACGGGATGGAGAGCTCGGCCTACGAGAGCGGGCCGCTGGGGCCGTCCGAGGTGTGCCTGAAGAGCTTCGCGGAGAAGCTGACTGCGATGATTCCCGAGGCCGCGGCGTGGGTCGCCCGCAAGGCAGACCCCCAAAAGGGTGATTGGCGGCCGGCGGCGGGTTGCTAGCACCCGAGGCGTATCCGGGCCGTGCGCCCGGCTTTCGCATCGAAGGGGTCACCGTGAAGTCGCTTACGTCTCTTGCCGTCCTCGCCATGGCTGCCGCCGGTCCGGCGACCGCGGCTCAGTTCACCAACGGCAGCTTCGAGCAGCCCGGAACCGTCGTCGCGGCCACCTTGCTGGCGGGCAGCACCTTCCTTCCCGGCTGGACCGTGGTGGACGCGACGCCCGGGGGCGACACCGACGTGCAGTACACGAGCAACGCCGCGTACGGCGCCCTGGGCGTGACGGCCTCGCACGGCCAGTACCTTCTGGACCTCACCGGATCGGTAGGGCGCGGCAAGGGGGTCGCGTCCGATCCGATCGACGTGCTGGCCGGGACGACCTACCAAGTGGGCTTCGACGTCGGCGCCTTCCTGGTCGGCAACTACGGCAGCTTCGGCGACGCCACCGTCGACCTGCTGGTGAACGACGTCCTGGCGGGCAGCTTCACCAACATCATGGACCGTACGACGGCGGGCTCCGACTGGACGCGGTTCACCCATGCCTTCACCGCCACCGGCCCGACCGTGAAGCTGACCTTCCTGAGCAGCACGTCACTCAGCTCCAGCAACCTGGGCGTCGGCCTGGACAACGTCAGCTTCAACGCGGTGGAGCCGAGCGGCGCGGCGCCCGAGCCGGCGTCGTGGGCGCTGATGATCGCCGGCTTTGGCGGCGTTGGCGCCTTGCTCCGCGCGCGTCGCCGGACCGCCGCCGCCTGACGAAAAGCTACCGCCGCCCGTCCAGCCATCCCCGCACCGTCCTGTTCACCAGCGTCTCGGCGTCGTGCTGGACGAAGTGGCCGGCGGTGGGGGCCATGACGATGGTGGTGTCGGCGTCGACGTAGTTCCAGGTTCCGCTGTGGCCGGCGGCGTTGAGGGCGGTGTCCTTGACCCCGTGGATGACCAGGACCGGAACCTTCACGCGCTGGTTGGGCGCGGCCATGGTCGCCGGCGTCTCGGTCTCGGCGCCGGACCCACGCGGGTAGTTGGCGCGGTAGTAGTTCATCATGGCGGCGAAGTCGGAGCGCTTGAGGGCCTCAATGTAGCCGGCCTTCTCCTTGGGGTCCTTGACCCAGGCGGCCAGCCCCTCGGCGGTCAGCAGCTTCTCCGAGCCGTCCTTCTGGAAGTTGCGGGCGTAGTTCGAGCCCTCCTGCTGGGCCTTGTTGGTGGCCAGCTCGCGGGCCATGCCGGCGGGGTGGGGCACGCTCATGATGACGAGCTTGTTCACCAGATCCGGGCGGTTGAAGGTCACCTGCCAGGCGATGGCGGCGCCCCAGTCATGGCCGACGACGATGGCGTTCTTCTGGCCCTCGGCGGCGATCACCGCGGCCACGTCGCCGATCAGGTTCGGCATGGCGTAGGCGGCGACGCCCTGGGGCTTGTCCGAGAGGTTGTAGCCGCGAAGGTCCAGGGCGGCGGTGCGGTAGCCGGCCTTATTCAGCTCGGCCATCAGCGGCTTCCAGGTGGCCCAATAGTCGGGGAAGCCGTGGATCATCACCACCAGCGGGCCCTTGCCGTCGACCACGTAGTGAATCTTCACATCGCCGTTCGCCGCGGTCTTGTCCTGCGGAGCGGCCTGGGCGGCGGTGGCGCCGACGGCGAGCGCGAGGGCCAGTGCGGCCAGCCTACGGAACATCGGAGCCTCCCTTTATGATTTACGCCGTAGACTAGAGTGCGTGCTTCGCTCGGCACATACTGTTTGGCACATAGTATGTGCTAGACACTGTGTGATACACAGTGTATGTCGCACAGCACGATGCCAAACGACGCCGACATCTTCGAGACGCTCCGCCAGGAACTGCGACGCGGCTCGCTGATCATGGCCGTGCTGGGCCAGCTGCGCGCCGAGCACTACGGCTACACCCTGCGCAAGGCCCTGGCCGACGCGGGCGTCGAGATCGACGAGGGTGCGCTCTACCCGATGCTCCGCCGGCTGGAGGCCCAGGGCCTGCTGGCCAGCGAGTGGCGGCTGGAGGAACGGCGGAACAAGCGCTTCTACCGGCTCTCGGCCGAGGGGGAGGCCGTGCTGGGCCGCCTGGTCGAGGAATGGACCAGGCTCAACGCCTCGGTCGACGCGATCCTGGGAAAATCGTCATGAACGACCTGATCGACCGCTATCTCGCGGCCATCGCCCGCGAACTGCCCGAAGGCGATCGCGCCGACATCGCGGCCGAGCTGCGCGACGACCTGCTCACCAAGGTCGAAATCCGCGAGGAGGCCCTGGGCCGCCCCCTGGACGACCGGGAGCTGAGGGACGAGCTGACCGCCTTCGGCAATCCGCTGATCGTGGCTGGCCGATACCGCAAGGTTCAGCATCTGATCGGCCCGCAGATGTTCCCGTTCTGGTGGTCGGCGGTGAAGGCGACCCTGACGGTAATCGTCGTGGTCTACCTCGTGCTGATCGTTCTAAAGCTGATCTTCGGCGGCGGGCGCGTGTCCAGCCTGGACGTGCCTGAGCCCATGCTCGTGCTGGTGTCCGCCTTCGGCGCCGTCACCGGTGTCTGCGCGCTGATCGAGCGGTACGGCGATCCCGCCAAGGTCGCCCGTTGGCGGCCTGAGCGCCTGCCGCCGGCGCACGGCAAGACCCGCTCGCGGTTCGAGCTCATGACCGAGCTCGGCATGGGTGTCGTCTTCCTGCTGTGGTGGACGGGGGCGATCCACTTCCGCAACGTCGTGCCGGAGATCGGCCTACGCATCGACCTCGCGCCGGTCTGGGAGCGCTACTACTGGTGGATCCTCGGCTACTCGGTCATCGAGATCGGCTCGAACGCTATAGCCCTGGCGCGGCCCGATCGCGTGCAGCTCGTCCGTTGGATGGCGATCTGGCGCAGCCTGCTTGGCGCGGCGATCCTGCTGGGCGTGATCCAGGCCAGCCGGTTCCTGATCGTGACGGGTCCGGCGGGCAAGGCCGCAGCGGTTTTCGACCTCTGGATGCGGGTCGGGATCGGGGTGACGATCATAGTGTTCGTGGTCCGCGCCGCGACCGAGGCCTGGCGGCTGTACCAAGATGAGCGTGGCGTCCGCGCGGCGGCTTAGAAGCCTCGGACCGCGCTCGCCGCCATCATGAGCACGCCCATCAGGGCGGCTGTCGCCAGTAGAAGATTGCGCATCCTGCGCCCTCCCGTCGTCCTCGAAATAGGTACGGAGCAAGAGGGGCGCCAGACGCGCGTCGGATCGTTCCTGAGTCTACTTGTCGACGCCCTTGCTGATCACGGTTCCCACCGCCGCGCCGGCTGCGGCGCCGACCGGGCCGCCGACGACAGCGCCCGCCACGGCCCCGGTCGAGGCCCGCTGCTCGACGTTGTGGCCGCAGGCGCTGAGCGCCAGGGCGGTGGCCGTCGAAAGCAGGATGAGTGGAATGCGCATGGAACCCTCCGATGTGTCGGGTTGAGAACAGTCAAGCCGCCTCAAGGTTCCGCTCAAGCTCGCGTTTGAGGCGAGCAAGGTAAATGAACATGGTTTCAGGAGAAGTCAGCCTTACTTGAAGACTAGATGCAGATGGCGTGGAACCTTCCGGAAAAGGTCTGTGTTGTCAGAGTTCTGCGGGCCCGGGGCCTGCTGGCGCGGCGCTTGCCGACGCGCCGCCGTTAATGCTGCGGCGCAAAAAACTCTTGCCAGCAGCGCTTCGCGCATTCATACACCCTTCATCATTTGCCGTCGCCTCCCCACAACGGATCTCGGGGTCAGGCCTGCCGGCGGACGCTACCAGCACGAGCAGGGGCGACCGCGGCGTCAAAGAGTTGGGGGGCATGTTCGCCCTCGCCGCTGAGGACCGTTCCGTTTTGATTTCAAGCACCAAGGTGCGCGCCGCATGGCGTGCGCCGATCGGCGCCGTTTTGACGGGCGCAGGCTTTGGCCTGGGCCTGGGCGTATTCTTCCTTGTCGCCGGCATGTCCGGCCGCGCCGCGGACCACGCGCACGCCCAGCGGATGGCCGAGGCGGCCGCCGTCGGCTACGCGGGCTCGTACCTCGAAGCCGAGGGCCAGGGCCTGCGTGTCGGCCTGCAACGATACGCGTTCCGCGTCGGGCCGGATGCGGCGACCGTCGTCCCCCGCTTCGGCAAGGACCGCGTCGCGATCAAGGCCAGGCGCCGCGCCGACCTCGAGTGCCTGACCGAAGCCGTCTATTACGAGGCCCGCGGCGAGAGCGCCCGCGGCCAGGCCGCCGTCGCCCAGGTGGTGATGAACCGGGTGAAGCATCCGGCCTACCCGAAGAGCGTCTGCGCCGTGGTGTTCCAGGGCTCCGGCCGCCGCACCGGCTGCCAGTTCAGCTTCGCCTGCGACGGCTCGATGAAGGGTCGCCGCGAGGGCATGGCCTGGACCCGCGCCCGCGAGGTCGCCGCCCGGGCGCTGTCGGGCGCCTTGCGCGCCGAGATCGGCTCGGCGACCCACTTCCACACCACGGCCGTGTCGCCGGCCTGGGCCCCGCAGATGCTGCGCGTGGCCAACGTGGGCACGCACGTCTTCTACCGCTTCTCGCCCTATCGCCTGCGCAACGCGGCCCCGGCCCAGCCGCCGATGGAGCACGCCGTGCTGACGGCGGACGCGGCCGGCCCCGCGCCCGAGCTGCGCCTGATGCCGGCGCTGGTGGACAAGGCCGTGGCGGATTCGCTGGAGCCGGTGTCGGCCGCGACCACCGCCGCGACCCCGGCGCCCGCCGCCGGCGCAGCCAAGCCCGCCACGGCGACGGCGCCCGCGCCGAAGCCGGCGGACTCGGCGCTGCTCACAGCGCCTCAACCTGCTGCTGCAGGCGCTTCCTGACCAATTCCGGCAGGATCCGGTTCAGCCAGCCGATCTGCCTGGCCTGACCGCCCACGAGGTGGTGGAGCCGCGGCTTGCCGTGCACGGCCGCCCAGATCGCGTCCGAGACCTCCTCGACGGGATAGACCGGCACCTTCTGGTGGCGCAGAGACACCCGCAGGTCCTCGTTGCCCGAGAACCGCGCCTTGTCGAGCAGGGGCGTGTCGATGAACCAGGGCATGATGCAGCGCACCCCGACCCCGATCCGCGAGAATTCGGCCTCCAGCGCCTCGGATAGCCCGCGCACCGCGAACTTGGTGGCGGCGTAGACGCTCATCCGCGGCGGGGCCACCACGCCCGCCACAGAGCCCACGTTGACGACGATCGCGCCGGGCGTGGCGGCCAGCAGGTCGAAGGCCGCCTGGCAGCCGTTCAGCACGCCCTTCAGGTTCACGTCCAGCTGCAGGTCGACCTCCTCGGCGGTTTGGGCCTCCAGGTAGCCGCCCTTGGCGACGCCGGCGTTGTTGACCAGCACGTCCAGCTTGCCGCCGGTCAGCTTGGCGAACACCGCCAGCTCGGCCTTCCAGGCGCTGCGGTGGCGGACGTCGAGCCTGTGGACCGTCCCGGCGCCCGGCCCGATCGCCTCCAGCGCGGCGGCCAGCCCCTTGGCGTCGATGTCGGCCAGGCCCACGAACCAGCCGCCGCGCGCGAACCGCTTCGCCGTCGAGAGCCCGATGCCGCTGGCCGCGCCGGTGACGAAGATCGCGCGCCGGCCGTCCGCCTGCGCCTTCCCGCTTGCCGCCATCGCTGAGTCCCCCCTGTAGTTCGCGCCGGATTACACCGCATACGCCGCGCAGGGAAAAACCGGATGAGTGTCGACGCCTCCCATGAGCAACTTTCGAAGGACCTGCTGGGGATCGCCTACGATGCCCTGACGCCGGTGCAGCGCAGCGTCATCGACCTGATCGCCACCGAGGCGCCCACCGACCTTGACGACAAGCTGAAGCATGACGACCGCACGCCGGGCCAGCGGCTGGCCGACCGGGTGGCGGAGGTCGGCGGGTCCTGGGCCTTCATCATCGGCTTCGGCGCGGCCCTGACCCTGTGGATGGGCTGGAACATCGTGACCCGGGGGTTCGACCTGGCCTTCGACCCCTATCCCTTCATCTTCCTGAACCTGATGCTTTCGATGCTGGCGGCCATCCAGGCGCCGGTCATCATGATGAGCCAGAACCGCGCCGCCCAGCGCGACCGCAAGGCCGCCGAGCACGACTACATCGTCAACCTGCGCGCCGAACTGGAGATCATGCACCTGCACGACAAGATCGACGCCCTGCGCAAGCGCGAGCTGCTGGGCATCATCAAGCGCCAGAACGAAGCCCTGCGCCTGACCCGGCAGGTCTATGGCGACCCGCCGCGCCCGCGGCGACGGACGAGCGGCGGCGGGAGCTAGAACGCCCGCTGGTCGCCGAACAGCAGCGGCGCGGTGCGGGCGACAAGGGCCAGGTCGGCCCGGAACGACCAGGTGTCGATATAGGCGTTGTCCGCGGCGATCCGAGCGGCCAGCGCCTCCGGCGAGGTGATCTCGCCCCTGTACCCCAGGACCTGCGCCCGTCCGGTCAGCCCGGGACGGGTCCGGAACCGCGCGGCATAGCCGGGCACCACCCCGGCCCAGGCCTGGTCGTGGCTGAGCGCATGCGGACGCGGGCCCACCACCGACATGTCGCCGGCCAGGATGTTGAGGAGCTGGGGCAGCTCGTCCAGGCTCAGTTTCCGCAGGAGCCTGCCAAGCCGGGTGACGCGTGTATCGCCGCGCTTGGCCTGAGTGACCGCGCCGCCGTCCTCCATCACCCGCATGGTGCGGAACTTGTAGATGCGGAACGGCCGGCCGTTCAGGCCCGTGCGGCGTTGGCGGAAGAGCACGGGGCCGCCGTCCTCCAGCCAGATCGCGAGGGCGATCAGCACGAGGAGCGGCAGGAAGGCCAGCAGGGCGAGGCCGGCCGTGGTGATGTCGAAGGTGCGCTTACGCTGGCTGGCGACGACGGGGGGCGTCGCCGGGCCAAACCGTCCCACCTTCGCCGCGCTGGGGGCGAGCATCGTCACGTCGAATTCAACCGCTGAATCTTTGAGACGGCGCCCGGCCTCGCGGCCGGGCGCCTATGCCTGACCTACGCGAAGTCAGGCGGCGACCATCGCCAGACGCCGCCGGCGGATTAGCCCACCCACGCCGCCGAAGCCCAGGACCATCATCGCCCAGGCCGCCGGTTCCGGCACCAGGGCGACGGCGCCGATATCGCCGATCTCGAGCGAATAGTTGCCGGACGCGAAATCGACACGGTCGATCGCGCTGTCGAAGCTGAAGGTCAGCCGGCCGTTGGTGGTGAAGGCCGTCTGGCTGCCGTTGGCGTCCATGCCAGGAAGCGCGTCAAGGGTGGCGCCGGTCACGACCTGGCTGGTGCCGTCGGCCAGGTGGAAGGTGAAGCTGTTGAAGCCGTCGAGAGAGCCGATGTAGAAGCTGATCGCGCTCAGGAGCGGCGTATCGAGGCTCGCCATCTGGCCCTTCTGGACGCTGAGATACTGGGTCGTGTCCCAGGTGGCGGGCGCCGTGGCCGGGGCCGCGCTGAGACCTGCGATCGAGCCGACGACCAGGTTTGCGTCGCCGCTAAGCGCGTAACCGGGCAACAGGAATGACACGTCGGCGAGCGTCGGGCCGCCTTCGAAGGCCGTGACCAGCGTTTCGTCCGCATTCACATCGGCCTGGTAGCCGATGAAGGTGACATCGGCCTGCGCCACGCCGGCGGCCAAGCTGAGCGTCGTCGCGCCCGCCAGCGCGGTGAAGAGTCTGAGTTTCATCGATGCGTTCCTGAAAAAAGCAACCAGCCGAAGCGCTGCAAGCGTTCGTCCCAAGCGCACAACCTTCATGTTGCAGTGCAGTTCCAGGTTCCCCGGGGCTTTCAACTGACGTGGGAAAGCGGGGCTAAGCCGAGGAGCCATTGCCCACGCAACAGGCGCCGAAAGGAAAAACCCCAGGCGCCGCGCCGCCGTTCCCAGGGGGCGTGGCGAATTCGTCGAGGGACTGCGCACGAACCCGCCGCGGCGGAGAACCGGCTGCGCCGCACCGCGTTCCAGCTGAGCTCGGGTTTCAACTCCCGCGAGAGATGTTCATCTCTTGGTCAGCTATCCGACATTAGGCGGGGGAGTCGAAATCGGCGCGCGAATGGCTCGGCGCCGCCTTTGAGGGTCGTTCTTGGACAACGCGGCGTGACACCTGAAGAGATCAGTCTGGCCGTGGGCAAGCGCCTGGGGGAGCGACGGCGCGAGCTGCGTCTCTCGCTGGCGCAGGTGTCGGCGCGCTGCGGCGTCAGCCTGCAGCAGATCCACAAGTACGAGACCGGCCAGACGCCGCTATCGCTGCCGATGCTGGTGCAACTGTCGCGATGCCTCGATGCGCCGATCGCCTATTTCCTCGAGCCCATCGAAGGGGCCTACGAGGCCAAGGCCGCCATCGGCTAGACCCGCGCCGCCCGTCGCAGCGCCTGCGGCGGCTGGCCGAAGGCGCGCAGGAACGCGCGGCGCATGCGCTCAGGATCGCCGAACCCCGCGGCCTCGGCCACCCGGTCGATGGGGGCGTGGCCGGTTTCGACCGCGGTGCGTGCGGCTTCCAGTCGCAGGCGCTCCACGGCCTTGGCCGGCGTGGTCCCGGTTTCGGCGGTGAAGGCGCGGGCGAAGTTGCGGGGGCTCATGGCGGCCTGGGCGGCGAGCCGCTCGACCGTCAGGGCCTCGCCCAGATGGCGGCGCATCCAGTCCATGAGGTCGGCGAACCGGCCGGAGCGACCGCCCAGCTCGACCAGGGCGGAGAACTGGGACTGCCCGCCCGGACGGCGCTGGTGGACGACGAGCTGCTGGGCCACGCGGCGGGCCACGTCGGCGCCCAGGTCGTCCTCGACGAGGGCCAGGGCCAGGTCGATGCCGGCGGTGATACCGGCCGAGGTCCAGACCTCGCCGTCGCGGATGAAGATGCGATCGGCGTCCAGCTTCACCTTCGGATAGCGGCGGGCGAAGTCGTCGGTGCGGCTCCAGTGGGTGGTGGCCCTGCGGCCATCCAGCAGGCCCGCCTCGGCCAGGACATAGGCGCCGGAACAGACGCTCGTCTGGCGCCGCGCCGGGGTGCGTTTCAGCCAGGCGACGATCTGGCCCAGCTCCCGGAGCGAGCGCGTGCCGTCGCCCCCGGAGACCATGATGGTGTCGAATGGACCGTCGGGAAGGGCGGTGGCGGCGAACCTCACGCCGGACGAACTGGCGATTTGGCCGCCCCCGGGCGCCACGACGGTGAAGTCGTAGCTGCCCGGCCGGTAGCGCTCGGCGATTTCGAAGGCGGCGATCGGGCCGGCGGCGTCCAGCAGCTGGAAGCCGGGGAAGATCACCAGGGCGAGGCGTCGGGTCATGGCAGGATTTGCTGGAACAATGGCATTTCAGCCAGAGGGTGCGCACCCTAGGCTGCGGTCGTCAACTGAAGGAGACGCCCATGGCCAAGCTGCAGATCCTGTTCGTCCTGTACCCGGGCGTGACCCACCTGGACTTCACCGGCCCGCACCAGGTGCTGGTGCGGACGCCGAACGCCGAGGTGACGGTGGCGTCGCTGGGCGGCGTGGACATCGAGGCGGAGGGGCTGGTGTTCACCCGCCTGGCCGACCTGGCGAAGATCCCGCGCTGCGACGTGCTCTGCATTCCGGGCGGCTTCGGGACCACCGAGGCCATGCTGGACGAGGCGTTCATGGCGCAGGTCCGCCGGCTCGGCGCGGGCGCGACCTATCTGACCTCGGTGTGTACGGGGTCGCTGATCCTGGGCGCGGCGGGCTTCCTGCAAGGCAAGCGGGCGGCGACGCACTGGGCGTGGCGGGATCTGCTGCCGTCGTTCGGGGCGACTGTGGCCGAGGAGCGTGTGGCGCGGGACGGGAACGTGATCACCGGCGGCGGGGTCACGGCCGGGATCGACTTCGCCCTGGTGCTGCTGGAAGAGCTGGCGGGGCGCGACTTCGCCGAGGCGAGCCAGCTGGGCCTGGAGTACGCGCCGGCGCCGCCGTTCAATTCCGGACGACCGGAGCTGGCGCGGCCCGAGATCCTGGCCCTGGTGAAGGCGCGCATGGCCGCGGCCGTGGAGGCGCGCGCCGGGGCGGCGACCGAAGCCGCCGCCCACATGGCGCCGGTCTGATGCGACGGCTCGCGATCGCGCTCGCCGCCTGGCTCGCGCTCGCCGCGCCGGCGGCGGCGAGGCCCCTGGTGGTGATCCTTGCCGACGCCGAGGGCACCGAGACGACCGATCTCATCGCCCCCTACGCCATCCTGGCGGAGAGCGGGGCGGTGGAGGTGAAGGTCGTGGCGGCTTCGGCCAAGCTGGTGCGGCTGATGCCCGGCATGGCCTGGGTCGCGCCTCACATGACCCTGGCTGAGCTCGCCCGGACCCGGCCCGAGGGTCCCGATGTCGTCATCGTGCCGGCCATGCACCGGGTGAGCGATCCCGCGCGTGCGGCCTGGCTCAGGGCTCAGGCCCATGGCGGCGCGCGGGTGATGTCAATCTGTGACGGGGCGCTGGTGCTGGCCGGCGCCGGACTGCTCGACGGGCGCCGCGCCACGACCCATTGGAACAGCCATGGGCCGGCGGCGCGGAAGTACCCCAAGGTGACCTGGCGGCGCGACAGTCGATGGATCACCGATGGGTCCATCACCACCACCGCCGGCGTCAGCGCTTCGGCCCCGGCATCCCTCGCCTTGCTGGCGGATCTTGCCGGCGAAGGTGTCATGCGCGACACCGCCCGCCGCATGGGCTTGCCGGCGCCGGACCCTCGCCACGCGGGCGAGGACTTCCGACTGAACGGCGCGGGCATCGGCGTCGCCGCCGGCAATGTGCTGGCGTTCTGGCGGCGCGACGACGTGGCGGTGACCCTGTCGCCGGGCTTCGACGAGCTGAGCTTCGCGACGGTCCTTGACGGGTGGTCACGGACCTACCGTTCGACCGCCTGGGCTGTCGCCGCCTCAGGCGTGACGTCCCGGCGCGGCCTCGTCGTCTACGGGGACAAGGCGCGTCCCGCGCGGTTCGATCGAGAGGCGCCGCTCCCCGGCGGCGGCGCCATGGAGGCGATGTTCGGCCAGATCCGCAGCGCCTACGGCGAGCCGACGGCCCGCTTCGTGGCGCTGCAGCTGGAGCACCCCTACGGCGCGGTCAGCGCGTGGTAGGGGCGGCGACCCCACCGTCCTCTAGAACGCGAACTGGCTGCGGAAGGAGACGACGTCGACGTCCTCGCCGACCTGGACGCCGGCGGCGTTCAGGCGATCGATGTCGATGCGCTGATACTGGGCCTGGAAGCGGTAGACGGCGTTCGGGTACCAGTTGACGCCCAGGGTGGCGATCCGCTGCTCGCCGCCGCGGACGCCGCCCGCCGGGGTGGCGGCGCCGGCCAGGCCCGCGTTGTCGTCGAGGTCGAGGACGCTGTAGCGCGCGGCGACCTCGAGCGCTCCCCAGGTCCCGTCGGCCGGGCTGAAGTTCTTCGCCGGCTTGACGCCCTTGAAGCCGCCGCTGGCGCTGGACCAGGCGCGGTGTTCGCCGGTGATCGTCCAGGCGCCCTGGACGTAGTAGCCGCCGAAGCGTGAATTGGCGGCGTTGAGCCGGTCCACGTCGATCCGGTAGACCTCGCCGGAAACCTGGAGGTTCTTGTAGAAGGCCCCCAGTTCGCCGCCGTAGGCGGTGACGCCGTCTGCGTTCAGGGCGCCGGTGTCCACCAGCCGCGTGCCGTCGACCCGGATTTCAGGGCGCTCGCGCAGGCGGAGCTGGGTGACCTTGGCAGCGCCGGCGCCGGTGTCGGCCATGCGCAGCACGCCCTGGACGTTGGCGCCCACGTGCAGGCCATGGTCCTTGCCGCCGACGGGGCTGAAGGCGACCCGGGTCAGGTAGCCGGCCTGTTCGTCATATTCCGTCGTCGCCGGCGCGCCGATCACGGCGCCGGTGAGGGCGGCAGAGGCGTACCAGCGCTCGCCGTTGGCGAAGGCGCCCACGCCCGTGCGGCCATCGCCGCCGGCCAGGTTGCGGGCCACTTCGACCACGGCTGGCCGTTCCATGAACAGGGCCTCGGGGAAGGCGGTGGCGTCCTCGAGACCGGTCGGCGTCGCCCAGGCGCCCAGGCGCAGGCGGACGGCGGTGTCGTCACCCAGCGGCTTCCAGCCGGTGTACTCGACGTAGGCCTGGTTGAGCTGGGCGGACTCGGAGGCGCTGCCCCCGAACTCGCCCATCAGGGCGTAGTTCCAGGACTTGGCGAAGGTCCCTTCCACGCCCAGGCGGGCGCGGCGGAAGTTCGTTCCGGAGTTGAAGTCCGTGCCGGCGCCGTTGCTGCGTCGGTCGTAGGACGCCGCGTCGAACTGGACGACGCCGCGCACCGCGAACTTCTGCGCGCCATCGGCGCTGGCGATGGTCGGGCGCGCGTTCGAGAGGGTCGCCGTGGCCGCGAGCTTCTTGCTGAGCTCCTGGTTCGCCTTCTTGGTCTCGGTCTTGAGCTCCGAGAGCTCGCCGGTCAGGGCCGCGATCTTGGCCTCCAGGGCGGCGATGCGCTCATCGGCGGTCTGCGCCATGGCGTGGGCGGAGGTGCTCGCGAGAAGGACGGCGAGGGCCGACGTCCGAAGTAGCTTGTTCATTCGAGTGGTGACCTGTGGCCTGCTGGAAAGTCAGGCGGGTCATTAAGGTTAGAGAGTGAACCGGTGGTCAACGCGGGCTGCAACCATAGCGTTAGAAGCTTATTTTCATGGGAAAAATGGGAATCTGCGACATGTTGCCCCATTGGAGACGCATTCACCTTAATCGGCAGGTAGCAATATCAGCGTATGTCGAAATGGTAATCTCCCCCTTTCGGCAGGACCTCCGTGAAGTTCAGCAATTTCTCTATCTCCGCGAAGCTCATCTTGGTCTTCTCGACGATGCTCGCGACCATCGGAGCCGGTGGTCTGGCGCTCTACCTCAACAACGCGGCGCTGAGCGCTTCGGTGGGGCGCACCGAGCATGCGCGCCAGGTCCTCTCGGCCACGCAGGACGCGACGTTCCGGCTGGCGCGCCAGGAGAACTCGCTGCGCGGGTTCCTGATTTCCGGCGACACCTACTACGTCAAGCGGATCAACGAGGTGCATAAGCCCAAGTTCTTCGAGGCCCTGAAGGCGCTCCGCGAACTGGCCACCGACAAGCCGGCCGACCTGGCCCGCGTGCAGGCGGCGGAAGCCGCCTTCGCCAACTACGAAAAGGTGGCGCTGAACGTCGGCATCGCACTGGGCTCGGACCCCATGACCCGGGAGCAGGCCTTCGCCCTGGTGAGCAACGACGGCGTTGCCGACAAGGCGATCGGGCCGGTGGAAGACGTTCTGGGTGAGATCGAAGAGGCCGCCACCAAGACGCAGCAAGGCGAAATGGCCGCCCAGACGGCGGCGATGCAGCGTGTGACCTTGGGCCTGATCGGCGGGATCGTCCTGCTGGGCGTCCTGGCGCTGACCTGTTGCGCCATCCTGGCCCGCTCGATCGCCACGCCGGTGCGGGCGATGACCCAGATCATGCGCAAGCTGGCGTCCGGCGACAACGAGGTCGCCGTTCCCGCCGCAGACCGCAAGGACGAGGTCGGCGACATGGCCAAGGCCGTGCTGAGCTTCAAGGAAGGCGCCCTGGCGCGCCTGCGCCTGGAGCACGAAGCCAAGGTCTCGGCCGAGGACGCCACTCGTGAACGCGCCTCCACCGAGGCCGAACGCGCCCGCGTGCAGGCCGAGCAGACCGCCGTGGTCCAGGCCCTGGCCCAGGGGCTGTCGCGCCTGTCGGCGGGCGATCTGACCTATCGCATCGAAACCGCGTTCAACGGCTCGTACGAGCAGCTGCGCAACGACTTCAACGGCGCCGTCTCGAACCTCGAGCGCACGCTTGGCAAGATCCAGGACGGCTCCAGCGCCATGTCCGCCGGCTCATCCGAGATCAGCCAGGCCGCCGACAACCTGGCGCGCCGGACCGAGTCCCAGGCCGCGACGCTGGAACAGACCGCGGCCGCGCTGGACGAGATCACCGCCACGGTCCGCAAGACCGCCGAGGGCGCCCAGCAGGCCGACACGGTCGTCTCGTCGGCCCGCGCCAGCGCCGACGCCAGCAGCGAAGTCGTGGGCCGCGCCGTCGCCGCCATGGACGAGATCGCCACCTCGTCCAACCAGATCGGCCAGATCATCGGCGTGATCGACGAGATCGCCTTCCAGACCAACCTGCTGGCCCTCAACGCCGGGGTCGAGGCGGCCCGGGCCGGTGACGCGGGCAAGGGCTTCGCGGTCGTGGCCTCGGAAGTGCGCCAGCTCGCCCAGCGCTCCGCCGAAGCGGCCAAGGAGATCAAGACCCTGATCTCGGCCTCCAGCCGCCAGGTGGGCGCCGGCGTCGACCTGGTCGCCCAAACCGGCGAGGCGCTGAACCAGATCTTCGGTCAGTTCAACGAGATCGCCATCGTGGTCACCCAGATCGCGGCCTCGGCCCGGGAACAGTCCTCGGCCCTGGGGCAGGTGAACACGTCGATCAACCAGATGGATCACACCACCCAGCAGAACGCCGCCATGGTCGAGCAGAGCACAGCGGCCAGCCACACGCTGTCGCGCCAGGCGCGCGACCTCAGCCAGCTGATCAGCGCCTTCAAGGTGCATCCCGCCGCGGGCAGCCGCGCGGTGGAGACCGCCCCGGCGGTCAAGCTGAAGCGCGCGAGCTAGGGTTTGGCCGGACGGCGGGGCGCGTAGGCGATCATCTGGATCTCCACGACCCCGTCGTCGGCCAGCAACCCGGTCGTGCCCACCGCCGTCCAGGCGGGATGGGGCGGGCCCATGAACTCGTCCTTGGCCTTGGCGATCGCAGCGAACTGTTCGTCTCGCGTGCCCTTGAAGCCGGGGCCGTCCCAGACGTGGAAGGTGTTGATCATCACCACGTCGGCGAAGGACGCTCCGGACGCCTTCAGCATCTGCTCGATGGATCGGAACGCCCGGCGCGTCTGATCCGTGAGCGCCGCCGAGTCGCGCGCCTCCCCGCCGTACGGGCCGGCGATCACCCCCGAGATGTAGATGAAGTCGCCTGCGCGCCGCGCCGGGGCGAACTTGTAGCCATCGTAGTTGCGCTGGGCGCCGGCGCTGTGGATGACCACCTCTCCGCCAGGCGCCGGGATCACCCTGGGATAGCTGTCCGCGGCGGGCTGGGCCTGGGCGGCAAGCGGGACGCCGAGCAGGGCGGCGACGAGGAGGGCTGGCTTGAGCATGGCGCGGAGCTTAAGCGCGCCGCGCGGGCCTGCGCCAATGACTCCTCGTTAATGCGACGAACGCCGCCGATCGGCCGACAGAGCCAGCCAGGGGGCCAGGTGGAACCCGCTCATCAGCAGGTACATCACCACCATCCCGTCGATCGGAGATGCGCCGGGACCGGCCTGGCACAGCATGACGCCCGGGCCGGTCCCCTGCAGGCCGGTGACCAGCGCCATGCCGGCGAAGGTGGGCGCGGCCGCCAGCGCCAGCCAGCGGGCCGCGCGGTGGGCGGTGCTCACGCCCTCGACTCCGCCGCGGCCTCCCGGAACGCCTTCTCGCCGGCGTCGGACACCTCGACCCATCGCTGGTCGGGCGCGGCCTCGGCCCCGTAGTTGTCGTGCCAGTTCCACCACTTGTAGGTCGGGGTCTGGGGATAGCCTTCGGGCGAGTCCTCCCAGGCCTCCTGGCGGCCGAGCGGGGTGATGTCGAGGTAGTTCCACGTGCCCCCTATCTGTTCGTCGCCACGGTTGTTGACGAAATAGGTGCGGAACACGCGGTCGCCGTCGCGATAGAACACGTTCGTGCCATGCCACTCGTCGACGCCGAAGTCGGCGTCGAAGCTGTCGGTGACGGTGACCCAGGGGATCTCCTCCCAGCCCATCCTCGCCTTGAGCTTCGCGATGTCGGCCTGGGGCGCGCGGGCGGCGAACACCAGGGTCGTGTCGCGGGCGTTCAGGTGGGCCGGGTGGGCGACCTGGTCGGCCACCATCGAGCAGCCGCGGCAGGCGTGGTCCGGCCAGCCGAACACGCCGGGTTCATAGAAGGCCCGATAGACGATCAACTGGCGACGGCCCTCGAACAGCTCGAGCAGGCTCTTGCGGCCGTCCGGCGTGTCGAACGCATAGGCCTTGTCGACGGCCATCCACGGCATGCGGCGGCGCTCGGCGGCCAGGGCGTCGCGGGCCCGGGTCTGGGCCTTCTCCTTCACGAGAAGCTGCGCGCGGGCGGCTTCCCAGGCCTCGGGCGAAACGATCGGGGGTGTCTGCATGGGGAAAACTCTTCTGCTGACAGGAGGAGAGATCAGGCCGGCAGGCGCTGGTCGTAGGCGGTCCGGAGCGCGGTCCAGGTCTTCCAGAACGAGGGCGGCGCGGTACCGTTCAGGCGCGCCATCAGCAGCTCCAGGTGGGCGTGCCAGCCGGCGGAGACGCCCAGCAGGTTGGCGCGATCGGGCAGGCGGCGGTGGGTGAGGGTGAGCTTCACCTCCGATCCCTGCGGCTCCAGTTCGAAGGTCACCTCGCTCCCGGACTCGCCCCAGCGGATCACCAGCAGGCGAGGGGGTTCGGCGCGGACCATGGCGCATTGCATCCGCCGTTCCTCGGGGACGCCTTCGGGCCGGTGCTCGGCGCCGCCGCCGAGCTCGTCGTTGCGCCAGACGAACTCGACCGGGGCGCCGGGCTCCAGCTTCATGTCGCCGCTGGCCAGCCACTGGGCGCGCATGTCGCTCTCGGTGAGGTAGGACCACACGCGGTCGATGGGCCCCGGGAGCATGCGTTCGATCCGGACGCTGACGGGGTCGATGAGCTCGCCGTAGGGGCTGAGGGTGGCGGTCTCGGTCATTGGTCGTCTCCTTTGGCGTGTTGGGCGTCGTCGCGGCGCAGCAGACCTTCGAGGACGTCGAGGCGGCTGTTCCAGAAGCGTTCGTAGAAGGTGATCCACTCGTGGGCGTCTTCCAGGGGGCGGGGCTCCAGCCGGCAGATGTGCGTGCGGCCCTGGATCGAGCGGCGGACCAGGCCCGCCTTCTCAAGCGCCTTGATGTGCTTCGACGCCGCCGCCAGCGACATGTCGAAGGGCGCGGCGAGCTCGCCCACGCTGCGCTGGCCGGCGGCCAGGTCGTGCAGCATGCGCCGGCGCGTGGCGTCGCCGAGGGCGTGGAAGACGGCGTCGAGCCGGGCGGGCTGCTGTAGTTCAACCATGTGGTTGAATGTGCTGGTTCGACGATCGATTGTCAACCAGTTGGTTGAGAATCATCGCTCGGCGTCTCCGTGACGCTGGGCGAGAGGTTTCAGGCGCGCCTAAGGCTTGGCGCGTTGGATGCTGTTTTCCTCGGTGTCGCGCCTGGCGCGGACATCGTGGCCGTGGTGTCGGTCACGCTCGCCGCCGCCCGAAACGTGGCTGAAGGGCGTGTTGGTCGGCTCGTCGGGGGCGCGGCCGCTGCGGGGCGGGGCCTTGGGCTTGGGCTTGGAGGCGTCCTCGCGGCTCGCGCCCGGGCCGCCCCAGCGTTCGGTGTTGGGATGCCTGTCCGGCATGTCAGCGGTCCTGCTGCTTGTGCTGCACGGCGTCGACGTTCTGGCGGCGGTTGCCGTGTCGGCCCTGTTCGGCGAGGTTCACATCGCCGTCGCCCGGCTGCTCGGACTGCAGGCCGGTGACGCGGTCGCGACGGCCGATGTCGGAGCCTTCGATATGCGGCTTCTCACCGGGGACCGAGCGCTGGTCCGGGGGAATCGGGGGCGCTTTGGACATGGGGTCGTCCTCCTTGTGAGGGAGGTGAACCCGCGGGCTCGCGGTTAGTTTCCGACCGCGTCCAGCCCGATGTCGAGGACCTTGGCCGAGTGGGTGAGGGCCCCCACGCTGATCACGTCGACGCCGGTTTCGGCGTAGGCCCGGACCGTGTCGAGGGTGATGCCGCCGGAGGCCTCGAGGGTGACGCGGCGGTCGACCAGCTTCACGGCCTCGCGCATGTCCTCCAGGTTGAAGTTGTCCAGCATGATGACGTCGGGATCGTTGCCCAGCGCCTCCTGGAGCTGCAGCAGGCTGTCGACCTCGACCTCGACCTTCACCAGGTGGCCGGCGAAGGCCTTGGCCCGGCGGATGGCCTCGCCGACCGAGCCGCAGGCCGCCACGTGGTTGTCCTTGATCAGGATGGCGTCATCCAGGCCGAAGCGGTGGTTGGTCCCGCCGCCGCAGCGCACGGCGTATTTCTCCAGGGCGCGTAGTCCGGGGGTCGTCTTGCGGGTGTCGGTGATCTTCGCGCCGGTGCCGGCGACGGCGTCGACGAAGTCCTGGGTCAGGGTGGCGATGCCGCAGAGGCGGCCCAGCAGGTTCAGCGCGGTGCGCTCGGCGGTAAGGATCGCGCGCGCATTGCCGCTGACCCGCGCCAAGGTGGTGCCGGCCGGCACGGCCTGGCCGTCGGCGCTGAGGGCGTCATAGGTGACGGTGGGATCCAGCTCGGCCAGGGCCAGGCGAATGCAGGCGAGGCCCGCCACCACGCCGCCGCGGCGGGCGACGAAGTCGGCGGTCAGCCTGGTCTCCGCGGGCACGCACGCCTGGGCGGTGAGGTCGCCGGCGCGCCCCAGGTCCTCGGCCAGGGCCGCGCGGATGATGGGGGCGACCAGCAGGTCGGGGAGCGGTTCGATCATTCTGCCGCGTACTTAAGGCCCGGCCGGTCGACCTGGTCCAGGGTGACGAAGGTGCGGGCCGGCGGCTGGCCGTCGGGGAAGTCCGCGCGGAAGTGGCCGCCGCGGCTCTCGCGGCGGGCCAGGGCGCAGGCGGCGACCAGGCGGGCGGCCACCAGCGGGGCGCTGCGGCCGTGTCGGGTCTCCAGCTCGCCGATCAGGTCGAGCAGGCGAGCCAGGCCCTCGGCGTCGCGGACGACGCCGGCGTCGGCGCTCATCGCCTGGCGAAGCGCCTGGAGCGCGTCGTCCGGCAGGTCGGGGGCGGTGACCACGGCGTAGGGCGCGGGCGTCGGCTTTTCGGCGGCGGCGGCGCGGCCGGCGCGCTGGCCGAAGACGGCGGCCTCCAGCAGCGAGTTGGAGGCCAGGCGATTGGCGCCGTGGATGCCGGTCGAGGCGCATTCGCCGGCGGCGTAGAGGCCCGGCAGCGAGGTCGCGCCGTCGGCGTCCGTGGCGATCCCGCCCATGTGGTAGTGGCAGGCCGGCGCCACCGGGATCGGCTGGACGCGCGGGTCGACGCCGCCGCCCATGCAGGCGGCGAAGACGGCGGGGAATTCCTCGGGGAAGTGGGCGCCCACCGCCTTGCGGGCGTCCAGGAAGGCGCCGCCGCGCTCCGCGCGCTCGGCATGGATGGCGCGGGCCACCACGTCGCGCGGAGCGAGCTCGGCGGCGGGATGGTAGTCGGCCATGAAGGCGCGGCCAGCGCCGTCGATCAGCTTGGCGCCCTCGCCGCGCAGGGCCTCGGTGGCCAGGGGCGCGGGATCGCGGCCGATGTCGATGGCGGTGGGGTGGAACTGGACGAACTCGGGGTCGGCGACGGCCGCGCCGGCCAGGGCGGCCAGGCCCAGGCCCTCGCCCTTCAACTCGCCCGGGGTGGTGGTGACGGCGTAGAGGCCGCCGACGCCGCCGGTGGCCAGGATCACGGCCTGAGCGGCGATCTCGACCGACCGGCCGTCGATGCGGGCCAGGACGCCGCGGATGCGGCCCGTGGCGTCCTGCAGCAGGCCGATCAGCTTCGCGCCAGTCTTGACCTGGATGTGCGGGGCGGCGAGGGCGGCCACGGTCACCGCCTCCATGATCGCGCGGCCGGCCTGATCGCCCTTCACGCGGGCGACGCGGGCCTTGGAGTGGGCGGCCTCCAGGCTCTGGGCGAAGCCGCCGTCGGCCTTGCGGTCGAACGGCGCGCCCAGGGCGGCCAGCCGGCGCACGGCCTCGGGGCCTTCCTCGGCCAGCAGGCGAGCCATGTCCGGATCCACCAGGCCCGCGCCGGCGGCGATGGTGTCGGCGGCGTGCAGCTCGGGCGCGTCGTCGGCGGACAGCGCCGCGGCGACGCCGCCCTGGGCCCAGGCCGAGGAGCAGCCGTGGTTCAGCGCGGCCTCGGTCAGGACCATGACCTTGGCGGGCGCGGCGGCCAGGGCGGCGGTCAGGCCCGCGAGGCCCGCACCCACCACCAGCACCCCGTCGTGGCGGAGGCGCTCGGGCATCAGATCAGCTCCACGTCGACGTGGTGGCGGGCCTTCACGAGGTCGTAGCGGGCCGGAATCGCCAGCGGCGGCAGGTCGATCATCCGCTGGACGGCCAGCCGGGCGCGCTCGGCGATCGCGGGGTCCACGGTCACTTCATGGCGGTCGTACAGCAGGGCCTCGTAGATGTTCTCGAGGCTGATCATCTTCATGTGCGGGCACAGGTTGCAGGGCCGCACGAACTCCGTGAACGGCGCGTCGGCGGCGACGTTGTCGGCCATCGAGCATTCGGTGATCAGGACCACGCGCTTCGGCTTCCGCTGCATGACGTAGTCGTTCATGGCGGCGGTGGAGCCGGCGAAGTCGGAGACCTCCAGCACCTCGGCCGGGCACTCGGGGTGCGCCAGGACCTCGGCGTCGGGATAGGCTTCCCGGATCTCCAGGATGTCGGCGGCGGTGAAGCGCTCGTGCACCTCGCAGCGGCCCTTCCAGGCGATGATCTTGATGTCGGTCTGGCGGGCCACGTTGCGGGCCAGGAACTCGTCGGGGATCAGGATCACCCGGTCGACACCCCAGAGGCGCGCGGCTTCCTCCACCACCTGCACGGCGTTGGCGCTGGTGCAGCAGATGTCGGTCTCGGCCTTCACGTCGGCGGTGGTGTTCACGTAGGTGACCACCGGCAGGCCGGGATAGCGCTGCTTGATCAGGCGCACGTCGGCGCCGGTGATCGAGCTGGCGAGCGAGCAGCCGGCGCGCAGGTCCGGGATCAGGACGCGCTTCTCGGGGCTCAGGATCTTGGAGGTCTCGGCCATGAAGTGGACGCCGGCCTGGACGATCACCGCGGCGTCGGAACGCGCGGCCTCCTTGGCCAGGCCCAGGCTGTCGCCCACGTAGTCGCCGACCCCGTGGAAGATCTCGGGCGTCATGTAGTTGTGGGCGAGGATCACCGCGTTCTTTTCGCGCTTCAGCCGGTTGATCTCGGCGATCAGCGGCGCCTGGAGCTGCCACTCCATGGGCGTGACGTGGCGCTTCACCTTCTCCCACGCGGGAGCGGTCTGCGCTTGGACAGCGGGGGTAAACGGGAACTGGAAACCGTCGGCGGCCATGGATCCCTCCTTATGCTCAAAGTGAGCATTTCTCAGGCCTATAAAATGCGCCGGGCGTCGAGGCTCGGCGCTACTCCCTTTTGCTCACTTGGAGCATAAGCGAGCATATAGGGCTGACGCGGCGCGGCGCAAGGGACTTTCGGATTCAGGCGATCACTTCTTCAGCGCGGCCTGGGTCACGTCCGTGATCGTCTGGGCGAGCTGTTGCGAACCGTACGGCTTGCGCAGCAGGGGCCAGGAGGTGTCCTCGGCGGCCAGCAGCACGTCGCCCGTATAGCCCGACGAGAGGATCACCGGCAGGCCGGGCCGGAGTGCGACGGCCTCGCGCGCCAGGTCCACGCCGGACTTGTCGCCGGGCATGATCAGGTCGGTGAGCAGCAGCTCGACCGGGTCGCCGGCGTGCAGGACGGCGAGGGCGGCCTCGGCATTCTCGGCGGAGCGAACCTCGTGGCCCAGATCGACGAGCATGGCCTCGACCAGCTCCGCCACCTGGGCGTCGTCCTCGACCAGCAGGACGCGCAGGCTGGGACCGCCGCCGGTCGCAGCGGGCGGGCTGTCGGTCGCCACGGCGGCGGCGCCTTCGATGCAGGGCAGGTAGAGGCAGACGCTGGCGCCCTTGCCGGGGGCGCTGTCGACCGTGGCGGCTCCGCCGCTCTGGCGCGTGAAACCGTAGACCTGGCTGAGGCCCAGGCCGGTGCCGCGGCCCGGCGGCTTGGTGGTGAAGAAGGGCTCGAAGGCGCGGCCGATGGTGGTGGCGTCCATGCCCGCCCCGGTGTCGTGGACAGCCACGCAGAGGTAGTCGCCCGCCTCCAGTCCCTCGACTTGGCGGGCGTCCAGGCGCACGGGCAGGGTCTCGATGCGGATCATGCCGCCGGCGGGGGTGGCGTCGCGGGCGTTGACCACCAGGTTCATGATCGCCGCCTCGAACTGGCTGGGGTCCAGGCTGACCACCGCCTCGGCCGCGCTGGGGGCGATCACCAGGCTGACAGCCTCGCCGACCGCGCGGCGCAGCAGAGCCTCGGAGTCCTTGAGCAGGGCGTCCACCTGCACCGGCTCCGGCTTCAGCGCCTGGCGGCGGGAGAAGGCCAGCAGCTGCTGGGTCAGGCGCTCACCGCGCCGGGCGGCGCCGAGCGCGGCCTCGATCATCCGGTCTCGGCGGGCTTCGTCGGCGGGGTGGCGCTGCATCAGGTCGAGGGCGCCGATGACCACGGTCAGCAGGTTGTTGAAGTCGTGCGCCACGCCGCCGGTGAGCTGGCCCACGGCCTCCAGCTTCTGGGCCCGCTGCAGCGCGGCCTCCGCCTCGTCGCGCTCGGCCAGGGCCTCCTGCACGCGCTCGGCCAGGAGATCGTTGATGTGCTTGAGGTCGTCTTCGGCGCGCTTGGCGTCGGAGACGTCGTAGCCCACCCCGATGAAGCCGTCGAAGGCGCCGTCGGGCCCCCAGCGCGGCTGGGAGACCGAGCGCACCCAGCGATACTCGCCGTCATGGCGGCGGAAGCGGGCCTCCAGGCTGAAGAGTCGGCGCGAGGCCTCGCCCGCCACCTGCTCCTGGAGGATGCGGGGCAGGTCGTCGGGATGCAGGACCTTGCGCCAGTCGAAGTCGAGGGCGTCGTGATCGGGTCCCAGGAAGTCGACATAGGCCTGGTTGGCGAACTCGCGCTTGCCGTCGATGCGAGTGACCCACATCAGGATGGGCGCGCTGTCGGCCAGGGCGCGGAACCGGGCTTCGGTCGCTTCCATGGTCTTCTGCGTCTCAGCCTGGGCCGCATTGGCCTCGTCGAGCCGCAGCAGGGCCTCGCGCAGGCTGGACGAGGCGATCACCGTCAAGGCGGCCGACACGGCGAACATCGAGACGACGGCGGCGTTCGACACGCCGACAGCCGTGGTCAGCGGCGCATAGATCCCCGCCGCCAGCGCGGCCAGCAGCGTCGCCCAGCCCCATCGGGGGCCGGCATAGAGCGTGGCGACGATCAGGGCGGGAAAGGTGGTGGCCGACAGGCCGGTGGCGTTCTGGGGGCCGAGCAGCAGCGCGCGCAGTCCTACGGCCGCCGCGAGCGACGCGACGCTGATCGCCAGGGCCGTGAAGAACGGCGGCGAACGTTGCGGAACGAGCCGAAGCGGCGACAGCGCCGGCATCATGAACGTGGCATCCAACCCCCCGGCCCATAACAGGCCGTGGCCAGCATGGGATGCGCCAGTAGCGCATGCAACCGCGCTCGGGCGCCGTGCGACGAGATGTCGGGCCGCCTCAATTGCACGATTTTTGCGGGGTATGAGTCCAAATACCGCGGGTGTGCGCCTATATGCGACGCCTCAAGCCGTACGAGGGGGTGTGAACCTGTTGAGTTTGCGTTGGCATTGGCTTCACCCGTCGCGGGCGAAGATGGGGGCCGCTCTGGCCCTGGCGGCCCTCCTGGCCGGGCCTGCCTGCGCGCCTCAGCCCAAGGTTCAGAACGCCGATTTCGTCTCGCGCGACCTGTCGAACGAGGATCTCTTCAAGCTGGCCTCGACCATGGACCCCGCGATGCGGGCCCTGGCGCTGCGCCACGACCCGGCGTCGCGGGCCCCCGACCTGTGGGCCCGGCCCCAGGGCTGGGGCAGCCTGGATATCGACGACGTTCCCGATCTGGGACTGGCCACCGAGACCGACGCGGTCACGGCCGAAGAGGTGAACGGCCTCCGCCCCTTCGCCCGGTTGCCGATCCGGCCGATGAAGCCCTTCGTGCTGCAGGCCTCGGGCGCCGACCGGGCGCGGGCCGTCCAGTGCCTGTCCGAGGCCGTCTACTACGAGGCCGCCCGCGAGCCCGAGGTGGGCCAGGAGGCGGTCGCCCAGGTGGTGCTGAACCGCATGCGCCACCCGGCCTATCCGAAATCGGTCTGCGGCGTGGTCTACCAGGGCTCGGCGCGGGTCACGGGTTGCCAGTTCACCTTCACATGCGACGGATCTCTGCGATACGCTCCGCAGGCGGCGCTCTGGAAGCGCGCGCGGGCGGTGGCCGAGCGCGCGCTGGCCGGCTACGTCGACAAGGGCGTGGGCTCGGCGACCCACTATCACGCGCAGTACGTCTCGCCGTATTGGGCCCCGACCCTGGTGAAGATGACCCAGGTGGGTCAGCACATCTTCTACCGCTGGACCGGCCCGTGGGGCGAACCCCCGGCCTTCACCGGCCGCTACGCCGGCGGCGAGGCCTATCTGAGCCCCGCCGTCCTGGGCAGCATCGACGCGCGCACCCAGGGCGGGCTGCTGTCGCTCGGCGGGCCGGGCACGCCCAGCGAGCGCAAGATCACCCTGGCCGTGGCCGGCGAGGTCCGCACCTACAGCGTGGTGGACCCGACGATGCCCAGCGGCGAGCGCACCCGGGTGATGGGCGTGCTGATGTCCACCCGCCGCGCGCCGACGCCGGACGAGGTGAAACGCATAAACCAAAGCCTGGAGGCCATGGAGCGCTCCATGGACGCGAAGCCGGCCGCCGCGCCCGCCGCGTCGGGGACGCCCGCGGCGGCTACGACGGCTGCGCCGGCGGCTTAGGGCGCGTCAGCGCCGATAGAAATCGTCCACGACCCATACGAACGCCTGGGAGACGCGGCGAGGCTTGGTCTCGAGCCGGCCTGTTCGTGTGGTTCGCGGACAAATAAGGTAGCGCCTGCGGCGCGAGGCGTCAGCGGAAGGCGACGCGGAGCTTGGCGCCGACGAAGCGGCCGGTCTGGTCGTAGCCGCGCATGGCGGCGGCGCCCTTGCGCTCGGCGCCCTGCTCCAGGCCGCACAGGAAGCCCAGAGAGCCGATAACGCCTTCGTCGTAGCGGTGATCGACCGAGGTCCGGGCGACGCCGGGGATGCGCGGCTCGGGGGCGTGGCTGTAGCGGGGCGCGAAGCCGGCTTGGGGGCGAGTGAGGTCGATGGCGACGCCGGTGGCCGTGACCCGCAATGGGGCGGCCATCAGCGCCTCGGCGATCTGGGCCTGGGCCGGCCCGCCGGCGGCGAGCACGATCAGGGCGATGAGCGCGGCCTTCATGCGATGCGGTCCTTGCCTGGCGACCCTGAATGTACGCGCCATGCGGCCGGTTGGACCACCCTCAGCCTGCGAAGGCGTCGGGATAGGTCACGCTGACCGGGACGTCGAAGGCGCCGGGCTCGAGCGCGAGCGCCATGAAGCCGGGCCCGCCGGCGTAGATGGACCGAACCTTGGCCGCGGCGTCGGCGGAAAAGCCGAAGCGGGGATAGTACGCCGGATGGCCCAGGACGATGACCCCATGGGCGCCGAACTCGCGGGCCTGGTCCAGGCTGGCGCGGGTCAGGGCCGAGCCGACGCCCGTCCGCTGGAGGCCTGGGCGGACGGCGAGGGGGGCCAGCGCGCAGTAGAGGTTCTGGCTGTCGGCCCAGAGGCGGCTGAACAGGATGTGGCCGTTCACCGCGCCCTCGTCCTCGAAGACAAGCTCGAACATGACGTCGCCGCCCGCCCGCAGGCGCTCGACCAGGCGGGCCTCGTCGGGTTGGCCGAAGGCAGCCTCCACCACCTCGGCAATGACGGGGTGGTCGGCGGCGCGGGCGAAGCGGATCATCTCCGCAGGGTAGCGCCCTCAGGGGTCGTGGCGGAAGCTCCGGCGTTCCCTGGGCGGCTGGGGCAGGTCCTGTCGCTCGTTGCGCAAGGCCTCCGCGGCCAGCTTGCGCCAACCCTCGGCGATGGACAGATAGACGCCCTTCTCGGCCGGGCTGCCGGCCTTCGCGGCCAGACGCATCACCACCTCGGCCTGCATCCGGTAGCGATCACTCGCACTCTGGTTTTGGGACTGCACGTCCCGGTAACGATCCAGAGTGCGTCGGGTTTCGGACTTAAGCGGCGCCGTTGCGAATAATTATCACCAGGCTCCGATCTTCTGGGCCTCCTGGTGGCTGATCGGGTGGTGGGCGGCCTTGTGGTCCTCCTCGGCGAGGAAGCGCACGGCCTCCAATGCGGCCATGCAGCCCATGCCGGCCGCGGTGACCGCCTGGCGGTAGATGTCGTCGGTGACGTCGCCGGCCGCGTAGACCCCGTCGATGGCGGTGGACGCCGTGCCGGCCTTCACCTGGAGGTAGCCGCTGGCGTCCATCTCGAGCTGGCCCTTGAACAACTCGGAGGCGGGGGCGTGGCCGATGGCGATGAAGACGCCGTCGGCGTCGAGCGTCCGGGTTGCGCCGGTGTTCACGTCCTTGAGCTTCACGCCGGTGACGCCCAGGGGGGCGGTGTCGCCGGTCACCTCGTCCAGCACGTGCTCCCAGATCACCTCGATCTTGGGGTGGTTGAACAGGCGCTCCTGCAGGATCTTCTCGGCCCGGAACTCGTCCTTGCGGTGCACGACCGTGACCTTGGCCGCGAAGTTGGTGAGGAACAGGGCCTCTTCCACGGCGGTGTTGCCGCCGCCGACCACGACCACGTTCTTGCCGCGGTAGAAGAAGCCGTCGCAGGTGGCGCAGGCCGAGACGCCGAAGCCCTGGAACTTCTGCTCGGTGGGCAGGCCCAGCCACTTGGCCTGGGCGCCGGTGGCGATGATCAGGGTCTCGGCGAGCCAGACCTGGCCGCTGTCGGTCTCCAGGCGGAAGGGTCGCTTCGACAGGTCGGCCTTGGTGACGATGTCGGTGACGATCTCCGTGCCCACGTGCGCGGCCTGGGCCTGCATCTGCTCCATCAGCCAGGGGCCCTGGATGACGTCGGCGAAGCCCGGATAGTTCTCCACGTCGGTGGTGATGGTCAGCTGGCCGCCGGGCTGGATGCCCTGGATCAGCACGGGGTTCAGCAGGGCGCGTGCGGCATAGACGGCGGCCGTGTAGCCGGCGGGGCCGGAGCCCACGATCAGGCAGCGGACATTGCGCGGTTCGGAGCGAGGTTCGGACATGGGCCCAATGTAGTGACGATTCCAGCGCTGCGCGACGGGCGATCCCGGGTTGGTTAACATCGCTTTCAGCGACGCGGCGTTAGAATAACTGCATGGCTCAGAGCCCCGAGATCGAGATCGCCGGCCGCAGGATCGGCGCGGACCAGCCGCCGTTCGTGATCTGCGAGCTGAGCGGCAATCACAACGGCAGCCTGGACCGGGCGCTGGCGATGGTGGACGCAGCCGCCGACACCGGCTGCGACGCGATCAAGATCCAGACCTACACCGCCGACACCATCACCATGGACGTGGACCGGCCCGAATTCCGGATCACCGGCGGCCTGTGGGACGGACGCAGCCTCTACGAGCTCTACCAGGAGGCCTGCACTCCCTACGACTGGCACCCGGCGATCTTCGAGCGGGCGCGCAAGCGGGGCGTGACGATCTTCTCCAGCCCGTTCGACGAGACGGCGGTGGACCTGCTGGCCGACCTGGACACGCCGGCGTTCAAGATCGCCTCGTTCGAGGCGGTGGACCTGCCGCTGATCCGCTACGCGGCGGGCAAGGGCAAGCCGTTGATCATCTCCACCGGCATGGCCAACCTGGCCGAGATGGAGGCTGCTCGCGACGCGGCGCTGGCGGCTGGCGCGCCGGGCGTGGCGCTGCTGCACTGCGTGTCGAGCTACCCGGCCACCTTCGCCGACGCCAATGTGCGGACCGTGGCGGACATGGCGGCGAGGTTCGGCTGTCCGATCGGGCTCTCGGATCACACCATGGGGACGGCGGCCTCGGTGGCGGCGGTGGCCATGGGCGCCTCGATCATCGAGAAGCACTTCACCCTGGCCCGCGCCGACGGCGGGCCGGACGCCGACTTCAGCCTGGAGCCGGCCGAGTTCACCGCCCTGGTCCGCGACACCAAGGCCGCCTGGGAGGCCCTGGGCCGCGCGCACTACGACGTGCTGGGTTCCGAGCGGGGCAACCTGCAGTTCCGCCGCTCGCTCTATGTGGCCGCCGACGTGAAGGCGGGCGAACCGCTGACCCCGGCCAACGTCCGCTCGATCCGGCCGGGCAACGGCCTGGCCCCCACGCACTTCGAGGCGGTGCTGGGGCGATCGGCCGCACGGGATCTGAAGCGTGGGGAGCCCCTGGCCTGGGACATGCTCGCCTGAACCGCCCGATCGTAAGCAGGGGTTAACGCGAAGCGGCTTTTCTCCTCCCTTAACCATGAGGATGCGGAGACTCCGGTGAACATGATGGCGAAGCCGATGGCCGGCCCCGGGCTGGCCGCCGACGTGATCTCGGACTTCATCGAGACCGGCGCGCACCTGTTCCATGCGCCGGTGGACGCCGACGCGGCGACTGAGCTGCTGGCCGACATCCGCGCCACGCGGGCCTTCGACGAGACCCTGTTCCTGGCTGAGGCCGAGTTCGACGCCGATCCGCAGTACACAGGCGTCAACCCGAAGCCGGGGCGCAACCTTCTGGAGCGGTTCGAGGCCAAGCTGGGCTTCGTCGAACAGGCTCCGCACATCGTCGAGGCGGTCACGGCGCTGCTGGGCGACGACTACGAGATCCTGAACAAGAAGGTGGTCTGCGGCGTGCCGGCCCGGTCGATCCCCGACTGGCTGAAGACCCGCATCCACGGCAATCCAGTGAACAACCTGGGCGCCTATGTGAAGCCGCAGAACCGGGACATCACCTACTTCTACGGCATCGACTTCCACCAGGACCTCATCGACTACAAGGACCGCGAAGCCGATTTCCTGACGCTCTACATCTACCTGCATCCGGTGACGAAGGCCGACGCGCCGCTGTACCTGCTGGAGGGCAGCCACCGCCTCGGCGGTTCGGTGTTCCCGCATGACCTGACCAAGACGACGGATTCGAGCTGGCTCTACAGGAACGCCGAGCACGGCGAGACGGTGACGCAGCAGCGCATCCTGACCGGGGGCACGGGGTTCGCGGCCATGTGGCACGCCTGCACCCTGCATGGCACCCAGCCGGACGCCGCCGACCACGAGCGCATCTCGCTCCGCTACCTGATCGCCCGCGGCAAGGGCCGGGCGCCGGGCATGGAGGCGGTGAACGCCACCCTGGACGGACCGCTGAGCCTCGCCGCCACCCGTGAGGACCTGGGCGCCGACGGCGCGGCGGTGATCCGCAAGAACACCGTGCTCAAGGCCTGACGCCCATGACGACGACCGAGGCGGCGCTGCGGGCCGGGCGCGAGGCGCAGCTCGCCGGCGACCCCTGGACGGCCGTCGAGATCCTGGAGCCTCTGGCGGCCCGCGAACCCGCCAACCACGAAGTCCGCTACTGGCTGGCCAGCGCGAAGCTGACATCCGGCGATCCGGACGGCGCGGCGCGGGCGATGGAAGACGCCCGCATCCTCCACACCCTGCCGCTGGTCGCGGCGCTGGACGGCGACCCGGCCCGCTGCCGCACCGACGGGGTGCATGCCGCCAGGATCGCCACCCAGCTCTATGCCCGCAGCCTGGTGGCCATGTCCGGCGTGGTGCGCGCGCTGTCGCTGTCGGCCGGACACGTCGACGCCGAGGGCCTGCTGAACTATGGCCTCGCCCTGCAGCACCAGGGCCGGCCCGAGGAGGCCCGCGAGGTCTTCAAGATGGCCGCCGAGCAGGCGCCGACGCGGGAGATCTCGCAGTTCACGCTGTTCGCGACGCTGTTCTGCGACGACGGCGAGGCGCGGTTCGCCGAGGAGACCAAGGCCTGGGCCGGCCGCTGGGCCAGGAGCGTTCCCGCCGCGCCGCACGCCAATCCCCCGGCGGACGGTCGCCGCCTGCGCATCGGCTACGTCGCGCCGACCTTCGCGGGCTCGCAGCTTCGCCAGTACATCACCCCGCTGCTGGAAAACCATGACCAGGCCGCGGTCGAAGTCACGCTCTATCCGGCCGAGGCGAAGACAGACGCGAACTGGCCGGACTGGATCGCGGTCCACCCCATCGGCCACCTGTCGGACGCCGACGCCGCGGCCCTGATCCGGCGCGACGGCATCGACGTGCTCGCCGACTGCTGGGGTCATACGGCGGACTCGCGCCTGCCGATGTTCGGCCACCGGCCGGCGCCGGTGCAGGCCACCTGGATCAACTCCGCCCACACCACGGGCGTCGAGCAGATCGACTACATCCTCCATGCCGACTCCGACCTTGTGCATCCGGAGGGTCGGTTCACCGAGGAGATCTGGCGGATCGGGCCGGTGTTCACCGCCTTCCGCCCGTCCGAGGGTCGCCTGCCGCCGGTCCCCACGCCGGCCATGGCCTCGGGCGTACTGACGTTCGGGTCGTTCAACCACCCGGCCAAGCTCAACGACTGGGTGCTGGACGCCTGGGCCGGCGTGCTGCGTTCGGCGCCGGAGTCGCGGCTGCTGCTGAAGTACCACTATTTCCGCGACCCGGCGCTGCAGCGGGTCACGCAGGCCCGGTTCGCCGCCCGCGGCGTCGCGCCCGAGCGGGTGGTGTTCGAGGGGCATACGACGGGCGACGAGTATTTCGGCGCCTTCCGCCAGGTCGACCTGATGCTGGACGCCTGGCCTTTCGCCGGGTCGACGACGACGCTGGACGCCCTGTCGAACGGCACGCCGGTGCTGACCATGGCCGACCCCGCTTCGCACGGCGGGGCCTATGCGCGCTCGATCCTGCTGGGCTGCGACCTGGCCGAACTGGTGACCGACAGCCCCGAAGGGTTCGTCGAGCGGGCCCTGGAGCTGACCGAGGACGTGCAGCGGCTGGATGCGCTGCGCGCCCGCGTGCGGCCCGCCTTCGAGGCCGGCCGGTTCTGCGACGAGGCCGGTTTCACCCGGCGGGTCGAGCAGGCGTTCGGCGAGATGTTCGCGCGCTGGGAGGGGCGGGCCGCGTCAGCCCGGAGCGCCGCCCGCTAGGTCGTAGAGCGCCTGACCGAGCTCGTTCATCGCCTCGGTCCAGTCGACGCCGTCCGCAGAGATGACCCTGGCGTCCGGGAACCACGGGTAGGCGTCCGTCCCCAGCATGGCCCAGTGCCAGGGCGCGGAAAGGAACCAGGTCCGCACGCCGCTGGCGGCGGCCACATAGGTCGTGGCGCCGGGCGGACCCACCACGACATCCAGCGCGCGCATCAGGGCGGCGACGTCGTCCAGGTCGTCGCGATTGAGCTGCGGCGGCTCGTGGACGGTCAGGCCCAGGGCCTCCTTCATCCAGTCCGTCTCGCCCATCACCTCGCCTTCCTGAAGCGAGACCAGATGGAGGCCGGGGGCGGAGAGGGGCCCTCGCAGGTCCTGCAGGGTCGGGATCTCGCAGGGCCGGGCGACGTCGAGGAACGGCTGGCGCCAGCGCAGGCCGACCTTGGGTCCGGCGCCGAGGCCTGACAGCCAGTCGCGCCAGTGGCGTGTCCGGTCCTCGTCCGGCGTCAGGTAGGGTGCGGCTGCCGCGAAGGCCGAGGGTTGCGCGCGGCGCTCCGCCACCACGGCGCGGAGCGGCCGCCAGGCGGCCAGCAGCCGCCCGCCATGGACATGTGGCGTGTCGAGCCCGGCCGCCAGTTGGCGTCGCCCGCCTCGCGAGCGGCCGAACAACGGAACCACCATCGCCTCGGGGAAGGATCGACGCGCCAGGGCTTCCCAGCGCGGGGCGACAGCCAGGGCCAGCGGCAGGCCCTCGGCGATGAGGCCGGGGACCACCTGGGCCAACAGGACGTCGTGAACGACGTTCTCCTCGCCGACCAGCAGCAGGGGCCCGTCCAGCGGCATGCCGGGCGTCCAGGGCGGCGCCGCGGCCCGGACGTCGATCGCCGCCGCATCGCCGGGCTCGGCGGCCTTCGCAAATGCGGCCCAGCCTTCGGCCAGCCGGCCGGACGCCAGCAGGCGGCGGGCATGGGCGACGGTCACGGCGGGCAGCTCGCCGGCCGTCGCCGCGCGCACGGCCGCCTCGCCCGCGGCCATCGCGCCGTCGATGTCCCCCGCGCCGATCAGCAAGGCGTCCGCCCGCCCCGCCGCCGCCGCCGCGGAGGCAGGATCGAGGCGGGCCGCCTCCTCGAAGAAGACGACGGATTGCGCGTCGCGGCCCTCGAAACGCAGCAGATCGCCCAAGGCGACCCAAAGCCGGGATTGGCCCGGGTCGGTTTCCAGGGCCGCCTTCAGCAGCGCATGCGCGCGGTCGAACGCCAGTTGCTGGGATTGCGCGTAGGCCAGGTCGGCGATCGCGTCGGCGGCCGGGCCGTTCTCCCGCAGGTGGGCCTTCAGCAGCCGCTCGGCCTTGGCGTACTCGCCCATGCGCAGGGCCAGGCGCCCCATGGGCCCGTCAAGCTCCCGCCGGTCGGCGGCCAGGGGCGCGGCCTGGGCATAGGCCGACGCCGCCGCGACCAAGTCTCCCCGCGCGTCGAAGGCCTCAGCGAGCACGCGCCAGGTGCGTTCGAGGCCGATGCCCAGGACCGTGGCCTCCTGGGCGACCCGCACGGCGTCGTCGATGCGGCCGGACAGCCGCAGCGACTCGGCCTTCGCCGCGAGGGCCAGGGCCTCATCCCGTCCGTCGGCCTCGCCGTCGGCGGCTGCAACGGATTGGGCTGGATCGGACGCCATCGCCTGTCTTTGGGTTGGAGCGGGAATCGGGAGATTCCTTAGGCGCGATGATCCGCCGAACCCGTGGCGAAGTCATCATCGCGACCGTGGACGCAGAGCTGATGGCCTCCTCCCTGACCCTGCCGTTCCTGACCGAGGCGGCGTACGCCCGCCGGAGCGGCGCCGCCCGGCAGGAGCTGCTGGGCGGCGAGCGGGTGGAGGGCGGGGCGCCGCCGATGTTTCCGGCGACCGACTTCTACGACCTGTCCCCGCTGCGGTACGACTTCCCGGCGATGACGCTCACGACCCTGCGCGACGTCCTGGTGCGGGGCCGCTCCAACGTCCTGACGCCGCCCGACGCCATCGTCCGGCACGACCTGTTCGATCCGCGCACCGATATCCTGCCCGAGGAATTCTACGACCGCCTGATGCCGTCCGATGGGCAGGACGAGGCCGCCTGGGCCGCGGCCGATCCGTTCAGCGTGGACTATCTGCCGGAGGCCGCGGCTTTCACGGACGCCAGCGGGTTCAACTACGCCCACTGGATGACCGAGGTGCTGCCGCGCATCGTGGCCTTCGTGCAGCATGGCGGGCGCGGCGGAATTCCACTGCTGGTCGATATCGACCTTCATCCGAACCTGATGCGCTCGATCTCGATGACGGTCGGCCCGGACGTGTCCCTGCATCTGCTACGGCCGGAAGATTCGGTGCGCGTGGGGGTCCTGCACAATGTGTCGCCAGCCGGCTACGCGCCGTTCAGCCTGCGCCCGCAGTCCGAGGTGGCGTTCTCGCACGGCGTCTTCAGTCCGAGCGCCCTCGGCGAGATGATCGGACAGCTCCGCCGCGGGGTCGCGTCCCCGCCGGTTGGGGAGCTCCGGCCGAAGCTGTTCATCCGGCGCAGGACGAAGCTGCGGCGGCTCGTCAACGAAGAAGAGATCGAGGCGGCGCTGGTGACGCGGGGCTTCGTCGCCGTGGAACCGGAGCGCCTTTCGCTCGAGGAACAGATCGCGGCCTTCTCGAATGCGGCGATGGTGGTCGGCGCGACCGGGGCGGCGATCACCAATGTGATGTTCTGCCGGCCCGACTGCCCGACGCTGGTGCTGATGCCGCGGTTCCGGCAGACGGCCTATTGGTACTGGCGGCGGATCGCCGCCGCGGCCGGGGCGGGGGCGGTGGTCCATGTGACCGGCCAGCAGATCGATCCGCTGGACGACCCCTTCAATCCGGTGGCGCTGCACAGGGATTTCCGCGTCGAGGTGACGGACGTGCTGGACGCGGTCGAGGCGGCCGACGCGCTCAGGCGCTGAAGAATGCGCGGACCCGGGCGATGACGAAGTCGATCTCGCGGTCGGAGTGGGTGGGATCCAGCGGCAGGCTCAGCAGCGATTCGCCCAGCGCCTCGGCGACGGGGAACTCGCCCAGCCGCCAACGGCCCGCGTAGCAGGGCTGCAGATGCACCGGGGTGGGGTAGTGGATGTTCGTGCCCACGCCGCCCTCGGCCAGGAAGGCCTGCAGTTCGTCGCGGACGCCCGGCGCGCGGACCGGGAAGACGTGCCAGACGGGCTGGGCCCAGCCGCGCACGGCCGGCAGCTCCAGGCCGCGGACATCGGTCAGCCCCAGGAAATAGCGTAGCGCGAGCTGGCTGCGGCGGGCGTTGCCGGCGTCGAGGTGTTCCAGCTTCACGCCCAGCACGGCGGCTTGCAGCGGGTCCAGACGGGAGTTCCGGCCGGCGATCTTATGGACGTATTTCTCGGCCGAGCCGTAGTTGGCCAGCATCCGGACCGCGCCGGCGGTCTGCGGATCGTCGGTGACCAGCGCGCCGCCGTCGCCAAGCGCGCCCAGGTTCTTGGTCGGGTAGAAGCTGAAAGCCGCCGCGTCGCCCAGGGCGCCGACCCGGCGGCCCTTGTAGCGCGCGCCATGCGCCTGGGCCGCGTCTTCCAGCACCTTGATGTCGCGTCCGCCGATGGCGGCGTGCAACGCGTCCATGTCCACCGGGTGGCCATAGAGATGGACGGGGATGACGGCGCGCGTCCGTCCGGTGATGGCGGCCTCCAGGACGGCGATGTCCATCAGGCCGGTGTCCGGTTCGACATCGACCAGGATCGGCGTGGCGCCGACCTCGTCCACGGCGAGCGCTGTGGCGATGAAGGTGTGGGCGGGGACGATCACCTCGTCTCCGGGGCCGACGCCCCAGGCGCGCAGCGTGATGGCCAGGGCGTCCAGGCCGTTGCCGACCCCCACCATGTGCCCGGCGCCGCAGTAGTCGGCGAAGCGGGTCTCGAACGCCGCGACCTCGGGGCCGCCGATCAGGGCGCCCGACTTCACGACCCGGCGCATGGCCAGTTCCATCTCGGCGCCCAGGGTCTGGGAAACGCGCTTCAGATCCAGGTAGGGCACGGCCGTGACCGGCTCGTCGCCGGCGTCCCAGCGCACGAAGTCCTCGTAGGCGCGGATGTAGTCGGCCTCGTCGTACTCCTCCGAGGCCAGCACGATGACCACGGAGTCGTGGGAGAAGTCGCTGAGGTCGCGCCAGCAGCCGGCCGGCACCACGGCGGCCTGCGACGGGCGGGTCAGCTGGACGGTCTCGGTGCGGCCGTCGCGGGTGATCTTCAGGCTGACGCTGCCGCGCAGGCACAGGAAGCACTGGCGGAGCGCCTTGTGGCCGTGGCTGCCGCGGCCGGAACCGGTGGGCACGTCGCGGATGTAGTAGACCCGGTGGATCGGGAAGCCGATGTGCTTGGAGACCTCGGCCACGCCCAGGATGCCGTTCTCCATCGGAATGGTCTGAAGCTCGATGAGCCGGACGAGCGGATCCGCCGTTGTGGGGGCGGGGGCGGGCTGCGCGCCTTGCGACTGTGGGTGATTGACGGCCAAGGCCGGTCCCTCCGAACTCAACGGAGAGGGCAACACATCACGGTTAATGCGCGATTAGGGCGCGCCCGCCGCGCGGGCCGCGATCAGGTCGAGGAAAGCCTCGGCCGTGCGGCCGGCGCCCAGGCCGTCGCAGACTTCAGCGCTGGCGGCGGCCAACCGGCGGCGCAAGCCGGCGTCGCGCAGCAGACGCATCAGGGCGCGGTCGAAGGTCGCCTCGAAGTCGGGCGCGGTGAGGTCGGCGACGAGGGCGGCCTCGCGCTCGGCCATGGCGCGCGCCGCGCCACGCTGGTTGTCGGCCAGCACCACCATCAGCGACGGCAGGCCCAGCACGCAGCGCTCCCAGGTGGCGGAGCCCGCCGCGCCCACGCCGATATCGGCCTCGGCGGTGAGGCGCGCCATGTGCGGGGTGTCGATGTGCAGCATCAGGCGCGGGTCGCGCCGGGCGATCTTGGCCAGGCCGGGCAGGCTGGGGGACTGGCCGCCCAGCACCACGTCGATGCCGATGTCCTGCACCCGCTGGCGCAGGCGCTCGACGATGCGGGCGGTGACGCCGCCCACGTCGGTCAGGCCCATGGAGACCAGCGCCCGCTGCACCGGCTCGCCGCGCCAGGCCAGGGCCGGCTCGCGCAGGGCCGCGAACTCGGGGCGGATCGGGGCGTAGGCCGGCCCCAGCAGCAGCCGCGTGGCCTCGCCGGTCAGGCCCAGGTAGTCGGCGGCGCGCCTGGCGGGCCCGGAGTCGAGGACGATGTCGGCGCCCAGCGGCCGGTCGGCCAGGTCGTCGATCACCAGCACGGGACGGCCCAGGGCCATGGCGCGGTGGTCGGGCTCGCCCAGGCCGTAGTGGTCGAAGACGATGGCGTCGAACGCCTCGCGCACGGCGGCGGCGGCCAGGTTCTCGGCGGGGATGCGCGGGGTCTCTGGCGCGAAGGCGTCCAGCAGCTCGGCGACCGCCGGCGGGCCGACGAAGACGCAGGCGGCGCCCTGGGCCTCCAGCGCGCGGGCCAGGGTCAGCGACCGCATCACGTGACCGCCGCCGACGGCGGGGCCGGCGTCGACGACGAAGAGGATCCGGAGGCCGATCATGACGATCGATCACCCGCGAATGGGGCGAGGTCTGGGCGGAGGGGCGCTGCGCCGGTCATGGCCCCGTGATGAGCCGATGCGGCCCAAAAGCAAAGGGCCGCCCCGAAGGGCGGCCCCGCGTGTCCGATGAAGGACGGGATCAGACGATGTTGGTCTCGGAGATATCGGCCAGCGCGCGGCCGGTGAGCAGGACCGCACTGTCCGCAGTCCCGTCAAGGTTCGTGTCGGCGAACACCACCACGTCGGCGCCGACGTCCACCGCCACGTAGAAGACCGGGCCCGTCATCAGTGTGTTGGCGATGACCAGCGCCGCCGCGAAGTCGGCCGCGCCGCTGTTGTCCTCGACATAGTTCGTGCCGTTGCCGCCCGAACCGCCGAACTCCAGCGAGCCCGTGTTCGCCCAGTTCGCGATCACGTCCGCTCCGGCCGCCGTCGCCGGCGAGGCCACCCCGTCGAAGTTGAACACATCCGCGCCCGTGCCGCCGTCGAGGCTGTCGGCCCCGGCGCCGCCCGTGATGGTTTCGTTGCCGGCGGTGCCCAGGACGGTGTCGTTGCCGGCCCCGCCCAGGATCACGCCCGCGCCGGAGATGTTGTCGGCGCCGTCGCCGCCGTCGAGGCTGTTGGCCCCCGAGCCGGCGTCGATGGTGTCGGCGCCTGCGCCGCCGGTCACCGTGTCGGCGCCGGTCGTGGCGACGAGGCTGTCGTCGCCGCCGCCGCCGTCGAGCAGGTTGTTGCCGGCGGCGGCCCCGATGGTGTCGCCGGTCGAACCGCCGAAGATGCTGTCGTTGCCGCCCAGCGCCGTGATGACGTTCGAGCCCTCGCCGCCGAGGACGCTGTTGTTGCCGGCGCCCGCCGTTATCGCATCGTTGTCGGCGCCGCCGTTGATCGTGTCGTTCCCGGAGCCCGCGACGATACTGTCTGCCCCGGCATTGCCGTCGAGGATGCTGTCCGCGGTGCTGGTGGAGCCGGAGATGGTGTCGGCGCCGTCGCCGCCCTGGATCCCGCCGCGGCCCGCGTAGGCGATGAAGTCGGCGCCCGCGCCGGCGTTGACGTTGTCCACGCCACCCGAGGTGATGTCGCCCACGTCGATCCGGTCGGCCCCGGCGCCGGAATTCACGGAGTCGTTGCCCGCGAGGGTCGTGATCGTGTCGTCGCCGGTCCCGGTCAGGACCGTATTGTTGCCGGCGCCAGCGTTGACGACGTTGGCGCCGTCGCCGGCGCTGACGTTGTCGCTACCGAGGCCCGTGGCCAGGCTGTCGGCGCCCGCGCCCGCCGTGACGGTGTCGGAGCCCGAGCCCGAGCTCAGGCTGTTGACGCCTTCACCCAGGGCGATCGTGGCGTTGCCGCTGACCGTCGAGACCGTGTCGCTTCCGGCGCCGACATCAATGCTCACGCCCTCGGTCGAACCGGTGACCGTATCGGCCCCTTCGCCGCCGACCACCGTGCCGCCGCCGCTCAGGGCGATCTGGTTGGCCCCGGCTCCGGCGCTGATCGAGTCGGTCCCGCCGCCGGCGCTGATGCTGTCGTTGCCCTCGGCGGTGCTGATGGTGTCGTTCCCGCCGCCGGCCGACACAGTGTCCGTGCCGATGCCGGTGGAGATGTTGTTGTCCCCGTCGCCGGCGGCGACGGTGTCGTTGCCGTCGATGGTCGTGACGACGTCGTCGCCCGCGCCGGCGGTGACGTTGTCGTCGCCGACGCCCGCGCTGATGGTGTTGTTCCCGTCGCCCGCGGCGATGACATCGTCGCCGGCCGCCCCGTCGATCAGGTCGGCGCCGCTGGTGCTGGTCAGGCTGTCGTTGCCGGCGCCCAGGTTGACGATGTTCGTCCCGGCGGCCGCATTGACGGTGTCGGCGCCGTCGCCGGCGTCGATCGTGTCGGCGCCCGTGCCGCCCACGAGCGTGTCGTTGCCGATGCCGCCGTCCAGCGAATCTGCCCCGTCGCCCCCGGCGACGTTGTCGTTGCCGTCCTGGCCGCCGAGGGTGTCGTTGCCGACGGAGCCGGTCAGGCTGTCGTTGCCGAGGTTGCCCAGCGCGTAGTCGTTGCCGCTCTGGCTGGCGTTGATGCTGTCGTCGCCCTGGCCGCCCAGCAGCAGATCGGCGCCGGTCCCGCCGGTGATGGTGTCGTTGCCGAGGTTGCCTTGGGCGAACTGGAGGACCGTGGCGTTGGTGAAGGCGCCCATCGTGATGACGTCGTCGTCGCGGCCGCCGTAGATGACGTCGTCGCCGGCGTCGCCCGCCAGCGTGTCGTTGCCCTGGTTGCCCTGCAGCACGTCGTTGCCGCCGCCGCCGGCCATGGTGTCATTGCCGGTGCCGCCGTAGAGGCCGTCGGCGCCCGCGCCGCCGGTGACGTTGTCGGCCGTGGTGAGGCCGGCGTAGAGCACCGAGCTGTCGCCGAAGACCGTGCTGGTCGCGCCGTTGCTCGCGGCGCGGAAGCCGCCCGGATCGGCGAAGGTCAGCGACTTGTTCGGCGCGGTGAGGATGATCCGGTCGGGGGTGTCGACCGTGAACGGAACGAACGAGACCGAGATCTTCGCCGCGGTCAGCGACGCGTCGGAGAAGATGATGCGGTCGACGCTGGAATTGTAGGTCGCCGCCTGCGCAGCGGTCATATCCTCGAAGAAGTAAGTCGCCACTGTGCGGCCCCCGGTTACGAATCAGTTGATGTCCCTTGCGGGAAGGCTAACGCCAAATCCTTAGACAAAGTTACCGCACCGCTTGTATGCGGCAAGAAAACGATGCCCCAGGGTTGAGCTTTCGCCCCCGATCAGGCCGAGCCGTCGTATCGGCGCAACAGTTCCCGCGCGACCCGGTCGGTTTCTAGCAGTGGCGGATAAGCCGGCGCTGTCAACTCGCCGGCGAAGGGGCGGGCTATTCCGCGGCGTCGGAGCTCGGCGTGGAACCGCGCCAGCTTGGCGCTCCGCCCCGCCATCGGCAGGACGAACAGCGGCTTGGCCGTGGCCGCGGCGTCGGTGGCGAGGTTGGTGGAATCCTCGGTGACCAGGATGGCGTCCGCGGCGGCCAGGAAGGCGAAATAGGGGTTCTCGCCGGTTTCGTCCCAGACGATCCCGGGCAGGTGGGCCAGGGCCGCGGTCATGGCGGCGCGTGCGGCGCGCGGCGTGCGGCGGGTGAAGCTGAGGAGCAGCGAGCCGCCGGCCGCCTCTATGGTCCGCGCGATCTCCGCGGCCATCGCCACGGCGCGATCGCGCGGCAGGTCGTGGGCCCTGGACTTGCCGCCGACGATGACGGCGACCCGCGGGTGCGGCAGGGGGGCGATGGCCTCATGAAACCGCGCCAGTTCCAACGAGAGCTTTTCGGGCGTGATGCGGTTGGGCGCGCCCAGGATCGGCGCGACGTTGGCGCCGGTCAGGCCGTCATGCTCCGGCGGGACGATCAGGTCGAAGCGGTCGAGCGGCGCGTGAGGGTGCTGGGTCTGGACCACGAAGGTCTTGCCCTCGCTCCACCGCAGCATGCGCGTGGAGAGCGGCAGCGTCGCGCGGCCGGCGGCGATCCAGATGTCGGGATAGGGCGGCGCGATGGGATCGCCGGTCCGGGCGCCGGGCGGGATCAGCCGCCACGGCAAGCGGCCCAGCCCGGCCTTCCAGCCGATCCGCTTGACGCCGATATGCGCCGGTTTGAGGCGCGCGACCGCCTCGGCGAGGCCCAGGGCCTGGGCCTCGATACCGGCGCGGCCGTCGGATACGGCCCAGATCCTTAAGGGACGCGCGCCGGAGACCATCAGCAGAAGGGGGTCAGACCCACTCGACCTTGGTGATCTCGTAGGCCTTGGCGCCGCTGGGGGTGATCACCTCCACGACGTCGCCCGTCTCCTTGCCGATGATCGCGCGAGCGATCGGCGAGGTGACGGAGACCCGGCCGCTCTTCACGTCGGCCTCGTGCTCGCCGACGATCTGGTAGCGGGCCGACTCCTCGGTGTCCTCGTCAATGACCGACACCGTGGCGCCGAACTTGATCTGGCTGCCGCTGAGCTTGGAGACGTCGATCACCTGGGCGCGGGCCATACGGTCCTCGATGTCGGCGATCTGGCCTTCGATCCAGCCCTGCCGCTCCTTGGCGGCGTGGTACTCAGCATTCTCGGACAGGTCACCGTGCGCGCGCGCTTCCGCGATCGCCGCGATCACCGCCGGACGCTCCAGTGTCTTCAAACGCTTCAGTTCTTCGTCGAGGGCTCTGTAGCCCTCGACGGTCATCGGAACTTTTTCCATTGTGACTCGAGGTGCGCCTTGGTGATCCCCAACCCGGCCGCGGGCGAATGCGACCCGGGGGCAAAGAAGCTAGGATTGTGCGGCGCAAAAATCAAGAGCGCTGGTCACTGAGTTCCAGCGCGGCCACCAGTCCCGGGCGGTTGTCACCCCGCACCAGCCGCCCACCGTGCAGCTTGACGCAAGCCGCCACGAGGGCAAGCCCCAATCCGGAGCCCGGTGCGGGCCGCCTCGCAAATTTGCAGGGTTCGCACTAGCTATGGGCCCAGCCAGGAGCGCCCCATGGCCGCCAAGCGCGGGATCACCCTCTACCACTCGCCGGGCAGCCGCGCGTTCACCGCCTATTGGATGCTGGAGGAGATCGGTCTCCCCTTCGACGTGAAGACGGTCGACATCCGCAAGGGCGAGCAGAAGGAACCGGCCTACCTGAAGCTCAACCCGGCCGGGAAGGTGCCGACCCTGACCGACGGGGCGGTGGTGGTGAGCGAGAACCCCGCCATCGCGATCTATCTGGCCGACCGCTACAGCTACGGGACGCTCGCGCCGCGCATCGAGGACAAGGACCGCGGGGCCTATTTGAAGTGGATGGTCTATTCCACGGCCGTGGTGGACCCGGTCGCCACCCTGCACGACCAGAAGATCGACCTGCCCGGCGCCGACGCGGGCTTCGGCGCGTTCGACGACATGGTCGGCGTGCTTGAGGGCGCGCTGGCGAATCGCAAATGGCTGCTGGGCGACCGCTTCTCGAGCGCCGACATCGTCCTGGGCAGTACGATCTCGCGGCTACTCTACCAGCAGGTGCTGCCGCGGGCGCCGGGGCTGGTGGACTACAACGACCGGCTCACCCGCCGCGAGGCCTACCACCGCGCCGCCGACGCCACCTGGCCGCAGTTCCTGTACCCAGGCGCCTGATGTCAGCGGCGGGATGCGACGTTGCGCCTGTCGTACGCCGCGCGCAGCGTCGCAACGGGGTTGCGGCGACCCTCGGCCTGCTCCGGGCGCACCCAGAGCTGCCAGAAGAGACGGAAGGTCCCGGATTTCGGCGGGTCCGGGACGCGGGCGACCAGGTCCAGCCTGGGGCGCCCGGCTGGGTCGTTCGGCCCCGCGACCTTGATGAAGGCCGACAGCGCGGTGAGGTCGCCGGCACAGCGGCGGTCGCCGCCCTGTCGGGCGCCGGCTTCGAGCGCGGCCATCAGGCGGTCCGCCAAGTCGGGGGTCTTCACCCGTGACGGAGCGTGGAAGGCCGCCATCGCCGCGCCCACGACCTGAGGGCTGCGCAGGATGTTGCCCTGGACCGTGACGTTGGGCCCTCGCAGGGCGCCAGCCCAGGCGAAGGTGCGGGCGCCGGTGAAGTTCGCGGCTGGGGCGTCCAGGGCGGCGATCCCGTACTGCCGGTAGTCGAGGCCGGACATCAGCCCGTTCGGGTCGTACCGGGGGGTCGCGACGATGGCGAGGATCATCGCCGGCGTCGCCCCGGCCCGTAGCTCGCGCAGCGCCCGGTCGCGAGCGGCGGCGTTGGTGCTGCCCTGGGCCGCGAGCGCGCCCTTGCCCGGCGCCAACCCGGCAATGCCGTCGGATCTGGCGGTGCAGGAGGCGCCGGCGACGCCCACCTCCCGCGTGAGGGGATCGACGGCCACGATGGACCAGGTCGCCCAGGCCGCGCCCGGCGATGCGAGGAGCGCGAGCCCCAGCGTGAACCCGCACCAAGTCGCCGTCCGTCTCATCGGCCGCCTCCGCCCGTGTCGAGCATAGGCCCGCGGCGTCGCGGGCGACTAGGCGCTCTCGCTGATCACCGCGCCGACCAGTTCCTCGGGGTCGGGGGCTTCAAAGACGCCTTCGATGAAGTCGAACATCGCAGGCGTGACCTCGATGGCGAAGTTCTCGCCACGGACCACGTTGCGGTCCGCCACCCGGGCGCGCCTGGCCTCGGCGCTGGCGGTGACGAAGTGGAACTGCAGCGGCAGCTCGGTCGCCGCGGCGATCTCGCGGACCCGCTCGCGGTCGGCCCTGCGCATCAGGCCGATGTCGAGGATCACCGAGGTCCCGGCCGCCAGCACCCCGGCCGCCGTGGCCCAGATCTGGGCCTCGCAGCGCTGCACGCGCTCGATCATCCACTCGTACTCAATCGGATCGGGCATGTCGGGGGCGAAGAGCTTGGCCATCCAGTCGTCGAGGATGAAGGCCACCGCCTTCTCCCGGCGAGCGAAGGCGTGGGCGTAGGTCGTCTTGCCGGCGCCGGAAGGGCCGAAGATCACATGCAGGGTCGCAGCCATGGCGGGCGTCTAGCGGACGGCGGGCGACACGTCGACTTGACGGCTTTAATATAACCAACTAGTTCTAAAACTTATGAGTTATGAACAGCAGCTCGACGCCACCTTCGCGGCCCTGGCCGACCCGACCCGCAGGGCGATCCTGGCGCGGCTGGCCGCCGGGGAGGCCTCGGTGCACGAGTTGGCCGAACCCTTCGCCATGAGCCAGCCGGCGATCTCCAAGCACCTGAAGGTGCTGGAGCGGGCCGGGCTGATCCGCCGGGGCCGCGACGCCCAGCGCCGACCGGCCCGGATCGAGGCTAAGCCGCTGCAGGAGGCCAACATGTGGATCGAGCGCTACCGCGAACTCTGGGAGGCGAACTACGCCCGCCTCGACGGTCTGCTGGAAGAACTGAAAGCCCAACAACCGAAGACCAAGGACTGAGCCGATGCCGAAACCCGTCGATGTCTCGACCCCCTCCGACCGCGAGATCCGCGTGGCCCGCGTGTTCGACGCGCCGGCGAAGCTGGTCTGGGACTGTCACACCCAGCCCGACCTGCTCCGCCGCTGGATGCTGGGCCCGCCGGGCTGGAGCATGCCCGTGTGCGAGGTGGACCTGACGGTGGGCGGCGCCTATCGCCACCGCTGGCGCAGCGACGTGGACGGGACGGAGTTCGGCTCGAGCGGCGTCTATGTCGAGATCGTCCCGTTCGAGAAGATCGTCACCACCGAGAGCATGGAGGGCTTCAGCGGCGAGGCGGTGAACACCCTGGTGTTCGAGGAGCGTGACGGCCGCACGACCGCGACCATCACGATGCTGTTCGCCTCCAAGGAGGCCCGCGACGGCGCCCTGCAGACCGGCATGAGCGACGGCATGGCCATGGGCTACGACCGGATGGACGACATCCTGGCCGAACTGGCGGTGGCCTGAGCGGTGGCGGGGGTCATCGAAGAGCGGGTGCAAGCGGTGCTGACGGCGTTGGAGAGCCACGCCTCGCCGAAGATCCGCGACGAGATGGCCCCGCGCTATGGCCTGGTGGTCGACAAGGCCATGGGCGTGGCGATGAACCGGATGCAGGCGGTGGCCAAGCCGCTACGCCCGGACCACGACCTGGCCCAGGCGCTGTGGGACACCGGCTGGTACGAGGCCCGGATGGTCGCCTGCATGATCGACGATCCGGCCCGGGTCACGGCCGAGCAGATGGACCGCTGGCGCGCCGACTTCGACAACTGGGGCATCGTCGACACCGTCTGCTTCAAGCTGTTCGACCAGGTCCCGGGCGCGGCGGCGATGATCCCGCGCTGGTGTGGCCTGAACGAGGAGTTCGGGCGGCGAGCGGGATTCGCCTTGATGGCCTGCATGGCGCTGCACGGGACGGGCGACGAGGCCGACTTCCTGGCCGGCCTCAAGCTCATCGAAGCGTGCGCGACCGACGAGCGGAACTTCGTGAAGAAGGGCGTGAACTGGGCGCTGCGCGCCATCGGCGGGAAGAGGAGCCCGGCGCTGCGCGCCGAGGCGCGGGCCGTGGCTGCGCGTCTGGCGGCCTCGTCGGACCGGACCGCCCGCTGGAACGGCAAGGATGCGTTGAGGGCCTTCGCGAAGGCCGACGGGGGGACCTGAAATGACCACGACCGATGGAGTGAGGCCGGCGCGCCGGCTGGGACGCAGCGTACTGGCGGTGGTTGGTGGCCTGGTGGCCATCTTCGCCGCGTCGATGGCCATGGACGAGCTGATGTACGCGCTCCGGGTCTTCCCGCGGCCGCCGGCCATCACCTACGAAACAGTCCCCTACCTTATCGCCACGGCCTATCGGGCGGCCATCGGCGTCGGGGGCTGCTGGATCGCCGCCCGGTTCGCGCCCAGCCGGCCCATGCGCCACGCCCTCATTCTGGGCGGGATCGGCGTGCTGCTCAGCCTCGCCGGTACGGTGGCCGCGCTGACCATGGAGATGGGGCCGATCTGGTATCCGATCGCCCTGGTCGTCGTGCCCCCGCCCGCCGCCTGGCTGGGCGGCCGGCTGGCGGAGGGACGCCGTTGATCACGATCCACAATTTCGACCGCGGCGTGCGCGGCCTGCGGGTCGCCTGGCAGTGCGAGGAGATGGGCCTGGACTGGCGGCCGGAGGTGTTCGCCTATCCGTCGCCGCCGGAGTACCGGGCCAAGTACCCGCCGGGCTCGGTCCCGTTCCTCGAGGACGAGGACGGCGTGGGCATGGGCGAGTCCGTGGCGATGATGATCTACCTGGCCCAGCGCTATGGCCCGACCCCGCTGCTGCCGACGGAGCCGGCGGCCATGGCCAGGACCTTGCAGCTCGTGGTGTTCAGCGAGGCGGTTCTGGGCGGGCTGATGAACCCGCTGATGGCCTCCAAGTTCGCGGCGCCCGACGACCAGAAGGCCAACTGGACGCAGGGTTTCTGCCAGGCGCGGGTCAGCGACGGCCTCGGCTATGCCGTGAGCCTGCTGGGCGACGCCGCGTTCTTCGTCGGCGACGACCTGACCCTGGCCGACATCGCGGTCTCGACCACCCTGGGCATGTGGCAGGGTGCGCTGGGGCACGAGATCCCCGCGCCCCTGGCCGCCCACCGCGACCGCATGATGGCGCGCCCGGCTTACGCGCGCGCCAAGGCCCGGCTCAGCGCACCGTAAGGCCACCGTCGATCACCAGCTCCTGGCCGGTGACGTAGCGGCTCTCGCTGGAGCACAGCCACAGGACGCCGTTGGCGATGTCCTCGGGATAGCCCTTCACGCCCAGGGGTACGGCCATGGCCGACATGGCGTCCAGGTCCGGTGGGGCGTTGGCGCCGGGGTTCAGCGCCTCTGTGACCGTCAGCCAGATCGGCGTCTCGATGAGGCCCGGGTGCACCGAGTTCACACGGATGCCGTCCTTGGCGTTGGCGCACTCCATGGCCACGGCCTTGGTGAAGAGCCGCACCCCGCCCTTGGTGGCGCAGTAGCCGGCGAGGTTCGCCGAGCCCTTCAGTCCGGCCACCGAGGAGATGTTGACGATCGAGCCGCCGTCGCCCGAGGCGCGCATCAGCGGGATGGAATGCTTGGTGCCCAGGAACACGCCGTCCAGGTTGATGGCGGTCTGCCGGCGCCAGTTGGCCAGGGTCATGTCCAGGACCGAGCCGCCGATGCCGATGCCGGCGTTGTTGACCAGGAAGTCCAGGCGGCCGTGGCGGGTCCTGATCCCATCGACGACCTCGATCCAGACGTCCTCGTCGGTGACATCCTGGCGGCGGTACTCGGCCTGGCCGCCCGCCTTCTTGATGCCGGCCACCACGTCTTCGCCCAGCGCGTCCTGGATGTCGGTGACGACGACGAACGCCCCCTCCGCCGCCAGCTTCTCGGCGCAGCCGCGGCCGATCCCGCTGGCCCCGCCCGTCACCAGCGCCACCTTGCCGCTCACCCGGCCTGCCATGTCATCCCTCCCTTATCGTTGATTAGTTGAAGTGGTAGCGCGGCGGCCCACGGTCGCCTAGCCCCTTCCCCCGCTCGTCATGGCCGGGCTTGACCCGGCCATCCATCATCGCCGACCGAGCGAGATTGGTTGGGGTGGTGCGCCCGCGTGTATGGATGGCCGGGTCAAGCCCGGCCATGACGTGAAATAGAGTGAGGGGCAGTATGAACATCGAGATCCGGCCCTGCACGGCGGCCGACGCGGGCGCGCTGGCGCTGGTGGGGCAGGCGACGTTCCTGGAGACCTACGCCTCCAATCTGCCGGCCGCCGACATCCTGGCGCACTGCGAGCACGAGCACGGCGCGGCGCGCTATGCCGGCTGGCTGGCCCAGCCGGACACGTACCGCCTCTGGGCGGCGGAGGTCGCCGAGACGGGCGCCGCGGTGGGCTATGCGATGCTGAGCCCGCCCGATCTGCCCGTGCCGACCGGCCCGCGCGACCTGGAGATCAAGCGGATCTACCTGATGTCACGCTTCCATGGCGGCGGGGTGGGCGCGCGCCTGATGGCCGTCGCGCTGGAGGCCGCAACGGAAGCGCGCGCGCCACGCGTGCTGCTGGGCGTCTGGGGCGAGAACGAGACCGCACTCGCCTTCTACGCCCGCCAGGGGTTCAGCCGGGCGGGCGTTCGAAGGTTCCAGGTGGGCGCCAACACCTATGACGACCTGGTGCTGGCGAAGGACCTCTAGGTCGCTATTGCATCCACTTGGGCTCGACCGTGCCGGTGGTCATGATCCCGTAGATCAGGCCGATGGCGAGCAGGACGATGGCGGCGACCATGACGATCCCGACGACGCCTTCGAACTTCTCGGCCAGGTGTTTCGGCTTGTGATGACGTACTTCGCCAGTATGCGGCTCGGTATGCATGAGACTTCCTCGCAATCCTGTTTGGTGGAGTTCTTGAGCTCCACGCCAGGCTGCGGCAGACGCCAGGGGCGTCCCCCGGAAGTTCGCCGCCCCCCATCTTCAAGAAGAGAGGGGAGGATGCGGGCCGCCGGGGCGCGCCCTTGCCACCTGTCTCAGTCAGGCGATTTGAAGAGTCTGCGCCCGGATCTTCGGCCGGTCAATCAACAAGCGTGGGTGGTAATGTCGCTGCACCTTAAGATTGCGACGCACGCGCAACCGCGGCAGCGTAGATGTCGGGTTCGACCACCCAGTCGTTCATGGCCCCGACGATTGGCCGGCCGTCGCAGGTTCCTTTGACGAAGCTGCCGTTCCAGCGGCGGTCGTAGATGGGGATCTCGTAGCGGACGAGGGCCTCCGCCCGGCCGCCCAGGGCGGGCTTGTCCTTCATCTTCCACGAGACGCGGCGATCCGCCCCAGGCGCGTCCAGGGTCATGTCGACAAGCGCGGTCTCGATCCCGTCGATCTGCCAGCCGCCGCTGGCTCCCTTGGCGTGGAGCAGGGCGGTGCAGTTCATCGAGTCGCCGGCGAGGAACGAATAGCAGAACGGCGCCTGGAAGCGGGCCGCCTCTTGGCGCTGCTCGTGGAACTTGGCCAAGCCCTCATGCACGAACCTGCGGCCGCCGATCTCCACCTCGGCGCTGCACCAGCCATAGATTTCTTCGCGGCCCTCCAGCACCTGGGTCCCCAGCGGACTGACGGCGAGGAACTGGGCGGTGAACTTGCCGGGCGTATCGCCGGGGCCGTGGGGCGCGGCGCGGCTCTCGTGGAACATCAGGTCGGCGGCCAGGCGCACGGCCGGCAGCTTGTCGGCCCGGCGAACGCGGACCAGCTCGGCGTGCGCAGGCGCGGCGCGGTATTCCGCGAGCTGGGCGCCGGCCAGCCGGTCGGGCGAGCATGGCAGGTCGTGCGTCGTGAAGGCGTAGAATCGGCCTTCGTGGAGGACGTGGCACCAGAGCCAGGTCTGGCCTTCCACGGGGAAACGGCAGAACCGCAGGGTGAGCGCGCTGAGGCCATCCGGCGTCACCGACATGACCATGGCGGACTCCGAATAGGCCTTGGAGCCGCGCACGACGGTGTCCTTGGCCAGCGCCGGCCCGGCCAGCAGTGCGGGCGTGGCGGTGATCAGGGCGCGGCGGTCGATCATCGGGCGGGGCTCGTCGGCGGCAACGGTGGCCGGGGCTCGTCGTCGGCTACGCCCATGGCGCGACGCAGGCGGTCGATCCGCGGGCGGCTGGCGGCCAGGGTCTCATCCGGCGGCGGCGGGTTCAGCACCTCGCGGCTCAGGAACCTGAGCGCATCGCGCATGCGCGACGGCACGGTCTTGCCGGTGTGGTCGGCGCCGCGGACCAGCCGGTACTCGTGGGGGATGCCGTGGTCCCACATCACCCGGTGCAGATACTCCGTCCCTTCGTCGAGGTGGAACATGTCCAGGTCTCCGACCTCGATATAGATCGCCAGCCCAGATTTTAGGATCGCCTGGCGGTTGGCGAGCACCATGTTGGCTGGGTTGGATCGCTTCCACAGGTCGCGGTCCACGGGGTCGCCGAAGATGGTCTTGAAGAACCTGTCGTCGCGCTGGAAGCGGTTGCGCATCTTCACGTCTTCGAACGCCAGCGCCGGCTCGATGCCCGGCTCCAGGGCCGCCAGGCCGCCGAACACTTCCGGGTGGTCGAAGCCGAGCCGGAGCGAGCCCAAGCCGCCCATGGAGACGCCGGTGACCACGGTCTTGCTGCGCTCAGCGGACAGGCCGTAACGGCGGCGCAGCTCGGGGATCATCTCGGTGACCAGGAAGGTCTCCCACTTCTGCGAGCCGTCCTTGAAGTCCATGTAGAGCGACCTGCCGACGTCGGGCGTCACCACGACGGTCGGCGGGAAGTCGCCCGCGCCCCAGGCGGCCTCCACCGTGGGCCGCATCCGCTCCAGGAAGCCGTTGTCGCCCCCGCCGCCATGCAGCATCAGCAGCAGCGGCAGCTCTTGCGAGGCCTGATAGCCGGCCGGCAGCAGGACCGAGACCTTCACGGGCGAAGGGACCAGCTTCGAGGTGAGCGCGATGGTCTCCATCCGCCCCTGGGCGTGGGCCAGCCCCGTCACGCACAGCGCCATCGCGACGCCCAGCAGCACTCTCAGCACGTCCGCCTCCCTGGCTTTCGTGGGAGGCTAGCACCGGCGCGCGACGGCGCAGGCATAGCCCGGGTCTATGCGGGCCATGGACTTCCGGGCCGCGCGGCGGCACACCCGCGCCGAACCTGCGGAGGACAACATGGTCAGCCTCGACGACTATATCGATGACGGCGGCGGCGATGATGAAGGCCCCGACGTCGCGGCGGATTTCGCGGCGCTGCGCGGCTGCCTGCAGGCCCTGGCCGACGCCATCGCCAGCACCAACCTGGCGGTGATCAACGGCGCCCAAGGCGACGTCCAGGCCGCGACCCAGAGGGTGCAGGCCTCCATCGGCGCCCTGAAGCGCTTCCACGAGGCCTTCGGCGTCCTCACGAGCGGCGACGAGGAGGCCGCGTCGGAAGAGCCGGACGACGAGGGCTAGAGAGCCGACGCCACCTAGGCCGCGACGCCGAACAGCGCGCCCACGCCGGCGGTGGCGGCGAGCGCCAGGGCGCCCCAGAAGGTGACGCGAACGACGGCCTTCAGCACGCTCGCGCCGCCGGCCCGCGCGCCGACCGCGCCGAGCAAGGCCAGGAACACGATGGCCGCGGCGGAGACGCAGACGACGATCAGGTTCGTCGGCGCCAACCACGCCGCCAGGAGCGGCAGGGCCGCGCCCGCGGCGAAGGTGAGGGCCGAGGCGAGCGCCGCCTGCACCGGCCGCGCGGTGGTGATCTCCGAGATGCCGAGTTCGTCGCGGGCGTGGGCGCCCAGGGCGTCCTTGGCCATCAGCTGGTCGGCCACCTGCCGGGCCAGGCCCAGGTCCACGCCGCGCGCCACATAGAGATTGGCCAGTTCCTCCCGCTCGAACGCCGGCTGGCTGGCGAGTTCGGCGCGTTCCCGCGCCAGGTCGGCGTTCTCGGTGTCGGACTGCGAGCTGACGGACACATATTCGCCGGCCGCCATCGAGAAGGCGCCGGCCACCAGGCCCGCGACGCCGGCGATCAGGATCTCGTTGCGCCCCTGGGCCGCCGCGGCCACGCCCACCACCAGGCTGGCGGTCGAGACGATGCCGTCGTTGGCGCCCAGCACGGCGGCGCGCAGCCAGCCGATGCGCTGGATCATATGTCGTTCGAGATGGCGCGGCGCCATGAGGTCTATCCCCGGTCGTCGGCTTCGGAGAGGGCGCCGACGGCTCAGCCAAGCCCCAACTGACCGTCAGGGCAAGGCTGCGCCTTGATCGAAGGCAAAGCTCCTAGACCATTCGTCGCTCAGGTTGGCTCGATCACGGTACGACGAAGGGTCTATTTTCCAAGCATAAGGTCTTGAGAGATCGGCGGTTCAAGTGAACCGCCGATCTCTCTAGGCGTAGCTTTGCAGCGGACGGACCTCGAGCGGGCCCTCGGCGACGGCGGCGATGGCCCGCGCCGCCGCCAGCGCCGCCGGGGTGGTGGTGAAGTAGGGGATCTTCATCATCAGGGCGCTGCGGCGGATCTCGAAGCTGTCCAGCAGCGACTGCTTGCCCTCGGTGGTGTTGAAGACCAGCTGCACCTCGCCGTTCTTCATGTGGTCGACGATGTGCGGCCGACCTTCCAGCACCTTCTTCACCAGCTCGACCTGGACGCCCTGCTCGGTGAGGTAGGCGGCGGTGCCCGAGGTGGCGAGGATGCGGAAGCCCTGGGCGGAGATGATCTGGGCGGCCTCCAGGATCCAGTCCTTGTCGGCGTCCTTCACCGAGATGAAGGCGCAGCCCTTGGCCGGCAGCATGGTCCCGCCGCCCAGCTGGCTCTTGGCGAAGGCGCGGGCGAAGGCCGGGCCGGCGGACGTCTCGCCCTCGCGGATCCAGTCCAGGCCCATGACCTCGCCCGTCGAGCGCATCTCGGGACCCAGGATGGTGTCGACCCCGGCGAAGCGGGCGAACGGGAAGACCGCCTCTTTCACCGCGATGTGGTCGTAGGGCTTGTCGTGCAGGTCGAAGTCGCTGAGCGGCTTGCCCGCCATCAGCTTGGCGGCGATGGCGGCGACCGGCCGGCCGATGGTCTTGGCTACGAACGGCACCGTGCGGCTGGCGCGCGGATTGACCTCCAGCACATAGATGCGCGGATTGGCGCTGGCCGGCTCCTCGATGGCGAACTGGACGTTCATCAGGCCGCGGACCTTCAGGGCGCGGGCCATCTCTTCCGTCTGGCGCTTGAGCTCAGCGATGGTTTCGGCGCGGAGCGAGAAGGGCGGCATCGAGCAGGCGCTGTCGCCGGAGTGCACGCCGGCCTCCTCGATGTGCTCCATGACGCCGGCCACGAACACCGCGCCGGTGTCGTCGCAGAGCGCGTCCACGTCCACCTCGGTGGCGCGGGAGAGGTACTGGTCGATCAGCACCGGGCTGTCGCCGCTGACCTGCACGGCGTGAGTGATGTAGCGCTCGAGCTGCTCGTCATCGCGGACGATCTCCATCGCCCGGCCGCCCAGCACGTAGGAGGGGCGGATGACGACGGGGTAGCCGACCTTGTGGGCCCCGGCGAAGGCCTCGTCGCGGCTGCGGGCGATGGCGTTCACCGGCTGGGCGATCTTCAGCTTGTGCAGCAACTGCTGGAACCGCTCGCGGTCCTCGGCCAGGTCGATGGCGTCGGGGCTCGTGCCGAGGATCGGGATCCCGGCCTCCTCCAGCGCCGCCGCCAGCTTCAGGGGGGTCTGCCCGCCGAATTGGACAATCACGCCCAGCAATTCGCCGCGGGTCTGCTCGACCTTGATGAGCTCCAGAACGTCCTCTGCCGTCAGAGGTTCGAAGTACAGGCGGTCGGAGGTGTCGTAGTCGGTCGACACCGTCTCCGGGTTGCAGTTGACCATGATCGACTCCACGCCGATCTCGTCGAGCGCGAAGGCCGCGTGGCAGCAACAGTAGTCGAACTCGATCCCCTGACCGATCCGGTTGGGGCCGCCGCCCAGGATGATCGCCTTCTTGCGGTCCGACGGCTCGCTCTCGCAGTCGGGGCGCTGGCCGAGGGCGCCGGTCTCGTAGGTCGAGTACATGTACGGCGTCGTGGCGCGGAACTCGCCGGCGCAGGTGTCGATGCGCTTGTACACCGGGCGCACGCCCAGGGCCCGTCGCTGCTCGCGGACTTCCTTCTCGGTGGTGTGGGTCAGCTTGGCCAGGCGGGCGTCGGCGAAGCCCAGCGCCTTGAGCTTGCGGAAGCTGGCCGCATCGGTGGGCAGGCCGTCGGCGCGGACCCGATCCTCGGTGCGCACCAGGGTCTCGATCTGGCGCAGGAACCAGGGCTCGTAGGAACAGGCGCCGTGAATCTCGTCGCAGGTCAGGCCGTGGCGGAACGCCTGGGCGATCACGCGCAGCCGGTCCGGGGTGGGCTGGGCCAGGGCGCGGAGCACGGCGGCGTGGCGCATCTCCGGGTCGTCGCCGCCCTCGATGACGATCTCGTCCAGGCCGGTCAGGCCGGTTTCCAGGCCGCGCAGGGCCTTCTGCAGGCTCTCGGCGAAGGTGCGGCCGATGGCCATGACCTCGCCCACCGACTTCATGGAGGTGGTGAGGTAGGGTTCCGCGCCCGGGTACTTCTCGAAGGCGAAGCGCGGGATCTTGGTGACCACGTAGTCGATGCTGGGCTCGAACGAGGCGGGCGTGGCCCCCGTGATGTCGTTCATCAGCTCGTCCAGGGTGTAGCCGACGGCCAGGCGGGCGGCGACCTTGGCGATCGGGAAGCCGGTGGCCTTCGACGCCAGCGCCGAGGACCGCGATACCCGGGGATTCATCTCGATCACCACCATGCGGCCGTCGGCGGGGTTCACCGCGAACTGGACGTTGGAGCCGCCGGTCTCGACGCCGATCTCGCGCAGCACCGCGATCGAGGCGCGGCGCATCCACTGGTATTCCTTGTCGGTCAGCGTCAGGGCCGGGGCGACGGTGATCGAGTCGCCCGTGTGCACGCCCATCGGGTCGATGTTCTCGATGGAGCAGATGATGATGCAGTTGTCCGCCTTGTCGCGGACGACCTCCATCTCGTACTCCTTCCAGCCCAGTACGCTCTCCTCGATCAGCACCTCGGTGGTGGGCGAGAGGTCCAGGCCGCGCTCCACGATCTCGCGGAACTCCTCGACGTTGTAGGCGATGCCGCCGCCGGTGCCGGCCAGGGTGAAGGACGGGCGGATGATCGCGGGCAGGCCCACGAACTCCAGGCCCTCCATGGCCTCGTCCAGCGTGTGGGCGGCCTTGGACTTGGGGCTCTCCAGCCCGATCTTGTCCATGGCGTCGCGGAATTTCTGGCGGTCCTCGGCCTTGTCGATGACGTCGGCCTTGGCCCCGATCATCTCCACGCCGTACTTCTTCAGCACGCCGTTGGCCTCCAGCGCCAGGGCGGTGTTCAGCGCCGTCTGGCCGCCCATGGTGGGCAACAGGGCGTCCGGCCGTTCCTTGGCGATGATCTTCTCGACCATCTCGGGCGTGATCGGCTCGATGTAGGTAGCGTCGGCCACGTCCGGATCGGTCATGATCGTCGCCGGGTTCGAGTTCACCAGCACGATCCGGTAGCCCTCGGCGCGCAGCGCCTTGCACGCCTGGACGCCCGAGTAGTCGAACTCACAGGCCTGGCCGATGACGATCGGCCCCGCGCCGATGATCAGGATCGAGGAGATGT
>Ga0255338_1001110_pt1 | contig 57450 bp, 54 predicted proteins | sample MeOH1_35cm_T4_19_FD_203715 | JGI IMG/M metagenome (GOLD analysis project Ga0255338, IMG submission 203715) | Sandy soil microbial communities from University of British Columbia, Vancouver, Canada - MeOH1_35cm_T4_195 | ecosystem: Engineered > Artificial ecosystem > Sand microcosm > Unclassified ... | reverse complement strand
GGCGGCGTCGCGCAAGGACATCGACAACATCTACCTGAACCATCTCGACGACTGCGGCTACCGGCGCTGCACGTTCTGCCTCTCCTTCGCCGCGGAGCCTCCTCCCCAGCGCACGCCGGCGTCCTGGTACGCCAAGCAGATCGAGGCCGTCGCCCGCTCGCGCGCGGCGGGGGGGCGCCTTCCCCACGCCGTCCTGCTCAGCTGCCTGTCCCACCCGGACGTCCTCGACCTGTGCCTCGAGGGGCTCCACGAGCGGGGCATGGACGGCGTGAAGCTCCTGATGGCGGTGCGCACGAACCAGATCTCCTCGGTGGTCCGCCTCCTGCGGGCGCGCTTCGCCAAGCACCCGGACTCCCGCATCGGCGTCGGCATCTACGCCAGCGGCGTCGAGAGCTTCGACGGCGAGGAGCTGAAGCTCTACAACAAGGGCACCCGCCCGCTCGACGGCCTGCGCGCGGTCAACGACCTGCGCGAGCTGGCGGCCGACTTCCCGGACCGCTTCTCGTACGAGGGGCTCTCCTTCCTGCTGTTCACCCCTTGGACGACGCTGGAGAGCCTGGAACTCAACTACGGGATCATCCGCCATCTGGGGATGGGGGACGACCGCAGCAACCTCTACCAGTGCCGCCTGCGCCTGCACCCGGAGATCCCGCTCACGGCGCTGGCCGAGCAGCACGGCCTGGTCGTCGCGGAGGAGACCGACCCGGTCCTGGTCATGAACCGGCGCAAGCTCTTCACCGCCGAGCGCGCCTGGCGCTTCGCCGACCCCCGCGTGCGTCCGGTCTCCCGCCTCGTGCTGCGCTACGACCTCCTCGGGACGCCGATGGCCGACGGGCTGACGCGCTCGCTCGAGCGGCGCCTTCTCGAGGCGGACCCGTCGTGGCGGCGGCGCGGCGGCGACGGCGACTTCCTCCTCGGCTTCACCCTGTGCGCCATCGCGGCCGCGCGCGCGGAGCGCGAGCCTCTCGACGAGGAGGCCCTGCTCGAGCGGGCGGCGGCCCTCTGGCGCGCCGGCCGCGCGCCCGCGCGCGTCCCCGCCGCGCGCGTCGAGGCGCCGCCCGAGAGCCTGCTCGCCGCCCATCCGGAGGAGGACCGCGCCTGGGTGTTCAGCTTCGACGGGACGGAGGCGGCCGGGCTGATCGTCGCGGAGTCCGACGACGACTCGGTGTCCTACGACCCGGCGAGCGTGGCCGGCGAGGGGCGCCTGGCGGGCCTCCTGCGGGAGGGACGGCGCCTGCTCCTCGTCCCGGGGCAGATCCGGATCGTGTCGGGGAAGGGGGAGATCTCCGGGGTCCTCACCGTCACGCACGGCCTGTGGTGGCGCCGGCGGACCTGGCACGCCGCCGAGTGGGCGGAGCTCGCCCGCGCGGCCGCGCGGACGCCCGCGGCGCCGCGCCCGAGCGGGGAGGGCGTGGTCCTCGTCGAGTTCGCGGCGCTCGGACGCTTCACGCTCGGAGTCGAGTTCCCGTTCCTCCACTCCTGGCTCAAGCGCGTCCTGGACATGCCCGTCCTGTGGGTCCGGTTCGCCCTCGATCCCGCGGCGCGCTTCGGCGGCGAGGAGAGCGGGATGGCCCTCGGCGAGGGCGACCGGAAGGCGCTCCTCGACGCGATCGGGGAATTCCCGGCGAAGCGCGTGCTGTTCAGCTTCCGGCCGGCCGATTCGCTGTGGAGCCTCGTCCGGGCCGCGCATCCGTCCGCCTCGGCCCGCTTCCTGAGCGACGAGGAGGTCGCCGAGGAGGCGGCCGCCGGCGACCCTCGCCCGGCGCCCCTCCCGTCGGGCGACGCCGCGCTGCTGCGCTGGCTGGGCGTCAAGCCGCGCGCGGGCCTGGGCTCCTATCTCGAGTCCGAGCCCGACTTCGGCTTCGTCGCGGGCAACCGCGAGGCGCGGGAGATGGCGCCGCTGGCGTTCGTGATCGGCGGCGAGGAGTGCGTCTACCGCAGGAGCGTCTCCGCCAACCCCGCCTACGCCGGCGTCGACCTCGCGGGCTGCCGGACCGAGGGCTGCGCGTTCTGCGTCAGCGGCGGCCGCGAGTCCGGCGACGCGGCGCCGCCGACCGCGGGAGCGGCCGTCGAGGGCGCGCTGCGCCAGATCCTCGCGTTCTACCGGACGTACCCGCTTTCCGACGGCGGCGCGCGCCCGCGGCTGCGCATGTCCGGCCAGCAGCTGCTGCTGGAGGCCGAGACCCTGGCGGCGCGCATGGCGGAGCTCAAGGCCCCGCCGAGCGACCTCCTGTTCGACGGGCGCATCGACTACCTGCTGCGCCTCGAACCGCGCCTGCGCCGGGCGGCCGAGCTCCTGAAGGGCACCGGCCACAAGCTCCACGTCTGCCTCGTCGGCCTGGAGAACTTCTCCGGAGACGAGCTGCTGCGCCTGAACAAGGGCGTCACGCCGGCCCAGAACCTCGCCGCGATCCGAGCCTTGCGGCGCATCGAACGCGACCACCCCGCCGAGTTCGGCTTCGAGGAGCACGGCGGCCTTTCGACCATCCTCTTCACGCCGTGGACCTCCCTCGAGGACCTGGCCCTCAACTTCGCCGTCGCGAGGCATTTCCGCCTCGAGAAGCTCTGCGGCAAGCTCCTGACCTCGCGGGTCAGGCTCTACGAGCGCCTGCCGCTGACCGCGCTCGCCCGGCGCGACGGCCTGCTCGTCGACGGCTACGAGGACGAGGCCCTCGACACCGCGCGGCGCAACTTCTACCCCGACGAGCTCGCGTGGCGCTTCCGTCATCCCGAGGTCGAGGCGGTCAGCCGCGTGGCGACGCGCATGGCGGAGACCCCCGCGCTCGAGCGGGATCCGCTCTACGCGAAGGTCCAGGAGGCCCTCGCGGGGCCGCGGGCCGCCGGTCTCTCGTACGTGGAGACCGCGTGCGCCCTCCTCGACCGGGCGCTGGCGCAGCCCGGTCCGGCGACGCCCGAGGAGCTCCTCGCCTCCTGGTCCGGTCCGTCGTCCTCGCGCCCGGAGGCGCCGGACCCCAACCCGGACTCGGACGCGGAGCCCGACCTCTCGTCGCTGCTGCGGGCGCAGCGCGAAGGGCGCAGCCGCGTCAACCGCCAGGAGATGCTCGCCGACGAGGCGGCGGCCGCCCGCCTGGCCGCGAGCGTGCGCGCGCGCGGCGCCTTCGCCGTCGCGGTCCCGCGCCGCCAGCGCTCCGGCGCGGAGGAGACCTGGGACGTGTTCTTCGGGCCGCGCCGCGAGGACGTGGAGGAGGCCGCGCGCCTGACCGACGTGCAGTACGAGCCCGGGGCGGGCAAGAAGAAGCTGGCCGGCGCGCGGCGCCGCCTCGGCGAGCTGTACGGCTATCCGCCGTGCTGCGCCGCCGCCTTCGCCGCCGCGGACCACTCCTCGCCGACCGCGAACGCCTGGCTGCTCCTGCTGCGCCGCTGCGAGCATCCGGGCCCCATCGAGCCGGCCCTGACCCCTTACGCCGGGGGCATCAAGCACGTCCCCTGCTCGGTGCGCTGCGCCCCGAGCGTCGAGCGCGCCCGGGGCGGCTCGGACAACCCCGTCCTCTTCCTGCTCGACCGCATCGACGAGTTCGTCGAGCTGGTCCCCCGCAGCCCCGTCGGGCGCACCTTCCAGTTCTCGGCCGGCGCGATGTGCGGGGAGGACCCCGCCCTGCGCGCCCTGGCCGGCGGGGGGACGATCGACATCGGCGAGGGCCTGATCTCCGTCCGCCGGGACGGCGCGCGCGTCGCGTGCTTCCCCTTGCGGGCCGCGGTGTGGTGGCACGGCCAGGCGTTCGACCCGGAGTTCTGGCGCGAGTGCGCGCTCGAGCATCTCGAGCGGCGCGAGGCGCCGGCTCCGGCCCCGGAGCGCGTCGAGCGCGCGGCGCCGCGGGCGGAGCCCCGGCGCGAGGCCGCCCCGCCGAGCGCGGCCCTGGCCGAACGCCTGCGCGCGAGGCTGAGCGGAGCCGCGTTCGGGTCCTACGCCGCGGCGTCGGTCGAGCCGGGGCCGGGCCGCTACGCCGTCGTGACGCTCAAGAGCCCGGAGGGCGGCGTCCTCGTCGTGAACGTCGAGCCGCGCGAGGGCGCCGAGCGCTTCTTCAAGGCCGCCGGCGACCTGGCGTTCGGCTACTCGGAGGCCACTCCGCTGCGCACGAAGGAGCAGGTCGCCGCGATGGCCGCCCTGATCGCGCGCCTGACCGCGCGGGTCCGCCCGTCGCCGAACGCCGCCGAGGCCTGGGAGCCCGGCGCGGACGCGTGGGACGGCCGCCTGCGGGAGACGCGGGACCTCCTGGCGATCAAGCCGGTCACGAAGATCGAGCCGGTCCACGATTCGGAGCTGGAAGGCTGGCGCTCGGCGGACCTGCCCAACCTCGTCGCCCGGCGGCGCGGGAGCTCCCGCGTCTGGGAGCTGTTCACGGGGCGCCGCCGGGAGGACGTCGAGCGCGCGGCGGCCCTGACGACGAAGCAGCGGGGCCGCGCGAGTCAGGAGGGCGTGGTGGAGGAGCTCGGACGCCTGCTCGGCTATCCCGCCTGCTGCGCGCGCGCCTACGCGCGGCAGCCCCGCGCCGTCATGGCCAACTCCTTCTGGAGCTTCGTCGCCAACCGCGTCGCCGCGCCGGGGCCGGTGCCGCCCGAGTTCAGCCCGCTGAACGTGGCCCTCGAGTACGTCCCGTGCTCGTTGGCCTGCTCCGCGAGCCTGGAGCGCGGACGGGCGGTCCTGGCGGCCTCGCCGACCTTGTCCGCGCGCGTCGAGCCCTCCCGTTGGAGGAACCCGTTCCTGCTCCTCCTGGGGGAGCAGGGCGCCGGCGTCGAGCTGCTCGCCGAGGGCGAGCCGGGCGAGAGGTTCCGGTACCGGGCGGGAGAGGTCTTCGGCCGCGGCGCGGACGCCGAGGCGGCGGCCGCGGGCGACGAGCTCGTGCTCGGAGACGCGGCGGTCGCGGTGCTCCGCGGCGGGCGCCACCTGGCCGACCTGTCGGGCCGGGCTTTCCTGTGGTGGCACGGAAAGGCTTTCCAGACGGAGTCCTGGCGCGCCGCGCCGGCGCTGCGCTCCGTCCCCGAGCCGGCGGCGCGGCGGGCCCCGGAGGACCGCGCGTCGCGGGCTCGCGCCCTGGCCGAGGTCGACGCGGAGTTCGAGCGCCGCAGCGGGGTCCCGTGCCGCGGCCGGCGCGTGAAGGACCGCCTCACGGTGACCATCGCCGGGCGGTCCTGGGAGCTGGTCCTGGAGACGGACGGAGACGGACCCGCCTTCGCGCGCGCGGGCTCGCTCCGCGTGTGCGTGAAGGGCCGCCGGAAGATGTCCCCGGCGGAGGAGAAGCGCCTGAAGGCCTACGCCCTCCTGCTGGCGCGAAAAGAGACGGGACGCGAAAGGAGACCGAAGTGAGCATGGACAACAACATCGTCGTATTCGGCAAGGGCGGCATCGGGAAGTCCACGATCTCGTCCAACCTCAGCTCGGTCTACGCGCTGCAGGGCCTCAAGGTCCTCCACGTCGGCTGCGACCCCAAGCACGACAGCACGCTCGGGCTCGTCGACGGCGAGCTCATCGAGACCTTCATGGAGAAGTACTCCCGCATCTTCGGGGTGCGCGACCACGGCGAGCTCAAGCCCTCGGACCTCATCGTCAAGGGCCGCCTCGGCATCGACTGCGTCGAGGCGGGCGGGCCGGAGCCGGGCGTCGGCTGCGCGGGCCGGGGCATCTCGCTGATGCTCGAGGCGCTGCAGGACCTCGGCGTGCTGAAGGCGGGAGGCTACGACGCGCGCGTCTTCGACGTCCTCGGCGACGTCGTGTGCGGCGGCTTCGCCGCGCCGCTGCGCAAGGGCTTCGCGGAGAAGATCGTCATCGTGGTCTCCGAGGAGCTGATGGCGCTCTACGCGGCCAACAACATCGCCAAGTCCGTGAAGACCTACTCCTCGAACGGGGTCTACCTCGCGGGCCTCGTGGCCAACCTCAAGGACGGCAAGGTGGAGCGTCAGAAGCTCGAGAAGTTCGCCGAGATCCTGGGCACGCGCATCCTCGAGTTCGTCCCGCGCGACCCCGCGGTGCGCAAGGCGGAGTTCGCGCGCAAGAACACCGTCGTCGAGATGGCGCCGAAGAGCCCGTTCACGAAGAGCATCGAGTCGCTGGCGAAGAAGATCCTGGCCATCCGCAGGGAGGAATGCCCGATCCCGACGCCGATGGACGACCGTCAGTTCTACAAGGGCTGGTGAGGGGAAGATGATCCAAGCCGAACGGCACATCTCGGCCGGGCCCGAGGCCCTGGCCGCCGTGGAGGGCCTGCTGGGCCTCAAGGCTGGCGGCGCGGGCTGGCGGCTCGACGGGGCCTGCGCGCTCGGCAAGGACAGCCCGCGCGTGCGCCTGAGCCTGCGGAGCGGCGCGCACCGTCTGGTCGTCTATCTCCTCGCGCGTTCCTCGACGGAGGCCGTCGTGCGCGCGCCCGGGCTTTCGCTGGCGCCCAAGGGCCCCGCGGGCCCGGCCGCCTTGAAGCTGCTCGAGGTCTTCGCGGCCCGGCTCGGCGAGCGGACGCTCGCCGGCGTCGTCGCCCTGTTCGAATCCGACCCCCTGTCGTTCACGGAGAGGGTGACCCCGGGCCTCGACGGCGACAAGGTCAAGGTGCCGTGCATCGGCCAGCCGATGGCTTTGCTCGAGGCGGGCTGGCGCAACTTCTACGCGGACCAGGACTTCGAGGTCCTGCTCGGCGTGCCCTCCTGCTCGAGCGACAAGACGATCAACATCGAGTACGCCGACCTGGAGTGCTACTACGCCCGCCCCAAGCGCAAGTTCAGCAAATGGACCTTCATGGACTGGCCCGAGGAGAGCGAGGACGGCGCGGACGAGCCCGGCGAGGACGGGGAGGCGGGCGTGCGCGACGGGAGCATCGTGACCGAGCTCGAGGAGCGCGACATGGTCATGGGCACCGGCGAGCGGGCGGACGCCCTCGTCGACGAGGTCCGCAAGCGCGCCAAGCCGGGCGACTACCTCCTCTTCACGCACCTGTGCACGCCGATCATCATGGGCGAGGACTTCAACGCGCTGGCGAACCGCTGCCAGAAGGAGATCGGCGGCGCCACGGTGAGCTGGAGCCAGAAGGACCGCGACGAGAACGACAACTTCGGCGACCACTTCCGCTCGCTGCTGAGCGAGCCCGCCTTCTTCGGCGCGCCCGGCGACGAGCGGCTCGTCAATCTGTTCCACTTCCCCCGGCGCGTGCGCGAGGACGAGATCCGGCCGGTGCTCGACGAGCTGGGCCTGGCGGTCAACATCTGCGTCTTCCCCGACGTGAGCTTCCCCGCGCTGAACCGGCTGCCCAAGGCGCATTGGCAGGTCTTCTGCGAGCGCAGCTCCTATCCGACCAAGGTGCGGGAGCTGCTCGCCGCCTCGCCGCGCCCCGTCGTCCCGGTGCCCGCGCCCTACGGCGTCGAGGGGACGCGCCGCTGCCTGCGGGGCATCGCCGCCGCGGCGGGCAAGGAGGCGGCGTTCGCCGAGGCCTGGGCGGCCAGGATGGCCGCCTTCCTCCCGCGCTGGGAGGAGATGCGCGAGGAGGCCTCCGGCCACCGCCTCGCCTTCGTGGTCTCCGAGGCCACCTTGCCCCGTCTGCTCGAGCTGCGCTACGGCCACGGCGCACCCTTGGCGACGATGGTCCTGGAGATGGGCTTCGGCGTCGACCTCGTCTATTACGACCGCCACGGTGAGCCGCCGGTCCTGCCGGCGCCTCTCAAGGACGCGCGCGTCGCCGTGTTCCGCAGCCCGTGGGAGCTGGAGCGGGCCCTGCGCGAGGGGGACTTCGCGGCGGTGTACTCGGACATCGTTTTCGACTGGCGCGTCACGCGGGCGGGCAAGGCCCGCTTCGCGAGCAAGGATTTCGAGATGGGGGTCGAAGGCGCCCTGCGCACCTTCGAGAAGCTCCTGCCCCTGTGCCGCCTGCCGTTCTACCGTCAGTACGCCTCGCATCTGGCCGCGGGCGGGAGGTCCGGGCATGGCCGGTAAGGTGGGCGTGCGCATCAACATCCCCTATCTCCAGGGGGCGTACCTCGGTCTCAACGCCATCCCCGACGCCTATTTCCTGGGCGACGGGCCGAGCTGCATCTTCGACAAGGCCGCGCACATCCACGGCCGCCACGACCTGTTCTCCACCTTGCTGTCCTGCGACAGCGAGCACCGCATCCAGCACACCGGGGTCAACGTCTTCAACATCGCCGGCGACTGCGAGGGGGACATCGCCTCGGGCCTCAAGCGCATCGCCGCCTTCCGCGGCTGCGGCGCGATCTTCCTCGGCTCGATGCCGATGTGCGCGATCGTGGGCACGGATTACGAGCGCATCCTGAGGGAGTCCCTCGAGGGCAACCCCAAGCCTTCCTTCGTCATGCCCCGGCGCAGCGCCGTCTCCGGCGACTGGCTCGACGGCTACGCCGCGATCATGGAGGCGCTGGCGACCGGCATGGACCTGGACGGCGCCAAGCCCGAGCCCGCGACGGCGGCCCTCGTCGGCTACATGATGGACCGCAACGAGGGCGACCATCACGGCAACCTGCGCGAGCTCGAGCGGATCTTCGCGGCGCTCGACATCAAGCTCACGACCATCTGGCTGTCGGGACGCCCGTTCCGGGACCTGCTCGACGTCCGCCGCGCCGGCAGGATCGTCTCCCTGCCCTACGGCCGCAAGGCGGGGCGGATCCTCTCCAAGCGCCTGGGCGTGCCCGTCGTCGACGCCGGCCTGCCCTTCGGCCTGGAGGCGACGCGCCGCTTCGTCGAGCTCCTGGGCCGCGAGTTCGGGCGCGAGGCGCAGGCGCGCGCCTTCATCGCGCGCGAGCTCGACGCCGTCGTGCCCAAGCTCGAGTGGACGGTGCCCCACGCCTTCCTCAACCGCCGCTTCGCCTTCTCCGGCGACCCGCATCTCGCCGCGTGCTTCGTCGAGCAGATCGAGGCGCTGGGCGGGAGGATGGCGGGCATGATCGTCGTCGGCGGGGACTATCATCTGGCTCCGGAGCAGAAGGAGATGCTGGCGCGGCGTCCCGGGACCGTCTTCGAGCCGCTGCCCGGGGACGTCACCGAGCAGTGGGGCCTGCTGGCGGAGGGCGGCGCGGACCTCGTCGTGGGCAGCGCGTTCGCCTTCGGCCAGGTGCGCCGCGGCCGGCGCTGGATGGAGTTCGGCTACCCGTCCGAGGACACGCACTTCCTGCGCGAGGAGCCGTTCCTCGGCTTCCAGGGGGCGCTGGGCTTCCTGTCGCGCGCGGCCAACGAGATGTCCCGCGGGCTCAACGAGGAGCGCGAGGAGCCGCGCGAGGCCGGGGAAGACGATGGCCGCTGAAGCCGGGGGCGCGAGCGAGAAGCGGCACTGGGTGCGGCTCACCCGGTACTGCAACCAGCGCTGCCTGTTCTGCCTGGACCGCTACGCCCAGACCGGGGGGGTGCTCGACCTTCCCTTCATCCGCCGCGACCTGGCGCGCGGCCGCAAGAAGGGCCTGCGCCGCGTCGTCCTCAGCGGCGGCGAGCCCACCGTCCATCCCGACTTCGTGAAGATCGTGGGCATGGCCCGGGAGCTCGGCTACAAGCACATCCAGACCATCACCAACGGCCGGCGCATGTGCTATCCCGGCTTCCTGAGCACGGCGGTCGCCGCCGGGCTCGACGAGGTCACGTTCTCCCTGCACGGCAACACGCCGGCGCTCCACGACCGGCTCACCCAGGTCCCCGGCTCGTTCGTGCAGGCCGTGTCCGCCCTGCGCGCCGCCCTGGCGACGAAGGGCCTCATCGTCAGCGTGGACGTGGTCATCAACCGCCTGAACCTGCCGGTGCTGCGCGAGCACCTCGACTTCTGCGTCGGCCTGGGCGTGGGCGAGTTCGACCTCCTGGCGTTGGTCCCGTTCGGCGACGCGTGGAAGAACAAAGGAGAGCTGTACTGCGACTTCTCCGAACCCGCGAACCTCGCCCACCTGCACCGCGCCCTCGAGCTCAGCCGCCGCAAGGACCTCCACATCTGGACCAACCGGCTCAAGCCGGAGTTCCTGGAGGGCTTCGAGGGGCTCATCCAGCCGCCCGACAAGATCCTCGACGAGCTCCGCGGCCGCCGGCGCATCTTCGCGCGCTACCTCAACAGCGGCCGGACGATGGGCTGCAAGGGCGACTCGTGCGAGCACTGCTTCCTGAAGGACTTCTGCCGCGACCTCGACACGCTCATCGCCGACGGCAGCCTGCCGGGCCACGGCGAGCCGCCCTGCCTGGGCGGAGGCGCCCCGCCCGCCCCGTTCCGCTTCGGCCGGAAGAAGGACATCTTCGAGTTCGCCCGCTTCTACATCGACTCCCGCTACTTCCTCAAGGGCTCCTCCTGCCGGGGCTGCGCGCACGAGAAGGGCTGCGCCGGCCTGGGCGCCAAGAAGATCCGCGAGAAGGGCTTCGCCGCGATGCGCAAGGTGAAGGCATGACCGCGGTCCTCTACTACGGCGTCTTCGTGGGCCTGGCCTCGGTGATCTCGTTCGAGGACTGGCGGACGCGCAAGATCCGCAACCGGCTGATCGTCGCGGGCCTGCTCGCCTGCGCCGGGGGGCTGCTCGTCCTCCTCGTGAACAGCCTGCTCGGCTGGCGCCATCTGCGCTTCGGCCCGCTGGGCGAGTACTCCTTGCCCCTGAGCTTCTATCCGAGGATCGCCGCCCACTTCCTGCTCAGCCTCGCGGCCGCCGTCGGCTTCTGGCGCTGGTCGGTCTGGCCGGCCGGCGACGCGAAGTTCTTCACCTTGGCGGCGCTGTTCGCGGCCCTCATCGACCCGAACCTCCCCGGCTTCCCGTCCTTGCTCTTCCTGATCCTGCTCATCAACGTCTTCGTGCCCGCGGGCATCGTCTTCGCGCTCGAGACGGTCGTCAACCTCGCCCTGAAGGTCCCGCTGCTGCGCGGGGTGGACTGGCCCAAATGGCGCAAGGCCAAGGTCGAGATGGCCGCGATCCGCGTCCGCGAGATGTGGCCTTACCGCGGCGAGTACCTCGTCCTCGCCGTGAACCTCTTCGCCTTGTTCTTCGCCCTTCAGGCGGCCTCCGCGCGCGTGCGCCCGCTCATCCCGGAGCCTTGGGGCTCCCTGTCGGTGTTCGTGCTCATGTTCGCCTTCTGGGACGCGCTGACCGTCGTGCTGAGGAACAAGAAGGTCGGCGTCGCGGCGTTCGCGGCCGTCGTCCTCGCCGTCCCGGCGGGCGTTCTCCTGCTGGGGATGGACGCCGGGAAGCTCCTCCTCGCCGCCGTGCGCATGACCTTCAACTTCGGCATGCTGCTGTCCGTGGGGCGCGTCGTCTTCGCCTGGATCATCGAGCGCGACAGCCTCCGCGAACTGCACGCGGCGGACCTCAAGTACGGGGACATCCTCTCCGACGGGACCTGGGCGCGCCTCGGCGCGGAGAAGGACCTCGCCGGCAAGATGGACGAGCGCTACGTGGACGGCCTCACCCACGGCGACGCGGCGACCCTCAAGGCCTGGCTGGCGGGGCGCGCGACGCGCGATTACAACGTCTACCACACCATCCCGTTCGCCCTCTGGATCTTCCTGGGGACCTTGCTGACCCTGTCGTGCCGGGGCAGCGTCGTCTCCGCGATGGCCCCGTATCTCTCCCAGGCTCAGGAGGCCTTTTGCAGAAAATAACGATCTTCGGTAAGGGCGGCATCGGCAAGTCCACCCTGTCGGGCAACCTCGCGGCCGTCTACGCGAAGAAGGGCCTGAAGGTCATCCTCGTCGGCTGCGACCCGAAGCACGACACGACCATCGCGCTGACCGACGGGCGCCCCATCCGGACCGTGGTCGAGCACTCGGCGTTCATGGACAGCTCCGGCGGCGATCTCTCCAAGATTTTGGTCAGAGGGAGGCTCGGCGTGGACTGCGTGGAGGCGGGCGGGCCGGAGCCGGGCATCGGCTGCGCGGGGCGCGGCATCGGCCGCACCATCACCATCCTCGAGGAGGCCGGCGTCCTGCAGGAGGGCCGCTACGACGTCGCCATCTTCGACGTCCTCGGCGACGTGGTGTGCGGCGGCTTCGCCGCGCCGCTGCGCCAGGGCTTCGCCGACAAGGTCGTCATCGTGACCTCCGAGGAGCTGATGGCCCTGTACGCGGCCAACAACATCGCCCGCGCCATCAAGAACTACAGCGAGAACGGCGTGGCGCTGTGCGGCCTGGTGGCCAACCTCCGCGACCGCGACGCGGACCGCGGGAGCGTGGAGCGCTTCGCCGCCGAGATCGGCACCGGCGTCCTCTCCTTCTTCCCGCGCGAGGCGGCCGTGCGCGAGGCCGAGTTCAAGCGCCTGACCTTGGTGGAGCACGCGCCGAAGCATCCCCTGACGCGCACCATCGAGGCGCTGGGCGAGAGCCTGCTGGGCTTCGAGCGTAAGTCCGTCTCCGTGCCGCGGCCGCTGTCGGACGAACGCTTCAACGAGCTGTCCCGGCAGGCGTTCGTCTCGAACGCGCCGCCGCGCGCGGCGGAAGCCGTCGCTCCGAGGCCCTCGCAGCGGCCGTCCGCGCCGCCGCCGGCGCCTCCCCAGGCGCCGAAGCCCGACCTTGAGAAGGACATGGCCTGGCAGGCCAAGCTGTGGGAGGGGAACCCCGGGATGAACTCCCAGGTGTGGGGCGCGGAGGACCAGTGGCGCCGCTTCCATTGCGACTTCGAGACGCGGCGCAACGTGCGCATGTCCCTCGAGGGCGGCACGCCGCTCGTCAACGTCTGGCACCAGGACCTCGAGTGCTCCTACTCCACGCCGAACTTCGAGGACCGCAGCCTTCCCGCCTTCTATAAGTTCCCGTGGCCGCGCATGGAGCGCGACAATGAGGAGGGGCCCCGCGACGACGGGTCCCATGAGGAGGAAGGCCCTCGCAAAGGAAAGAAGGGGGGGAAGGGCTCCCGGGCGAAGAAGCCGGAGGACCAGGACGACGGCAACTTCAGCAACATCATGACGAACATCAAGGACCTCGACGTCATCCACGGCGGGGGCAAGAAGCTCGACGAGGCCCTGGCCGAGGCGGTCAAGAACGCCAAGGGCGGGGCCGAGGCCATCATCGTCCACTCCACCTGCATCCCGACCGTCATCGGCGACGACGCCGAGGCCGTGGTCAAGCGCTGGCAGGCGCGGACCGCGGTGCCCATCGTCTACATGAACCACGCGGAGAGCAGCTGCCAGGAGCTCGACGTGTGCCTCGCGCTGTTCAAGAAGATGCAGCAGGGCGCCGCCTTCGCCAAGGTCCGCCGCAGCCCGCGGTCCGTGAACCTCGTCGGCTTCCCGTCGGGGCCCGCGCTGAAGGAGCTGGTGCGGATGCTGGAGGAGATCGGCGTCTCGGTCAACGCCTGCGTCATGCCGTCTCTGAGCCTGGCCGTCGCGCGCCGCTACCTCGCGGCCGAGGCGCAGATCCTGTACCCGAACGCGGCCTACGCCGAGACCTACAAGGAGTACTTCGAGCCGATGCCGATCAAGACCTTCAGGCCCGACGCGCCCTACGGGTTCGAGGGGACGCGCAAGTGGCTCGAGGCGGTGGCCGGGGAGTTCGGCCTGAAGGGCAAGGTCAAGGCCGTGTTCGCCCGGGCCGCCAAGGACCTGACGCCCGCGTGGACCGAGGGAAGGCGCGAGGCGTCCTCCCAGGGCCTGGCCTTCGTCGTCGACGCCAACCACGTCCCGCGACTGGCCGACCCCGGCCTGACCTGGGCCATCCCGGTGCTCCGGCTGCTGCGCGAGATGGGCTTCGGCGTGGAGATCCTGTGCTACGGGCAGGAGGCGAAGAAGGCCGCCCACTTCACCTCGTTCTCGACCCCGAAGGAGCTCGAGGCCTTGCTGGCCGAGGGGCCGTTCCAGGCCGTCTACTCCGAGTACGCCTACGACACGCGTCTGGCCCGCGCCGGCAAGGCGCAGTTCTCTCTCGAGGGCTTCGAGATGGGCCTCGCCGGCGCGGTGCGCACCCTCCAGGCGCTCAACACGCTGTGCCGCTGGCCTTTCCAAAGGCGATATTCAAAATACATGGGGGCGGCATAATGGGACAGCAGTTCAGCACGCCGATGAACTACCCGACCCTCATGGGGGTCTACCTCGCGGTCAACGCGCTCAAGGACGCCTACGTCCTGGTCGACGGTCCGGACTGCGCCTTCTACAAGGCGCATTTCATCCACGGCCGCCACGACCTCAACTCGACCTTGCTGCGCATCAGCGGCCGGCACCGCGTCGCCTTCACGAACGTCTGCTCGCGCGGCGTCGTCAAGGAGCACGACGACATCATCGGCCGCGAGATCCAGACCTTGGACCGTCTCGAGGAATCGGGGCTGGTCCTGGTGACGGCCCTGCCGATGTGCTCGATCACCGGCGTCGACTACGGGCGCGTGATCCGCCTGCGCGCGGAGAGCCTCACCAAGCCCGCCATCGACATACCGCCGGAGTCGCTCGTCGGCGACTGGCTCGACGGCTACGACCAGACGCTCAACGCCATCGCCAAGGGGATCGCCCTCGCGAAGGGCCGGCGCCGCCCCGGGACCGCCGCCATCGTCGGCTACCTCATGGACCGCAACGAGAGCGACCATCACGCCAACGTCGCCGAGCTCAAGCGCCTGCTGGGCGGCCTGGGGCTCGAGACGGTCTCGGTCTGGCTCAGCGGCCAGGAATGCTCGGAGCTGAGCCGCGTGGAGGAGGCGGATGTGATCGTCTCCCTGCCATACGGCCGCGCCGCGGCGCGGCGCCTGGCGCAGAGGACGGGCGCGCGCCTCGTGGAGACGGAGCTGCCGTTCGGCCTGCCCAAGACGCAGCGCTTCCTGCGCGACGTCGGCGCGGCCGCGGGCAAGGAGCGCGAGGCGGAGGCCTTCCTCGACGCCGAGCTGTCGCGGGCCGTCCCGCGCCTGAAGTGGATCATCCCGCAGTACTTCCTCGGCCGCCGCGCCGGCTTCATGGGCGACCCCTACCTGTTGGGCGGCTTCCGGGACATCGCCGACGACCTGGGCATGAGGCTCGAGGGCGCCATCGTCCGCGGCCGCAGCGCCCACGCGGCCGGCGCGCCCGTCGCGGGCGTGATGTACGAGCCCCCGTCCATGTCCGACGAGGTCCGCCGGTTCATGGACGCGCCGCTGGACCTGTTCGTGTCGACCTGGTGCGAGCACGAGTGGCCGCAGCTGAAGTTCCCGACGATGGAGTTCGGCTTCCCCAGCTACCGCAGCCACGCGCTGTCCGACCGCCCGTTCCTGGGCTTCAACGGCTTCCTGTCGTTCGTCGAGCGGATGGCCGACGAGCTGACGCGCCCGAGGCGCAAAGAGCATGGTTAAGGCCCCGGCCTGGGAGGCGTTCCTCGAGCGGGGGAAGGCTGCGGAGAAGCGCGGGCGCCTGGACGAGGCCGAGGAGGCCTATCGCCGGGCGCTGGCCGCCAACCCGGACTTCGATTCCCTGCACCGGGAGTTCGCCCGCTTCCTCGAGGCCTGCGGCCGCCTCGAGGAGTCCGCGGAGCAGCTCGCGCGCGCGCTCGCGCTGGGCTGGCCCCGCGAGGAGGGAGAGCGGGCCCTCGCGCGCCTGAAGGGGAAGAGCGCCGGCGGCGAGAAGTCGAACTTCGTCCTGGTCCACTCCTTCCTCGACGAGGGGAAGCACGAGGAGGCCGCGCGCGCCGTCCAGGACGCCGCCGACCGGTCCCCGGAGGAGGGCGAAGCCCTCTGGCCGGACGTGTTCTCGGCCATGCTCTGCGCGCGGCTGTACCGCGAGGCGTTCGCGTTCGGCGAGGCGATGCTGAGGAGGTCCGTGCGCATCCCGTTCGCCAACGGCTTCCTGTGGCCGTGGTGGCACGCCGTGTCCTCCCGCGGGTCGCGCCGCAAGATGGCCTTCTGCGCCGCGGAGCTCAGGCGCGTGCGCCTGGCCTCGCGGGCCCCGGGCTTCGAGATCTGGTTCGCGTACCTCCGCGGCGTGCTGCTCCTCGGCCTCGGGCGCGACGCCGAGGCGATGGCGGAATACGCGGTCGTCCGGCGCTCGCGTTCGCCGCGCTACTCGATGATGCACCACGCCTTCGTCATGCACCGCCTGATGGCGGGCGACCTGAAGTGGACGATCGCGAACTGCCGCGCCCTGCTGAGCAGCGTCCCGGACTACTGGTGGTTCCACTGCCGGATGGCCGAGGCGCACATGGCCGACGGCGAGATCGACCGCGGCCTGCGCGAGTTCGAAAGGGCCGCCGCGGCGTCCTCCGACGTGCGCGCCAGGCGCGCGGTCACCACCTGGCACGGCGCGGCGCTGCTCTGGGCCGGGCGCTACCGCGAGGCGCTGCGCAAGCTCGACGAGGGCGCGGCCATCGGCACGAAGATCTGGGTGAACTGCTGGCGCGGCGCCGCCTACCTGCTGCTGGGCCGGCGCCGGGAGGCCCTCGCCGACCTCGACGCGGCCATCGCCGCGGACCCCCAGGACCTCGAGGCGCATCTGTGGCGCGGCGAGGCGCACCGGCTCATGGGCCGCACCGCCGAGGCCCTGCGCGACCTGGACCGCGCGCTCGCGCTCGACCCCGGCTATGCCTGGGCCCGCGCCGACCGCGCGCTGGCGCGCGACGACGCGGGCGACCCGAAGGGGATGGCCGCCGATTTCGCGAGGATCCCGACGGACCTCGTCGACGCGCTGCGCGGTCCGAGGAACGGCGTCCCCGCGCGCCGGGAGATGCGCGCGATCCTCGAGACGATGCTGGAGCGGGCCAAGGGCATCCGCCGCCCGGAGAGCTATCTGAACTCGATCTGGCTGGGGGCGCGTGGTTAAGGGCCCTTACTCCGAGGTCGAGGAGCTGATCGCGGCCGGCCGGGTCAGGCAGGCGGCGACCGCCCTGAAGCGTTTCGCCGCCGCGGGCGCCGCGTCGTGGGAGATGTTCCTGTGGCTCGGGCGCATCGAGGAGAAGCGGGGCTGCCCGGAGCAGGCGGAGCAGGCCTATCGCAAGGCGCTCGCGGTGGACACGAAGGCCGCGCCCGCGCTGTTCCGCCTTCTCGAGGAGGGCGGCCGGCTCGACGAGGCGCGCGCGGTCATGGCGGACGCCGCGGCCCGGGCGCTCGCCGGGCCGGACGCCGCGCTGTTCCTCCTCGTGGAGTTCTCCGACTACCGGCGGACCTTGGCGGAGAAGGCCGCCGCGGCCGGCGCCCTCGACCGGCTCGAGGCCGCCTCCCGCGCGGCGCTGTCGGTCGAGCCGCCCGCCGCCGGCGCCCGGTCCTTGCTCACGGAGGTCCTGCTCGCCCGCGGCCGCCGGACGGAGGCCGGCGTCGAGCTCGCCGCCGCGTTCCGCCTCGCGCGCAAGGACGACGAGGGCTCCCGCATCGACCTGCTGTTCCGCCTGCTCGCCGAGGGGAGCTGCGACCCGGACCTGGAGCGGGCCGTGCTCGACGGCTTAACGCGGGCCGAGACCGGCGACAAGCTCGCGGCCGACTGGCCGCAGGTCTTCTCCGCCCTGATGTGCGCGCGCCGCTACGCCGCGGCCTTCCGCCTCGGCGAGACGGTGCTCGACAAGTTCGGGCGCATCGAGTCTCCCGGCCAGCTGATGTGGCCCTGGTGGCGCATGATCCGCCGCGCCGTGGCCGAGGACGAGTTCGTGACGCTCGAGCTCGACCGCATGCACGAGGCGGCCCGCGACGGCGAGCACGCGCCGTGGTTCGCCTACTACCGGGCCATCCTCCTCAGCGACCTCGGCCGCAACGTCGAGGCGATGGACGTGTACGCGAAGCTGCGCTCCCTCGACTCCGAGCGCTACTCGTGGATGTGCCAGTCCTTCGTGCTCGTCAAGCTCGGCACCCTCGACTACGACGGGGCCATCGAGATCAGCCGCGACATCCTGAGCCGCGCCCCGTCCCACTGGTGGGTCCGCTGCCGGATGGCCGAGGCGTACCTGGCCCGCGGCGAGGCGGCGACGGCCCATCGCGAGTTCGCCGTCGCGCTGAGGACCTGCGGCGCGGGGCTCAAGGGCGAGGTCCTGACCTGGCACGGCGAGATCCATCTGTGGCTGGGGGAGTACGAGAAGGCCCTCGAGAAGCTCGACGCGGCCGTCGCCCTCGGCGCCAAGACCTTCGTCTTCGGCTGGCGCGGGGCGGCGCTCCTCAAGCTGGGCCTCCACGCCCGGGCGCTCGCCGACCTCGACCGCGCCGTCGCGCACGACCCCAAGGATTTCGAGGCCCTGTCCTGGCGCGCCGAGGCCTACCGCGTCCTGGGCCGCCGGGAGGAGGCCATGCGCGACATCGAGGTCGTCGTCAGGCACGGCCCCACCAGCTTCTGGGCGCACTTCAACCGCGGCCTCCTGCGCGACGCCCTCGGCGACGAGGCGGGGATGAGGGAGGACGTCGCGACGGCGTCGCGGGACACGCTCGATTTCCTGATGAAGAGGCTCGGCATCCCGTTCACCCGGGAAGGCATGACGCGCGAGCAGATGAGGACCTTGATGGCGACCGGTCTCGAGTGGGCCAAGGGGATACGGCGCTGGGAGAAATACGTCCAGCCGATCTGGATGAACCGACTGACATGAGAAAAGAAGACCACCGCTTCATCCTCGTCCCCTGGCACATCGGGAACATGAGGGACATCACCGTGCACACGGCGCAGGCGGCGCGCGAGCTGCGCGTCTTCCTCGCCGAGGAGCCGGCGCTCACCAAGGCCCAGTTCGAGAAGGACATGGGCATCGACTGCCGCGGCAAGGAGTTCCTGCTCATCCCCGAGAAGGCCGACCCCGCGTTCCTCAAGGAGGTGGTCGCCCGCCTCGCCAAGGAGGACGTGGCCTTGGTCTGCTCCGGGGGCATCCCCTGCTTCATCGACCCGGGCGCCTGGCTGGTCAAGAGCCTGCGCGCGCGCGGGACGCCGATCACGGCGCTGGCCGGGGCCTCCATCCTGTCTACGATGCTGTCCTTGAGCGGGGTGGACTGGACGGGGACGCACAACCGCGGGACCTTCCTCATCTACCTGGCCTCGGGCCCCAAGGGCGGCGTGAACGCGTCCTTGCTCGAGGCCGTCCGGCGCGAGGACGAGCCGGTGTTCATCTTCCTCGCCCTGAGCCAGTTCAAGGAATGCATGAAGACGATGGAGCCGGTGGTCGGCAAGCGCGTCGTCACCGCCTTCTTCGACCTGACCAAGGTCCCCCGGACGAAGTTCCCCTACGCCGACCGCATGATCACCATGGGCTGTCGCGAGTGGCTCAAGGAGGCCGACCGCATCCCCTGGAAGGCCATCTCCGACGTCGCCCTCATGCTCCATCCGAGGGAGGCCGCGGCATGAGCGAGCCGCGCCGCGTCGAGGTCCATCTCGGCACGCTCTGCAACAACCTCTGCGTCTTCTGCATGAGCAGCATGAACCGCGACGGCCACGAGCCGTGGGCCGAGGTCGAGCGCGTCAAGGAGGAGCTCCGCCATTTCCGCGACCAGGGCTGCCGCAGCGCGGGCTTCCTCGGCGGGGAGCCGACCGTCTATCCCGCCATCGTGGAGTCGCTCGCCTACGCCAGGTCCATCGGCTACGAGCGGCTCTCGATCTGCACCAACGGCACGCGCCTCTCCGATCCCTCGTTCTGCGCCGAGCTCGTCGGCGCCGGCCTCACGCGCGCGACGATCTCCGTCCACAGCCATCGCGCCGAGCTCGAGGACGGCGTCATCACCGGCGTGCCCGGCAACCTCGCGCGCAAGGTCGCGGGAATCAAGAACCTGCTGGCGCTCAAGGCGAAGGGGCTCATGCCCGGGGGCATCGCGCTGAACCCGGTGCTGTGCCGTCCCAACCTCGACGACATGGAGGAGTACGTCGCCTTCTTCGGCGCGCTCGGCCTCGACGACATCCGCTTCAACTACATCTGGCCCCAGGGCGAGGCCCGCGGCGACCGGAGCTGGATCCCCTCGTTCCGGGAGGCGATGCCGAAGATCGTCCGGCTCATGCTGCTCAACGAGAAGCGCCCGCGCGGGCACCTGACCTTCGGCGGCATCCCGAAGTGCGCGCTCCTGCTGGCCGGCGTGAAGGGCCCGCTGTTCGAGCTCCTGGCCGCCAAGTACCTCGACGAGGCGGGCTTCGACCCCGACAACGACGTGAGCATGGCCACGAAGAGGGGCCCGATGCCCGACCGCTTCGTCTGGCAGGAGAAGAAGAAGGACACGCTCAAGGCCAAGGGACCGGACTGCGGCCGCTGCGCGCATCACGCCCGCTGCGAGGGCGTGTGGGGCAGCTACGGCGAGCTGTACGGCTTCGGGGAGTTGACGCCGCTATGACCGCCGCCGAGGCCGTGCGCGCCGTCCTGTCCCGCCGCGGATGGGTGCTGCGCCGCCGGCCCCCGCTGCGCTTCGAGGTCCGCCGCGCCGGGGAGAGCCGGACGCTCTTCGCCCTCTCCGGCGAGGGCGCTCCGGCCGGCGGGCGCTCCCTGACCCCGGGCGCGCGCCTGCTCCCCGCGCTCGCCCCCGGCGCGCGCCTGAAGCCCGGCGAGAGGAAAGGGATCGAGGAGCTCCGCTCGGCGCTCGGCCTCCTGCTCGAGACCCTCCGCCCCGCCGCGCCCGGGCCCACCGCCCTGGCCGAGAGCCACGAGGGCCACGAGGGCCGCGACCTGCTCCTGCGCACCACCTTCGCCTGCAACCAGAAGTGCCCGTTCTGCTTCGTGCCGATGACCGGCAAGGGCGCCGACCTCGCCGAGATCGAGCGCGAGCTCGACGCGCAGGCGGCCCGCTCCGGTCCCCGCGGCGAGCTGACGATCTCCGGCGGCGAGCCGGCCTCGGACCCGCGCCTGCCCCGCATCGTCGCCGCCGCGCGCGAGCGGGGCTTCCGCCGGTTCGTCCTGCAGACCAACGGCGTGTACCTGACGCGCCCCGGCCTCCTGGAGGAGCTGATCGGGCTCGGCGTGAAGACCTACCTGTTCTCGTTCCACGCCCACGAGCCCGCCGCGTACGACCGGATCACCGGCAGCCGCGGCCAGCACGCCCGCGCCGTCGCGGGGCTCAGGCGCCTGCTGGGCGTCCCCGGGCTCAGCGTCACCGTCAACGTGGTGGTCAACGCCCGCAACTACCGCGCCCTGCCGGAGCTGGTCGACTTCATCGCGGGCCTGCGCGCCGGCCGCCCGGGCCTCTACTTCTCGATGCTCAACGAGGTCGGCCACCAGAAGGCCCCGGCGTGGACCGTGTCCCTGGAGGAGGCCGCTCCCTTTCTGCGCCGGGCGATCGCGCGCTGCCGCGCGCACGGCTTCCCCGTCTCGCGCTCCGGCGGCGAGAGCTCGTTCCCGGTCTGCTTGCTCGCCCAGCCCGCGCGCCACGCCTCGCCGCGCCGGCTCCCTCAGGACCGGGTGCGCTACGCGGACGACTTCACCGGGGAGGCGGGCGTCATCGGGCGCGTCAAGCGGCCCTCGTGCCGGGAGTGCCCGTACGACTCCCGGTGCGTCGGCGTTCCGGCGCGCTACGCCCGTCTTTACGGCGTGGACGCGCTCGTCTTCAAGGGACGACTTCGAGGGTGACGCTGTTGGACGCGGCGCTGAAGGAGCCCGCGGGATCGTACACGGCTTTCAGCCGGTAGACGCCCACGGTGTCGAACTGCGTGGTGGTGAGCAGCGGCCGGAACCGGTTGGCGCGGCTGGGCGCGCGGGTGAGAAGGTACTCGCCGGGCCGCAAGGTCAGCTCGAGGTCGGACTCCGGCGCGGCGGCGGCCGCGGTGCTGGGCTTGAGCCCCGCCTCGGCCTTCGGCGCGCACGGCAGGACGTATTCCTTCCCGCCCGGAGGCGTCACCAGGACCTTGAAGCCGCCGGCGCCGCAGAGGGAGCCGTCCTTGGTGAAGGAGGGCGCGGGCTCCTTGAACGCGATGGGCTCCCGGCCCGTGTTCTGCATCTCGAGGCGGTAGCCGAAGGGCTCGCCCTTGCGGACCCGGCTCTTGTCGATGATGAGGAGGATGTCCAGCTTGCGCTTCGCGCTCCCGGGCTTCCAATCCGGGCCGGGCTGGCGCATGAGCTCCTGGCGGTCCTGCTCCTGCGCCGTGGTCGGCGCGGCGGGAACGGGCGGAGGCTCGTTGCGGCAGGCGGCGAGGAGGGGGAACAGGAGGAGGCCGAGGGGCAGGAGGGGTGATCTCATTCCGGCCCGGCACGCAACAAAGCGGCCCCGGGGGCGGGGCCTTGGCCGTCCCGTTGCATATGAAACAAGGCTTGAGCACCGACCAGGCGCAGATCGCCGCGTTCCTCTCCAAGACCCCGCCTTTCTCGGGCGCCTCCGAGGCGGACCTGGCCGCCCTGGCGGCCGCCTGCTCCTTGCACCGGTTCGCGTCCAAGGCGGTCGTGTTCTCCGAAGGCGACCGCGCGACGGCGGGCTGGCTGATCCGCGAGGGCCGCGTCAAGATCCTGATCTTCGCGGGGGGCACCCGCACGCTCCAGGCCGAGTCGCTCGGGCCCGGGGACCTGTTCGGCCTGTACTGCCGCCTCGGCAGCCGCGCGCCCTACACCTGCACCGCGGTGGCGGAAGGCGCGCTCGTCGCGATCCGCATCCCCGACCGCTCCTTCGAGGCCCTGTCCCACCGCTCGCTGACGGTCTCGCGCTGCACCGCGGAGCGCTGCTCCGAGCGCATCCGCGCCATCCGCAACCTCGTGCGCTTCGGCCGGGAGAGCGTGCACGAGCGCATCGTCGCCACCTTGCTCCGCATGCGCGAGCGCCACGGCGACGAGATCCCCGCGACGCGCCACGAGCTGGCGACCTGGGTCGGCGCCTCCCAGGAGACCGTGTTCCGCGGCCTGGCCGTCCTGCGCGCCAAGCGCATCCTTCGCACCGAGCGGGGGCGGATCCACATCCTCGACGCGAAGAAGCTGATGCAGGCGAGCGAAGAGACCGAGGCGTGAGCCGGTCCGGCGACGCGTGGGAGGCGGTCGTGGTGGGCGGCGGGCCCGCGGGCTTGGCCGCCGGCCTCCAGCTGTCGCGGGCCGGGCTGCGCACCGTCCTCCTCGAGAAGGGGGCCCTCGGAGGCCAGGCCCGCCGCCTCGCCCGCATCGAGAACGCGCCGGGCTGGCCCGGCGGCGTCTCCGGCCGGCGCCTCATGGCGACCTTCGTCCGCCAGGCGCGGGAGTGGGGGCTCAAGACGCTGAAGGGGGAACTGGCCGGCCTGCGCCCCGGCCCCGGCTCCCAGCGCCTGCGGCTCTCCGACGGGCGCCGCCTCACGGCGCGCTCCGTCGTGCTGGCCACCGGCGCGCGCTTCAAGCCGCTCCCGGCTCCCGGCGCCCGGCGCCTGAGCGGCCGCGGCGTCTTCCACGCGGCCTTCGACGCGGCCGGGCGCTGGCGCGGCCGCGACGTCGCCGTCGTCGGCGGCGGCGAGGCCGCGGTGCACCAGGCCGTGCACCTCGCCGCCTCGGCCCGCCGCGTGACCCTCGTCGCCCGCGGCCCGCTCAGGGCCCACCGCCTCCTGCTCTCGCGCCTGGCGGCCCTGACCAACGCCGAGGTCTTCCCCGGCCGCGTCGTCCGCGTCGAGGGCCGCTCGCGGGTGGAGGCCCTCGTCCTGCGCGAGGGGCGCGAGGAGCCGGTGCGCCTGCCCGTCTCGGCCGTCTTCGTCCTGATCGGCGCCGAGGCCTCTCCCTGGGCGCGGCTGGGCGGGCGCCCGGGCGTGTTCGTGGCCGGCGACGCGCGCGGCTCCGTCGAGCGCCAGGTCGCCGTGGCCGCGGGCGACGGCATGGCCGCCGCCGTGCGCGCGCTGCGCTGGTTCCGGGAGACCGAGTGAAGATACTTGAGACGCGGTCCGCGGGGCCGCTCGGCCAGCTCTACCTCGCGCGCCTGACCGGCGAGCGCGGCCGCCTCATCGAGTTCGTCGACACCGTCGAGCCCGGCGTGCCCAAGGCCAAGAAATGGGTGCTGATGCTCTCCACCCAGGTCGGCTGCGTGATCGGCTGCCGCATGTGCGACGGCGGCGCGATGGGCTGGCGCGGGAACCTCACCGCCGGCGAGATCGTCGCCCAGGTCCGCCGCGTGGTCAAGGACAACCCCGGCCTCGACGCCCGCCGCCATCCCAAGTTCAAGGTCCACTTCGCGCGCCTGGGCGAGCCGACCTTGAACCCGGCCACGCCCGAGGCCCTGGAGCGCCTGGCCAAGGAGTGGGGCGGGCCGGGCCTCACCGCCTCGATCTCGACCGTCGCCCCGGACGCGCCGACGGCGGCCGAGCGCCTGGAGGAGATGCGCGAGGTCAAGGACCGCCTCTACCGCGACGGCCGCTTCCAGCTCCAGTTCTCCGCCCACTCCACCGACGAGGCCGTGCGCCGGCGGGTCATGCGCGCCCGGCCCTGGAGCCTCGAGCGCGTGGCCGAGTTCGGCCGCCGCTGGCGCCGCCCCGGCGACCGCAAGGTGACCCTGAACTTCGCGCTCGCCCCCGACCAGCCGCTCGACCCGGCCGTGGTCGCGAGGGTGTTCGACCCGGAGAACTTCCTCGTCAAGATCACGCCCGTCAACCCGACGCGCGCCTCCGAGGCCAGCGGCTCCTCCCGCCAGTGGCACGAGGCCCCGCCCGACGTCGCCGCCGCCGACGCCGGCCTGCGCGAGCGGGGCTTCGAGGTCATCCTCTCCCCCAGCACCCCCGAGGAGATCGACGCCGCCACCTCCTGCGGCCAGCTCTGGTCGAGCGCGCTGCGCGACGAGGCCCGCGCCGGCCTGCGCGCGGCGGCCCTGGAGAGCGAGTGCTACGTCGTCCCCGACACGATGGAACGCAAGTCCCGGGGCTGGATGGCGGAGCTGTCCCGCTTCAAGCCCCGCGGCGAGGCCCTGGCCGCCCAGCGCTCGGGCCTGCTCGTCGTGGACCTCATCGACTACTTCGTCGACCGCAACTCCCGGGCCTACCTGCCCCAGTCCCGCGCCGCCGTGATCGGCGCCGCGCGCCTGCTCGCGGCCTTCCGCGCGGCCGGCCGCCCCGTGTTCTTCGCCCGCCACGCCCACCTCGACCCGGCGAAGGACGGGGGGCCGATGACCGAGTGGTGGGCCAAGACCTGCCGGGAGGGGGAGCCGGAGTCCCTCGTCACGGCCGCGCTCAAGCCCCTTCCCGGGGAGACGGTCCTGCGCAAGACCCGCTACAGCGCCTTCTCCAACCCGCGCCTGGCCCGGGAGCTGCGCGCCGCCGGGGTCCGGGACCTCGTCGTCTGCGGCCTGGCCACCAACCTGTGCGTCGAGTCCACCGCCCGCGCGGCCTTCGACCTGGGCCTGCGCACCTTCGTCCCCGCGGACGCGACCGTCGCCCATGACGAGCAGCTCCATCTTGGAGCGCTGCGCAGCCTCGCGCAGGGTTTCTCGCGCGTCATGCTGACCTCCGACATCGTCTCGGCCGTGTCCTCCGCTCGGTAACGCCTCCCGGCCTTGCCGCTCGGGCGAAGTTATCCACAAACTTGGTCCGTACCAAGTTGAACCCAGGGCTTCCGGTCATCCCCCTCCGTTGTCCTTTCCTGGAACATCCAGAATCCATCGAGTGTTATCTTTTACCGATGTGGACCAGAATGGAGCAGTCTTCTGCGGCATGTCTGTTGCGTGCATGCGTGCTTCCACAAATTCGGCGCATAAGGAGAACGAAACCTCAATGATGACCAAGCTGGCGGAGACCCGGGAATTGGTTTCGACTCTACGGTCGGTCAACAAGCGCGACGGCTCCTGCGTGGAGTTCGATCAGTCCAAGATCCGGTCCGCCATCGCCCGGGCGGGCGCGGCGTCCGGGGAGTTCGGCGACGCCGACGCGGGGCCGCTGACCGACAAGGTCGTCAAGGTCCTCGCCCGCCGCTCCGGCTCGGGGCCGCTGACCATCGAGAAGATCCAGGACGTCGTCGAGCACGTGCTGATCTCCGCCGACCACTTCAAGACCGCCCGCGCCTACATCGTCTACCGCGAGCAGCACCGGAAGATGCGCCGCGACCAGAAGACGGTCGTCGACGTCGAGTCGTCCATCAACGAGTATGTCAACCGCCTCGACTGGCGCATCAACGCCAACGCCAACCAGGGCTACTCCCTGGGCGGCCTGGTGCTCAACGTCTCGGGCAAGGTCGTCGCCAACTACTGGCTCAACCACGTCTACTCCCCGGAGATGGGCGAGGCTCACCGCGCCGGAGACATTCATATCCATGATCTGGATATGTTGGCCGGATATTGCGCGGGTTGGTCCCTTCGAACTCTCCTCCAGGAGGGTCTCAACGGCGTCCCCGGCAAGGTCGAGGCGGGGCCCCCCAAGCACATGTCGAGCGCCGTCGGGCAGATCGTGAACTTCCTCGGCACCCTGCAGAACGAGTGGGCGGGGGCGCAGGCGTTCAGCTCCTTCGACACCTACATGGCGCCGTTCATCCGCAAGGACAAGCTTCCTTATAAAGAAGTCCGGCAGTGCATCCAGGAGCTGATTTACAATCTCAACGTTCCTTCCCGGTGGGGAACGCAGACTCCCTTCACTAATTTGACTTTTGACTGGGTCTGCCCCGAGGACCTGCGCGAGAAGCACCCGCTGATCGGCGGCGTGGAGCAGCCGTTCACCTACGGCGAGCTTCAGGCCGAGATGGACATGATCAACCGCGCGTACATCGAGGTCATGATCACCGGCGACTCCAAGGGACGGGTCTTCACCTTCCCCATCCCGACCTACAACATCACCGCCGACTTCCCGTGGGAGAGCGAGAACGCCGACCGGCTCTTCGAGATGACGGCCAAGTACGGCCTGCCCTACTTCCAGAACTTCGTCAACTCCGAGCTGAAGCCGAACATGATCCGGTCCATGTGCTGCCGCCTGCAGCTCGACCTCCGGGAGTTGCTCAAGCGCGGCAACGGCCTGTTCGGCTCCGCCGAGCAGACCGGCTCGCTCGGCGTGGTCACCATCAACTGCGCGCGGCTGGGCCACCTGCACAAGGGCGACGAGAAGGCGCTGCTCGGCCGCCTGGACGAGCTCATCGACATCGCCCGCAACAGCCTCGAGATCAAGCGCAAGGTCATCCAGCGCCTGATGGACGACGGCCTGTTCCCGTACACGCGCCGCTACCTGGGCACCATGCGCAACCACTTCTCCACGATCGGCGTGAACGGCATCAACGAGATGATCCGCAACTTCAGCGCCGACGGCTACGACATCACCTCTCCCGAGGGCCACGCGATGGCGGTGCGCTTCCTGGACCACCTGCGCACGCGCATGGTCGCCATCCAGGAGGAGACGGGGCACATGTACAACCTCGAGGCGACGCCCGCCGAGGGCACGACCTACCGCTTCGCCAAGGAGGACCGCAAGCGCTTCCCCGGCATACTCCAGGCCGGCACCGCCGACCGGCCCTACTACACGAACTCCTCGCAGCTTCCCGTCGGCTTCACCGACGACCCCTTCGAGGCCCTGGAGCGGCAGGACGAGCTGCAGCGCAAGTACACCGGCGGCACCGTCCTCCACCTCTACATGGGAGAGCGCGTCTCGAGCGGCCAGGCCTGCAAGACGCTGGTCAAGCGGGCCCTCGAGCGGTTCCGCCTGCCGTACATCACCATCACGCCCACGTTCTCGATCTGCCCCACTCACGGCTACCTGGACGGGGAGCACCCGTTCTGCCCGAAGTGCGACGTCGAACGCCTGGCTGAAAAAAGGAGAGCTCAATGAACAAGAACCAGTCCCAGCCGGTCGCCGGTCTCGAAGACTCGGAGCGCCAGCCCTGCGAGGTGTGGACGCGCGTGATGGGCTATCACCGCCCGGTCGCGTCGTTCAACATCGGGAAGAAGGGGGAGCACTACGATCGCCGCTTCTTCAAGGAATGCGAGCCTAAGCACGCTTCCTAGAACCGCGGAGCTCCGGCTCGGCGGTCTGACGCCGCTCAGCACGACGGACTATCCCGGCGCGCTGGCGGCGGTCCTTTTCCTCCAGGGCTGCTCCTGGCGCTGCTCGTATTGCCACAACACGCACCTCATCCCGGCGGACGCCCCGCCGCAGAGGGAGTGGCGCAGCGCGCTGTCCTTCCTGCACAGCCGCGTCGGCCTGCTCGACGCCGTCGTGTTCAGCGGGGGGGAGCCGACCTTGCAGGACGGCCTCGCGGACGCGATGCGCGAGGTCAAGGCCATGGGCTTCAAGATCGGCCTTCACACCGGCGGCGGCTATCCGGAGAAGCTCGGCGCCGTCCTGCCGCTCGTGGACTGGGTCGGCCTCGACATCAAGGGCCCGTTCGAGCGCTACGACGCCGTCAACGGCGTCCCGGGCAGCGGCGCCAAGGCCCGCGAGAGCCTTCACTTGATAGTGGAGACCGGCGTGGACCACGAGTGCCGGACGACGGTCCACCCCGCCTTGATCTCCGAGGGGGAGCTCGTCGCGCTCTCCCGGACCTTGTTCGCGCTCGGCGCGCGCAAGCACGTGCTCCAGGCCTTCCGCCCCGACGGCTGCCGCGACGCCGCCCTGCTCTCCTCGCACGATCCGGTCGCGCTCTCGCGTCTCCTGAAGAACGCCGTCGCCGCCTCTCCCCGCGTCGAGCTCCGTGGGGTCTGAGCGTTTCGCGGATTGCATATTGCAAATTGCAATATGCAATGCTATACTGCGGTCATGAGAGTCCTCCAAGGCATCAAGCCCCAAGACATACTCGTCCTGCTCAAGCTCTGCCTGTGGCAGGAGCGGGAGTGGCGGCACCTGGACCTCGCGTCCGAGCTGGGGTTGTCCCAGACGGAGGTGAGCTTCTCCCTCGAGCGCTGCCGCGCCTCCGGCTTCATCGACGAGGCCAAGAAGCGCGTCAACCGCTCCGCGCTGGTGGAGTTCCTGCTCCACGGCCTCAAGTACGTGTACCCCATCCAGCCCGGCGCGCTGTGCCGCGGCGTGCCCACGGCGCACTCGGCGCCGCCGCTGTCGAAGCGGATCGTCTCCGACGAGCACGACCAATATGTCTGGCCCTGCGGCGAGGGGAAGATGAGGGGGCAGGCCATCGAGCCTTTGTATGAGTCGGTCCCGTTCGCCGCGGGGCGTGACCCGGAGCTTCATGAGCTCCTGGCGCTCGTCGACGCGCTGCGGGCCGGGCGCGCGCGGGAAAGAGCAATCGCCGCCGACGAACTCGAGAAACGGATAGGTCCGAAAAAGGCGTGAACAGCCTGGAGATGCTGGCGTTGGCCGCGAAAGGGCTCGGCCCGCTGAAGGAAGAAGCCGTGTTCGTGGGCGGCGCCGTGATCGAGCTCTATCTCGCGGGGCGGCCCGCGCTCACGGTGCGCGCGACCGACGACGTGGACTGCGTGGTCGAGGTCGCCACCCGGACCGGCTACCATAAGCTCGAGGAGAAGCTCCGCGCCCGCGGCTTCCGGCACCCCCTGGGCGAGCCGGGCCCCATCTGCCGGTGGGAGTATCAGGGCCTGATCGTGGATGTCATGCCGCTTGAAGGATCGGTGCTCGGATTCTCGAACCGCTGGTATCCCGAGGGCTACGCGCATGCGGTGACTACCCGCCTGTCCGACGGCCAGGAGATCCGGATCTTCACTTTGCCGTACCTCCTCGCCTCCAAGCTCGAGGCTTTCAAAGGCCGCGGCCGCGGCGACTTCATGGGAAGCTCCGACATGGAGGACATCGTGACCTTGGTCGACGGCGCCGCGGATCTCGCGGCGCAGGTCGAACGCGCCCCTGAGGCCGTGGGCTCGTATCTTCGCCGGAGCTTTCGGGAGCTTCTCGCCGACGAGCGCTTCCTCGACGCGCTGGATGGGCATCTGCCGCCGGCCGCCGGCCCCGGGCGCGCCGCGCGCGCGCGCGCCGTCCTCGAGAGTCTCCAGTTGTAGGCGCGCATCGCTCGATTCCTATGGCTCTCTCCATAGGCAAGGTGGCGATAGCAGCGAAGGTATAGTGGTTTTCCCTTTGCGGTGTGCTCCAATTTCTCCGAAAAACCATGGCTGAACCGTTGCGTGAGTGTGATTGACGACATTAAAGACATAAAAACTCCATGAACAGCGGCTGCCTGAATTTGAATCGAGGAGGGGAATACGCCATCGCGGCGTTGACCCGCCTCGCCCTGGAGACGCGCGGCGAGCCGGGGCCGCTCGTCCCAGTGCGCGTTCTGGCCGAGAACCAGGACATCCCCAAGAGCTTCCTCTCGAAGATCCTCGAGCTGTGCACGAAGGCGGGGCTCATCGTCTCCAAGAGCGGCGCCAAGGGCGGCGTCGGCCTCGCCCGCCCCGCGGCGCAGATCTCCCTGCTCGACATACTCGAGGCCTGCGAGGGGCCCTATCAACGCGCCGACTGCGTGTTCTATCCGGAGCGCACCTGCGAGGGGACCGACTGCATCGTGTTCTGCCCGCTGCGGGAGCGCGAGGAGGACGTCCGCCTCTCCTTGGGCCGCACGACCTTGGCGGAGATGGCCAAGAGCCTCGAGATCCATCCGCTCAATAGTCCTAAAACGGAACAGACGCCCGAACCGACGGACGCCGCACGACACGCTCAAGGGGGACGGTAAGACATGGAAGCAGCGATCACCGCGAACGCCGACTGGCGTGAAGACGAAGGGGGGAAGGTCGGCCTCTGGCTGTTCATCCTGTCCGAGATACTGCTGTTCGGCGCCTTCCTCGCCTCCTACGTGGGCACGCGCCTGGGAAACCCCGAGTGCGCGCTGGGCGTCGTGGTCTGGCCCGAGGCGGGCCACCTGCCCGGCCTCGCCATGGCCGCGGCGAACACCTTGATCCTGCTGACGAGCTCCTACACCATGGTCCGCGCCATCTCCCGCGCCGAGCGCGGCGACCGCGCGGGCTTCCGGTCGAACATGATCGCCACCGTCGTGCTCGGCCTGGGCTTCCTCGTCGTGAAGTCGGCGGAGTACGCGTTCAAGGTCTCCCACGGCTATTACCCGGGCTCGGAGCTGGCCAAGGCGAGCCCCGGCCTGTCCATCTTCCTTTCCTATTACTACATGCTCACCATCCTCCACGGCCTGCACATCGTCGCCGGCCTGGTGTGGAACGGCGTGGCCTTCTACGCCTCCGCCGACGCCCCGATGCCCGCCGTCGCGCGCCGCGCGGAGTTCGCCGGCCTGTACTGGCACTTCGTCGACGTGGTGTGGGTGTTCCTCTTCCCGCTCCTGTACCTCATCTGACCGGAGACCTCTCATGAACCACGAACCCGCGACCCACTCCGACGACGCCCTGGACCTCGGCGTCTATCTCTCCCTGCTGGCGCTCACCGTCGCCACGCTCGCCGCGAGCCACTTCACCCACGGCGGCCGCATCATGGCCGTCGTGCTCGCGCTGATCATCGCCTCCGTGAAGGCGAGCCTCATCGGCTTCTACTTCATGGGCCTGCGCCGGGAGCGCGCGATGATGTTCATCATCCTCGGCATCGGCGCCGTCGCCGTGGGCATACTCGTCGTCGGCATCCTCCCCGACCTGACCTTCGCCCGCTTCTGATGCGACGAGCCCTCCTCGCCTGCGCCGTCCTCCTCGCCTGCGCCTGCGCGCGGTCGAAGGAGCCGCTCGCGGTCCTTCCCGAGTTCCGGATGACCGCGGTGGGGCCGCAGGGCACGACGGAGTTCGGCCGCAAGGACCTGCTCGGCAAGGTCTGGGTGGCGGACTTCGTCTTCACGCGCTGCGCCGGACCCTGCCCGATCCTCAGCACCCGGCTGTCGAAGCTCGGGCGGGAGCTGCCCCCGTCCGTCGGCCTGCTGACGGTCGCGGTGGACTCCGAGGGGGACACGCCGGAGCGCCTGCGGGCCTACGCCCGGCGCTACGAGGCCGAGCCGGGGCGCTGGGTGTTCCTGCGCGGCACGCCCTCGGAGACCTATCACCTGCTGTACGCCGGATTCCGCCTGCCGCTGTCGGTCAACCCCTCCGCCCCCGAGGAGCAGCGCGCGACGCACAGCGCGAAATTCGTGCTCATCGACCGCGACGGGGCCGTCCGCGGCTACTACGACGGTCTCAGCGATTCTGACAACGCCGCCGTCGCGCGCGACGCGCGGCGCCTCCTGGAGGTCGGTTCTTGAAGAACAAATCCGCCGTCGCCGTCATCGCCGCGCTCAGCGCCCTCATCAGCGGGGGGCTGTATCTCCTCTTCACCCGCTTCCCCACGATGCCGCTCGCCGCGTCCGCCCAGGCGGCGCACGTGGACTCGGCCTGGAACGGCCTGCTCGTCGTCGAGGGCGTGATCTACGCCGTCGTCATGGCGTACCTGATCTACTGCGTCTTCGCCTTCCGGGCCGCGAAGCGGACCGAGCAGGGGGAGAAGTTCGACTCCAGCCGCGGCCGCTTCGTCGAGGTGGCCTGGCTCGGGGTCAGCATCGCGCTGACCCTGTCGCTGGCCGCGCTCGGCGCGCACGAGCTGCGCGAGCTCATCAAGGACCCCTCGGCCGACATCGACATCGAGGTCCGCGCCTCGCAGTTCAGCTGGGAGTTCTACTATCCGCGGTTCAAGACCTACGGCGCCAAGCTGTACATGGAGAAGGGCAAGCGCCACCGCCTCATCCTGACCTCGAAGGACGTCGTCCACGCCTTCTGGGTCCCAGAGTTCCGCATCAAGCAGGACGCGGTGCCCGGCAAGGCGATCCCGATGATCCTCACGCCGACGAAGCTCGGGGAGTACACGTTGCTGTGCAACCAGCTCTGCGGGCGGGACCATTACAACATGCTGGCGACCGTCGAGGTCCTCGAGCACGAGGATTTCGAGTCGAACATGAAGGCCGAGTTCTAGCGCCGGACCACTGGAGAGAGACATGACCGAATTTTTCGCCGCGTCGGCCTCGGGCGTCGTCGTTTTCGTCGCGGGCTTCCTGGGCCTGCGGGGCCTCCTGGGCCCCCAGGGCGCCTGCGTGCTCGCCTACCTGGCGTCGTTGCTCGTGTTCCTCGGCGTCGTCGGCGGCGCCAAGGCCATGCGCACCTACGCCCTGGGCGTCGAGCCCGAGGAGAAGCACGGCCTCGCGCGCTACTTCTCCTTCGACGTGGACCACAAGGTCGTCGGCATCCAGTACACCGCCGCCGCCGTGGTCATCTTCCTCGTCGGCGGCCTGCTCGCGCTGACGATGCGCCTGGAGCTCGCGCGCCACGGCCTGCAGTACCTGACGCCCGAGCAGTACGTGACCGTGATGTCCCTGCACGGCATCACGATGGTCGTCGTCGCCCTGATCGCCACCGCGGGCGGCCTGGGCAACTTCATCGTGCCGCTCCAGATCGGCGCCCGCGACATGGCCTTCCCGCGCCTGAACGCGCTCAGCTTCTGGCTGCTGCCGCCGGCGGTGCTCCTCCTGCTGGCCTCCCCGTTCCTCGGCGGCCTCGACTTCGGCTGGACGGCCATCGCGCCGCTGTCCACGCAGGGCACGACGATCGGCAAGCAGATGTTCGTGCTCGCCTTCGTCACCGCCGGCTTCTCCTCGATCTTCGGCGGCGTCAACTTCGTGGCGACCGTGCTCACGATGCGCGCCCCGGGGATGGGCTGGCGGCGCGTGCCGATCTTCACCTGGTCGATCATCGCGACCGCGATCATCCAGATCATGGGCACCTCGGTCGTGGCCGCGTCCCTGATCATGGTGACCTTCGACCGCGTCCTGCACACGACGTTCTTCGCCTCGGACCTCGGCGGCAACGTCCTGCTCTACCAGCACCTGTTCTGGTACTACTCGCACCCGGCCGTCTACATCATGATCCTGCCCGCCTTCGGGGCGGTCCTGGAGATCATCCCGGTGTACGCGCGCAAGCCCCTGTTCGCCTACAAGCTCGTCGCGGGCGCGCTGATGACCATCACCGCGCTGAGCTTCATCGTCTGGGCGCACCACATGTTCACCTCGGGGATGTGGATGCTGCTCAAGCTCCCGTTCATGGTCAATACCGAATTGATCTCGATCCCGACCGGGGTCGTCTTCCTCGCCGTGATGGGCACGCTGTGGAAGGCCAAGATCCGCCTCGACTCGCCGATGCTGTGGGCGCTGGCGATGGTGGCGAACTTCCTCATCGGCGGCCTGACCGGCATCCCGCTGGCCGACGCGCCGACGGACCTCCACCTGCACGACACCTGGTTCATCGTGGCGCACTTCCACTTCACCATCATGGGCGGGGCCGTGTTCGGCTTCTTCGCGGGCTTCCATCACTGGTTCCCGAAGATGACCGGCAAGCGCCTGAACGAGACGCTCGCCAAGCTCCAGTGCGCGCTGATGTTCGTCGGCTTCAACGCCGTGTTCATCCCGCTGTTCTGGCTCGGCAACCACGGCATGCGCCGCCACGTCGCCGACTTCCCGGAGTGGATGGACCCGGTCCAGACCTTCGCCAGCCTCGCCGCCCTGGTCGTCGGCTCGTCGGTGATCGTGTTCTCCTACAACGTCTTCACCTCCCTGCGCCGCGGCCAGGAGGCGGGCATGAACCCGTGGGAGGCCCTGACGCTCGAGTGGAAGGCGGCCTCTCCGCCGCCGCACGGCAACTTCAAGACCCCGCCCACGGCGGAGACCGACCCCTACGATTACGGGGTCAAGGCCTGATGAAGGCGCATCTCGAGCTGGCCAAGCCGCGCATCACCATGCTCGTGGCGCTGTGCGCGGCGGCCGGCTACGCGCTGGCTTCGCGCGGTCCCCTCGACGGGACGCGCCTGCTGTGGACCGTGCTCGGCGTGGCGCTGGCCTCGGCCTCGACCGGCTGCCTCAACCAGGTGCTCGAGGCGGACCTCGACGCGCGCATGAAGCGCACCGCGCGCCGCCCCATCCCGGCGGGGCGCGTGACGCCCGCCTCGGCGCACGCCCTCGGCCTGCTGTGGGGCGCGGCGGGGCTCGTCCTGCTGTACTGGAAGGTCGGCGGGACGGCGTGCGCGCTCACCGCGTTCACCTTGGCGAGCTACCTGCTCGTCTACACCCCGATGAAGCGCTTCTCGCCGCTCTCGACCTGGGTGGGCGCGATCCCCGGGGCGCTGCCGCCGGTGATCGGCTGGACGGCGGCGGGCGGGGCCCTCGACGCCTCGGCGGCGGCTCTCTTCGGCATCCAGTTCCTGTGGCAAATGCCGCACTTCCTGGCCTTGGCCTGGCTGTACCGCGAGGACTACGCCCTCGGCGGCTACCGCGTGTATTCCGTGACCGATCCCTCGGGCGCGGAGCTCTCCCGGCAGATGGCGGCCACCGCGGCCCTGCTGCTCGGGGTCTCCGCCGTCCCCTTCGGCCTGGGCCTGGCCGGCGGGGCGTACCTGTTCACGGCCCTCTCCCTCGGCGGCGTGTTCCTCGTCCTGTCCCTGGCCGCCGCGCGCGACCTGAACCGGGCCTCGGCGCGGCGCGTCTTCCTCGCCTCGCTCGCCTACCTGCCCCTCGTGCTGACCGCCCTCGTCGCCGACCGCCTCTAGGCCCGTCCTAGGCCGTATCGTTGCGCCGGAACATGTGAGCGCATGGGGGCCTTATGATCCGATTCCCTCCGAAACGGATTCTGGTCGCGTACGACCTCACCGACGTGTCCCGGACGGCGTGGCGTCATGCCGCCGCCCTCGCGGAAGCCTGCGGAGCCGTGCTCGAGGTCGTGTACGTCGAGCCGTGGCAGGCCGGCGTCGAGCTGATGCCTCCTCCCGTCCTCACCCCGTCCGGCGCGCGCGAGCTGCGCGCCCAGATCCGCGCGGAGATCGGCGAGGGACCGAAGATCTCGATCCTCCACGGCGACCCGGCCTCCCGCGTCGTGGAGCTGGCCAAGCTCAACCGCCCGGACATGATCGTGGTCGGCACGCACGGGCGCAAAGGCCTGAGGCGGGTGATGCTGGGCTCGACGGCCGAGGCCGTGATCCGCTCCTCCCCCGTCCCCGTGCTCGCGGCGCGGGGGAAGGTCCGCGGGATCCGCTCGATCCTCGCGCCGGTGAATTTCACGCCGTACTCGGAATACGGCCTGCAGTACGCCGCCGCCGCCGCCGCGTCGCTCATGGCCGGGTTGAAGGTCCTGCACGTGACCGACGACCCGGTGTGGAGCGGCAACGTCGGGTTCCGGCTGTCGCGCCTCGTCCAACGGCTGCCCGAGGAGGTCCGCAAGGCCTGCCGGCCCGCGACGGAGTCCGCCGTCGGCGAGGCCGTGAACGGCATCCTGAAGGCCAAGCGCGGTCAGGATTGGGTCGTTCTCGTCGCGCACGGGAAATCCCTCATCAAGGACGCCTTCTTCGGCACGACCTTGGAACAGGTCCTCCGGAGGTCCTCGGTCCCCGTGCTGTCGGTGCCGGTCCCGGACAGGGTCCTCCACGCCCTGCGCGTCGGCGAAGGCGCGCGGCCGGAGAAGTCCTCGCGCGCGGGATAGCGGCCTCGCCGGAAGGAGGGATCATGGACATCATCGAGGTCTTTCTCGAGAAGCACGGGGCGCTGCGCCGGGAGCTCGAGGCTCTCGAGGCGCCGTTCCGGCGGCCGCACGGCGTCGGCTGGGACGATTGCGTGTCGCTCGACTGCAAGCGCCTCCTGAAGGAGATCGAGGCGTTCTTCGCCGATTTCCGGGAGCACGAGGCGGCCGAGGACGAGTTCATGTCGGAGGTCGCCTCCCTGGCCAAGCCGGACGCGGCGACGAGCGCCGCCTTCGCGAACGGCCGGCGGGCGGTCGCCGACATCATGAAGCTGTTCGGCGCCGTCGCCTTCACCTTCGACGGCGAGCACGTCCATCGCGTGCGCGAGCTCCTGTCCCGCATGCGCGCGGAGGTGGAGGCGCACCTGGCGTTCGAGGAGAAGACCCTCTTCCCGATGCTGAGGCAGGGCGTGCCGGAGTCCGTGCTCCGGGAGTCGGGGGAGCGGGCGCTGCACGGGCACGCGGCGGGCTGAACCGGCTACCGTCGCGCCAGGCAGATCCCGCCGCAGGTCACGCACGGCTTGGCGCCGCGCCGGCGCGCCTCGGCCACGTCGACGGTCACGCAGTCGGCCTCGCAGTGGCGGACCAGGTCGCAGGCGGGGCAGTGGTAGACCAAGGTCCTGACGTTGAGGACCACGGGGTTGTCGATCGCCGCCGCGGCGGTCGCGGGCGAGCCGGACGGCGCGGCCGGCTTGCGCGCCAGGGCCGAGACGAGCAGGAGCAGCATCAGCACGGCCGCGAAGATCTCGATGGTCCGGCGCAGGCCCGCGGTCCCGGTCATAAGGCCTCCTTCCGTCTTCCTCGCGGGGCGCAACGAAGGGGCCAAGACGCGGGGCCTGTTCGTTGCGGCGCGTGAGAGGATGGATCCCTTCCGCGACGTCGAACGGGCGCGCGGGTGGCTGCGCCGCAGCCCCCCGTCGAGCCGCGCCGTGCACGAGGCCCGCAAGAGCCTGCGGCGGGCCCGCGCCGTGCTGCGGCTCGGGCGCGGGACCGCGGTCGCGGCGGACTGCGCCCGCGCCGCCTCCGCCTGCCGCCGCGCGGCGCGGGCCCTGGCCCCGTTGCGCGACGAGCGCGTCTTCGCCGACACCTTGGCGCGCCTGGTCTCCCGGCGAGGGGCGGGCCTTCCTCCGGAGGCGCGCGCCCGCGGCCGGGCCCTCGCGCTCCGGGCGCGGCGGGCGGAGGCGCGGGCCCTGAGCCGCGGCGCGCCGCTGCGCCGCGCGCGGGCCGCGCTGGGCTCGTGCCCGCGGGGGCCCGGCCCCGAGGGATTCGCGCGCGCGGTCGCCCCCGCGCTCGAGGTCCGGCTGGCCAAGGCCTATCGGCGAGGGCGGCGCGATTATCGCGCCGCGCGGGCCTTCCCGCGGAAGGACCGTTTCCACGACCTGCGCAAGGACTCGAAGATGCTGCGCCACGAGCTCGAGGAGGCGGCTCCGCGCTCGGCGGAGATCGAGGGCCTGAGGCGCCTCGGCGCGATCCTCGGCGAGGAGCACGACCTGACCATGGTCCGCGCCCGCCTGGCCCGGTCGCCGGACGCCGCCGCCCTGCGCCGCCTCGCGCGCCGGCGCCGCCGGCGCCTGCGCCGGCGCGCGCTCGTCCTCGCGAAGGGGCTTTTCTCCAAGCGCCGGCGCGGGGATGCTATCATCGGGGGACCATGAGCCTTCCTCCTCGCCGGCTGATCGGGGACGCGGCGCTGGCGCTGCTGGCCGCGGCGCCTCTGGCCTGGGCGTGCCTGGGCGCGGGCGGGCCGGCGCTCCTGCTCCTGGGCCGGGCCGCGGCGGTGCTCGGCCTCTCCTTGCTGCTCCTGGCGGCGATGATCAGCGCCCGGATCCCCGGCCTCGACCTCTGGTTCGGCGGCCTGACCCGGCTGTGGCGGATCCACCATCTCCTCGGCGCGGCGTCGTTCCTCCTCCTCATGGCGCATCCGCTCCTGCTGTCGTTCGCGGCCGCCCGGTTCTCCGTCCCGGCCGCGTCCGCGGTCCTGTTCCCCGAGCCCTCCGCCTGGGGCGTCTGGGCCGGCTGGGCGGCGATGGCGGCGTTGGCGGCGTTCCTGGCGCCCACCTTCTCGTTCTTCGGCGCGCCGGAGTATCAGCGCTGGAAGTCCCTGCACGCGCTGTCCGGCCCGGCGATCCTGCTGGGCCTCGCGCACGCCCTCGCCTCGGGAGCGATGCTCTCCGGCCGCGCGGCCTGGGCGTGGTGGGGGGGCTACGGGTCCTTGGCCCTGCTCGCCTTCGCCTGGCGGGCCTTCGCGGCGCGCCGCTTCGCCCGGAAGGGCTACACCGTCGCCGCGGCGTCCCCGGCCGGACGCGGGGTCATCGAGCTGACTCTGCGGCCGGACGGCCCCCTGCTCGAGCGCCGCGCGGGGCAGTTCATCTACTTGACGCCTCTCGATCCCTCCCTGCCGGCGGGGAGGGGGGAGGAGCATCCCTACACCCTGTCCTCGGCGCCGGACGAGCCGGCTCTGCGCGTGGTGGTCAAGGACCTGGGCGACGCGTCGCGCGCCCTGCAGAGCGTCGCCGTCGGGAGCAGGGCGCTCGTCGAGGGTCCGTTCGGGGAGTTCTTCCCGCGCGGCGGCGGGCGCGCGCCCGAGCTGTGGATCGCCGGCGGCATCGGCCTGACGCCGTTCCTCTCGCGCGTCCGCGCGCTGGACGCCTCCCGGCCGGTCGACGCGCACCTCGTCTACTGCGTGCAGGACGAGACCCGGGCGCATTTCCGCGCGGAGCTCGAGGCCGCCGCGGCCAAAGTCCCCGGCTTCCGGCTGTGGCTGCATTACTTCGCCCAGGAAGGCCCCCTGACGGCGGACTTCCTCCGCGCGCGCTGCCCGGACGCCGCGGGGCGCGAGGCCTTCGTCTGCGGCCCGCCGGCGCTGATCGCCGCCGCGCGGGCCGAGCTGCGCCGCGCGGGCGTGCCCGCCGCGCGCGTGCACTCCGAGGATTTCAACTGGCTATGAAGCGCTTCCTCTTCGCGGCGTTCATCTCCTTCCTCGCCGTCGCGGCGACGATCGGGCTGCTGGGCCGCCTGGCGCCGGAGGACCGGCCCGGAGCCGCGGCGGAGCGGACCGTCTCCGCGGAGGAGCTCGCGCGCCACGGCTCGGCCGGGGACTGCTGGCTGGCCGTCGAGGGCGGCGTCTACGACGTGACCCCGTACGTCCCCTCGCATCCCGCGCCCCCGCGGGTCTTGACCGACTGGTGCGGCAAGGAGGCCACCCGGGCCTTCCTCACCAAGGGCGCCGGCCGTCCCCACGGCGAGGAGGCTCGCGCCTTGCTCGAGACCTTCCGCGTAGGCTCGCTTCGCTGAGCTGGCTCTTCCGTTGCGCCGATTCCCGGGGTCGGGACCCTTCGGTCATCTCGTGGAGGACACAGTGGAACAGGACACGAAAAAGTATGTGGCGTACGCCGGGTACTTCATCTCCGGCGCGGCGATCGGCGCCGCGCTCGGGGTTCTATTCGCTCCGAAGGCGGGCAAGGACACGCGCGAGCAGATGAACGCCTGGCTCAAGGAGAAGCGGGAGAAGAGCCGGGTCGAGTACCAGGCCATGAAGGAGGCGCTGGAGGCGGGGCGCAAGACCTTCCGGGCCAAGGAGAAGGAGCTCTCCGGAGTCTGAACGGCGGGGGGCGGCGGCTCGATCCCAGGAGGTCGTCATGTCGATCTTGTACATGGCCGTGATCGCCGCCGCCTTCCTGCTCTTCCGCTACCCCCGGCGCTGAGCCGTCTCAGCGCGGGCGGTGGGGCAGGGGGTTCTTCTGCAGCTGCTCCATGCGCTCGTCGAGCGCGGCCTCGAAGCGGCGCTCGAGCTCCTTCTTCATCGCCTCGAAGCGCGGGGCCTGCGCGAGCTTGCGCTCCCGCGAGTCGTACTCCAGGAAGTCGAGCACGGCCCGGACGTCCTGCTTCGGGAGAGGCTCGCCGTGGAAATGCGCGCGCATGCGCATGCTCGCGAGGTAGAACTCCCACCAGGTCCGGTCGACGTACGGCGCGTTGACCGAACGCGCGAGCGTGTGGCAGCGCGAGCACAGGCGCGCGTAGATCCCGTAGGCGCGCTTCTGCTCGGCCGGGTACGCCGAGACGTCCACCGTGTCCGGCCCCAGGTCGCTGTAGAACAGGGCGGCCTTGCGCCGCTCGGCCGGGGCCTGCGGCACGTCCGCGCTCCCGCGCGGGGCGGGAGGGCCCTCCGGCACCGGGATCTCGCCCCACAGGCGCCAGGCGGCGCAGCCTCCGGCGACGAGGACGAGCGCGACCGGGATGAGGGGGGCTCTCATGGCGCCGCTCCGGAGGCCTCGGGCATCAGCCGCGGCTGCGGCGACCTCTGCATGTGCTCGAGCAGCCTCTCGAGCGTGGGCTCGAAGCGGCGCTTGAGCTCCTCGGTCCGCGCCTCGAAGCGCTTCTTGTCCTCGACCTTGCGCACCCGGGCGTCGTACTCGAGGAAATCGAGCATCGCCTTCATCTGGTCCGGCGGGATGGGCCCCTCGCTCTGGAGCCGGGAGCGCAGGCTCATGCGGAGCATGTGGAAATGCCAGTACGCCCGGCTCTGCACGGGGGAGTTCACGGCCCGCGCCAACGTGTGGCAGCGGGAGCACTGGAGGCGGAAGAAGCCGTAGTTGTATTTCTGCTGGGCCGGGTAGTCGGAGACGTCGATCGAGTCCGGTCCGAGGTCGGCGTAGTACAAGGTCCGGGGGAGGTCCTCCGCCGGCGGCAGGACGGGCTCCCGCGCCTTCGCGGCCGCCGTCGACAGCTCGAGCTCCACGGCGGAGAAGCGCCCGGGCGGCGCCGCCGCGGGGTCCCGGTATCCCGACCAGCGGAACAGGGAGCAGCCGGCGAGCACGGCGAGGACCGTCGCGAGGGCGAGCCTGGTCATGGCCGTAGGGGAGCAACGGAGCGACCAGGCCGGGCGAGGCCGTTCCGTTGCTGGACCAAGGATGACGCCCGGAGGCCTCATGCTCAGATTCCCGCCGCGCCGCATCCTCGCCGCCGTCGAACACGACGCGGTCTCGCTCCACGCCTGGGAGGCCGCGCGGGAGATCGCCGGACGCTTCGGCGCGACGCTCGAAGCCGTCTGGTGCGTCGTCCCGGGACAGCGCCTGGACGCGTTGAAGGGCCTGCGCGCGCGGCTCGGCCCGGGGGCGCGGGTGCACGCCGTCAAAGGCGACCCGGTGTCCGCGCTCCGGCGGCTGGCCCGGGACCTGCGCGTCGACCTCCTCGTCCTGGGCACCCATCACCGCCCGGGGATCGTGCGCTTCGTGCAGGGCTCGGTCGCCGAGGCCGTGGTCCACTCCGCGCCGTGTCCGGTGCTGATCGTGCCGCGCGCCTGGCGCGAACCGAAGTGGGTCCTGGCGCCGGTCCACGGCGCTCCCTACGCCCGCCGGGGCCTGCTGGCGGCGGCGGTCCTGGCGCGCGCCTACAAGGCGCGGCTGACCATGCTCGAGGTCGTCGAGGAGCGGGACAAGGCGTCCTACGCGGCGACGCGCGTCAGCGTGCAGGCCCGCAAGCTGCCGCCGGCGATGGCGCTGGCCGTGCGCCCCGAGCTCGAGGTCCGGATCGGGCATCCGGTCAAGGAGATCCTGCGCGCCGAGCGCGGCAGGGACCTGCTCGTCCTCGTGGCGCACCGCAAATCGCTGCTCGGGGACATCGTCCTGGGGGCCACGGTGGAGCGCGTCCTGCGCCACTCCCGCATCCCGGTCCTGACCATCCCCTCGCGCTGAGCGCGCCGGCTCAGTGGCCCTGCAGCCAGGCCACGAGGGAGCTGACGGCCAGCGGCTTCTCGAACATGCAGTCGATCGGCGAGGTGCCGGCGTCCGCGTCGTGGAACACCGCGCTGACCATCGCGATGCGCAGGTCCGGCTTCAGGGCCTTCGCCTGGCGGGACAGCTCGAAGCCGTCCATCGGGTCCATGCGCCCGTCGGTGACCATGCAGTCGATGGGCCTCGTGGCGAGGAGCTCGAGGGCCTCGGCGCCGCTGGCCGCCGACAGGGTCGGGTACCCCGCGCGCTTCAGCGAGAGGCTGAGCATCGCCCTCAAGGAGGCGTCGTCGTCGACGATAAGGACCGCGGGGCGGTTGTTCATCGGTACGGTATCCGCAATGAAACGGCCACCCGGCCGCCGCGCTACTTCTTCTTCGCCGGTATGCCGTACGCCTTGAGCTTGCGCCACAGCGTGTTGCGGGCCACGCCCAGGCGCTTGGCCGCGGCGACCTGGTTGCCGCCGCAGTCCTCGATGGCCTGCAGGATATGCCGCTTCTCGGCGTCGTCGAGCGTCTCGCGCGGGTCGTTCTTGGCCGACTCCGGGCTCGGCAGCATCTCGGGCGGCAGGTCGCCGGGGGCGATGGACGCGCCGGAGGCCATGATGAGCACGCGCTCGATGACGTGCTCGAGCTCGCGCACGTTGCCGGGCCAGCGGTAGCGGCGCAGCGCGTCGGCCGCGGCGGGGGAGAACTTCACGGCCGCGCCGCCGAGCTTCTTCTTGGCCTTCCGCAGGAAATGCTCGGCCAGCGGCAGGATGTCCTCGGGGCGCTCGCGCAGCGCCGGCAGCTCGATGGGGAACACCTTCAGGCGGTAGTAGAGGTCCTCCCGGAACTTGCCCTCGGCGACGAGCTTGGTGAGGTCCTTGTTGGTCGCGGCGAGCAGGCGGCCGGAGACCTTGAAGGGGTGGTTGTCGCCGACGCGCCGGATCTCGCCCTCCTGCAAGGCTCTCAGCAGCTTGACCTGCAGGCCCGGGGTCGTCTCGCTGATCTCGTCGAGGAACAAGGTCCCGCCGTTGGCCTCCTCGAACAGCCCGCGCTTGTTGCGCTCGGCGCCGGTGAAGGCCCCGCGCACGTGGCCGAACAGCTCGCTCTCGAGCAGGCCCTCGGGCAGGGCGCCGCAGTTGATCGCGACGAAGGCCCCGTTGCGGCGCGGGCTCTTCTCGTGCAGGGCGCGCGCGATGAGCTCCTTGCCCGTGCCGGACTCGCCCATGATCAGGACCGTGGCCTCGGTCGCGGCGACCTTGGAGACGAGGTCGAGGACCTTGCGCATCGGCGTCCCGGAGAAGACGATGCCGTCGAAGCTGTACTTGTCCTTGACCTCCTCGCGCAGCCGCTCGACCTCGTGCACGAGCCGGCTGTGCTCGATGGCCTTGTCGAGGACGATGTTGAGCTCCTCCGGCTCGACCGGCTTGGTCAGGTAGTCGAAGGCGCCGGCGCGCATCGCGGCGACGGCCGTGTCGATGGAGCCGTGGCCGGTCATCACGAGGACCTCGATGCGGGGGTGCTTCGACTTGGCGAACTTGAGCACCTCGAGGCCGTCGAGGTCGCCGAGCTTGAGGTCGGTGACGACGGCGTCGTACTCGGCGGCGCCGAGCTTGGTCATCGCCTCGGCCCCGCTCTTGGCGATCTCGACCGCGTGCCCGCGGCGCTTGAGCTCCATGCCGAGCATCGCGCCCAGCGAGAGATTGTCTTCGACGAGAAGGATGCGTGTCTTGTCCATGTTCGTTGTCAGTCCTCGATTCGCGGCAGAGTGACGGTGAAGGTGGTCCCGTGGCCGAGGCGGGTCTCGACGTCGATGCGGCCGCCGTGGGCCTTGACGATGCTCTCGGCGATGGCCAGGCCGAGGCCCGTGCCCTGCTGCTTGGAGGTGCGGAAGGGCTTGAACAGGTCGGCGCGCAGCGACTCCGGGATGCCCGAGCCGGTGTCGGTGATCGCGAACCAGGCCAGGTCGTCGCCCTTCCCGGTGCGCACCGTCACCGTCCCCTTCCCGCCCAGCACCTGGATGGCGTTGAGCAGTATGTTCCAGACCACCTGGCGGATCTGGTCGGCGTCGAAGGGGAAGGGCTTCAGGTCGTGGCTGACGGCCAGCGCGAGGCGCGCGTCGCCGACGAGGTCCTTGTTGACGAAGGCCATCTGCGCGACGTCGGTGAGCAGCGCGTTGAGGTCGTTCTGGCCGGAGTTCATCGGACGCGGGCGCGCGTACGACAGGAAGTTGCTCAGCGCCTCGTTGAGGCGCTTGCTCTCGGTGCGCAGGACGCGGGTCACGGTGTCCTTGTCCTCGCGCGTCAGGCCCTCGTCCATCAGCTGCTGCGCGGCGATGACGATGGAGCCGAGCGGGTTGCGGATCTCGTGGGCGACGACGGCCGCCATCTCGCCGATGGTGGCCAGCGCCTCGGAGTGGGCCAGGCGCTCCTGCATCTGCTTCTGCTCGCTCAGGTCCACGCCGTTGGAGATGTAGCCCAGGATCTTCCCGTTCTCGTTGCGCACCGCGGTGATGGTCAGGATCAGCGGCACCTCGCGCCCGTCCTTGGCCTTGTTGATCAGCTCGCCGCGCCAGTAGCCCTTCTTGGGGTCGAGGATGCTGCGCCACATCCTCTTATACAGCTCGTCGGTCGAATGCCGGGAGCGCAGCAAGGCGGGGGTCTTGCCGATGACCTCCTCGCGGGTGTAGCCGTAATGGGCCGTGAAGGCGTCGTTGACGTTGAGGATGATGCCGTCGGCGTCGCTGTAGAACATCACGTCGCTGGAGCGACGGAACCCCATCAGGAGCAGGTCCTTCAGGTCGATGTCTGATTTTGGCACGTGTTCCATTATGTAGCAAATTTTGCCGCCAAACGGTTTGGCAGGAGTATTGCTACAATGCCGGTAGGAACAAAATGGCCAAAACCAAATGATGAAGCAAACCCAGAAGCTGTCACTCGCGGCAAGCCAGCGGCTCACCGTCATGGGCCGCATGCGCATGGCCGACTGGATCGAGATGCCCGAGCGCGAGTTCGCTCAGGAGATCGTCAAGCTCGAGAAGGACCCCCTGTTCCAAAAATTATACTTCGGCGACGGCCGCATCCCGGGCGCTTTCCGCCGCCAGCGCTGGCCGGGGGGAAGGCTGTCCGGCTCGTTCTACGAGATCGACGAGCGCACGGCCGCCGGCGCCGGCGAGCGCGTCGGCGTCGAGGAGTTCGCCCAGACGCGCGGGCCCGCCCTGGCCGCCATCAAGCGCATGGGCCAGAAGGACTTCGAGCGCTACTTCCTCCACGGCGAGGACGCGCTGACCCTCGAGGAGATCGGCCGCCGCACCGGCCTGAAGCCCGAGGAGGTGCGCAGCATCCACGAGCTCGTCGTCGAGCTCGGCGCGCGCGCCGAGTTCGAGACCGCCGTCGAGGCCCCCTCCGCCTCTCCCGGGCGCCAGTCCGCGTGCCTGGCCCAGATCTCCCTGTCCGGCGGCGTGCCGTCCTTCGAGTTCTACGCCCCGTACTGGGCGCGCGGCCTGTACCAGGTCCGCCACGACCTCCTCGACCGCTGGAAGGACGACGGCCTCACGCCGGTGGAGCGCAAGCACCTGCCCGGCCTGCTCAAGCGCCTGGAGACCTTCAACCTCCGCCAGAGCACCTTGTACCGCCTGCTCGAGATGGTCGCGCGCCTGCAGGTCGACTTCCTCAAGAGCGAGCGCGCCGTCGACGTCCGGCCGATCAGCCTGCGCCAGCTCGCCAAGCGCCTCGACCTGGCGCCGAGCACGGTCAGCCGCGCGTTCGCGCGGCGCTCCGTCCAGCTGCCCTCGCAGCGCGAGCTGCCCCTGATCTCGTTCGTCCCGGGGCGGCGCTGCGTCCTGCGCGAGCTGCTCGGCGGCTGGCTCGCCGAGAACGCCGCCGTCACCGACGCCGCCCTCGCCGAGCGCCTGAAGCTCGAGCGGGGCATCTCCGTCTCGCGCCGCACCGTCAACGCCGTCCGTCACGAGCTTCACGCCGAGAAGCGCCGCTGATCGAAGCCGCGACCGCCCGACATCATCACATGAAAACCATCACCGCGGCGCAAGCCCTGGCGCCCCTGCGCAGCGGGCAGCGCGTGCTCGTCGGCTCCGGAGCGGCCGTGCCGCAGGCGCTGGTCGCCGCCCTCTCGGCCCGCGCGATGGCGCTCTCCGACGTCGAGGTCATGCACCTGATGACCTTGGCCAAGGCGCCCTACGCCGCGCCCTCCTTCAAGGGCCACGTGCGCCACAACGCCCTCTTCATCGGGGCCAACACGCGCGAGGCCGTCGGCGCGGGCCTCGCCGACTACACCCCCTGCTTCCTCCACGAGGTCCCGGGGCTGTTCCGCTCCGGCCACCTCCCGCTCGACGCGGCCCTCGTCCAGATCGCGCCCCCGCGCGGCGCCCGGGCCTCGCTCGGCGTCTCCGTCGACGTGGTCAAGGCCGCGGTGGAGAACGCCGCCTACGTCGTCGCGCTCGTCAACCCGAACATGCCCTGGACCGAGGGGGACTCGACCGTCCTCCTGTCGGACATCGACGCGTTCGTCGAAGGCGCCGGCCCCATCCTCGAGCTCCCGCTGCGCGAGGCCACCGCCGAGGCGCTCTGGATCGGCCGCTACGTGCGCGAGCTCGTCGAGGACGGCTCCACCATCCAGGTCGGCATCGGCGCCATCCCCGACGCCGTGCTCGCCGCGCTCGCCGGCAAGAAGGACCTCGGCATCCACTCCGAGATGATCTCCGACGGCGTGCTCGACCTCGTGAACTCCGGCGTCGTCACCGGCAAGAAGAAGACCCTCCACGCCGGCGCCGTCGTCACCTCCTTCTGCATGGGGAGCCGGCGGCTCTACGACGCGGTCGCCGACAACCCCGCTTTCCTCTTCCATCCCAGCGACTACGTCAACGATCCCGTCGTCATCGCGAGCAACCAGAAGATGGTGTCGATCAACTCGGCCCTGCTCGTGGACCTCACCGGCCAGGTCGCCGCCGACTCGCTCAACGGCCGCCTCTACAGCGGCGTCGGCGGCCAGGTGGACTTCGTGCGCGGCGCGACCGCCTCCAAGGGCGGCAAGTCCATCATCGTCCTGCCCTCCACGGCGAAGGGGGGGACGGTCTCCCGCATCTCGTGCGCGCTCTCCCCGGGCACGGGCGTGGTCACCTCGCGCGCCGACATCGACTACGTCGTCACCGAGTACGGCATCGCCAGCCTCAAGGCGAAGACGATCCGCCAGCGCGCCGTCTCCCTCATCCAGATCGCCCACCCTCGCTTCCGCTCGGATCTCGCTAAAGAGGCCGCGAAGCTGGGCCTGCTCGACGCGGGGCACGTCCTGCCGCCGCCCGAGGGCGCCTACCCCATCGAGCTCCAGTCGCGCCGTCGCGTCGGCGAGCTCGAGCTCGTCGTGCGCCCCCTGAGCCCGGCCGACGAGAAGGCCCTCAAGGAGCTGTTCTACGCCCAGTCCGAGGAGACGACGGCCCTGCGCTTCGGCACGCCGCTGTCGCGCCTCTCCGAGACGCAGTTCCAGGAGCTCGTCGCCATCGACTTCCGCACCTCGATGGCCCTCGGCGCCTTCCTCTGCGAGGGCCGCCGCCGGCGCCTGGTCGGCGTCGCCCGCTATCACACCCGCGACGGGGAGAACGAGGCCGACCTGCACGTCGCCGTGCGCGACGACTTCCAGCGCAAGGGCGTGGGCAGCGAGCTGGTCCGCGCCTTGGCCCACACCGGCGCCGCGCGCGGCGTGGAGTCCTTCCGCGGCGAGGAGCGGGGGCCGGGCATCGCGCGCCTGCTGCGCCGCTGCTTCACCGAGGTCCGCGAGCGCGGGCTGGGCCCCAACGGCATGCGCATCTGGGCCCGCCTCTCCGACATCCGCTAGGTCAGGGCCGCCAGACGCGGAACTTCCAGGTCCGCTGCTGCATGTGCTCGAGGTGCATCTTCAGGAACAGCTCGGCGGCGGTCTCGTTCATGTGCTGGGCCAGGATCTCCACCGCCGTGTCGTCTCCCGGCGCCCAGCCGTCGGCCTCGGGGGGAGGCTCGCGCTTGAGGCGGGTCCCGATGTCGGCCGAGTCGGCCGTCGTCACCACGAGGAGGCTCTCCAGGCGCGTGCGGTTCAAGACCTCGTAGATGTGGACCTTGCGCGTCTCGGACTGGACCGGCGTGATCGCCATGCCTCAGTATGGCCCCGGGGACGCCGTGACGCCAGTCACTTCGCGAGTCTTAACCCATTTTTTACCCTGAGGGGCATGTGGTATCATCCGCCTATGATCGACGCCGATACGCCTCCTCTCGAGTCCCTGGCGGCCCGGGATTCCTCCGAGTTCCTGGCCAACTCCCACCACCATCAGGCCCTGCTCCAGGACCTCCACGCGCGACTCGAGAAGGCCCGGGCCGGCGGCTCCGCCAAGGCCGTCGAGCTGCACCGCTCCCGCGGCAAGCTGACCGCCCGCGAGCGCGTCGAGCGCCTCCTCGACCACGGCACCTTCTTCCTCGAGCTCTCCGCCCTGGCCGCCATGGGCCTCTACGACGACGAGGTCCCCGGCGCCGGCATGATCTCCGGCCTCGGCGTCATCAGCGGACGCCTGTGCGTCATCGTCGCCAACGACGCCACGGTCAAGGGCGGCACTTACTACGCCGAGACCATCAAGAAGCACCTGCGCGCCCAGGAAGTGGCCCTCGAGAACCGCCTGCCCTGCGTCTATCTGGTAGACTCCGGAGGAGTCTTCCTGCCCAAGCAGGCGGAGGTGTTCCCGGACAAGGAGCACTTCGGCCGGATCTTCTACAACCAGGCCCAGATGTCGGCCCTCGGCATCCCCCAGATCGCCATCGTCATGGGCATGTGCACCGCCGGCGGCGCCTACGTCCCCGCCATGGCCGACGAGTGCGTGATCGTGAGGAATCAAGGGACGATCTACCTGGGCGGGCCGCCGTTGGTGAAGGCCGCGACCGGCGAGGAAAGCACCGCCGAGGAGCTCGGCGGCGGCGACATGCACAGCCGCACCTCCGGGGTCACCGACCATCTGGCCGACAACGACGAGCACGCTCTGCAGATCTGCCGGTCCATCGTGGCCAATCTGAATGCTCCACTTTTTGACTTGGGCCAAGGCGAGGCGCCCCTGTACCCCGCCGACGACCTGTACGGCCTCGTCAACCGCGACCTCCGCCGTCCCGTGGACCCGAAAGAGGTCATCGCCCGTCTCGTCGACGGATCGCGGTTCCACGAGTTCAAGGCCCTCTACGGCCTGACCATGACCACCGGCTTCGCCAAGATCCACGGCCGCCCGGTCGGCATACTCGCCAACCGCGGCGTCCTGTTCTCGGAGGCCGCCCTCAAGGGCGCCCATTTCATCGAGCTGTGCGACCAACGGAAGATCCCGCTGCTGTTCCTCCAGAACATCACCGGCTTCATGGTCGGCAAGGATTTCGAGCAGTCGGGCATCATCAAGCACGGCGCGAAGCTCGTCCAGGCGGTCTCGACGGCGCGCGTCCCGAAGATCACCGTCATCGTGGGATCGTCCAACGGCGCCGGCAACTACGCCATGTGCGGCCGCGCCTACGGCGCGCGGTTCTTGTTCACATGGCCGAACGCCCGCGTCTCCGTCATGGGCGCCGACCAGGCCGCCACGGTCATGACCATCATCAAGCGCGAGCAGCTCAAGCGGACTAATCAAGACCTCGCCGAAGGCGAGGTGACCAAGATCCAGGCCCCGATCCGCGCCCAGTACGAGACCGAGGGCCATCCCTACTTCGGCACCGCGCGCCTCTGGGACGACGGCATCATCGCCCCCGCCGACACGCGCCAGGTCCTCGCCATGGCCCTGGCCGCCGCGGCCCACGCGCCGATCGGCGACCTGCACCGCCCCGTCTTCCGGATGTGACGATGGAATACCAGCACCTGAAGGTCCACGCCGGCCCCGTCACCAAGGTCACCCTCTCGCGCCCCGAGCAGCGCAACGCGATGAACGCGGAGACCCTGCGTTCCTTGACCTTGGTGTTCCGGGAGATCGCCAGCAACCCCTCCGTCCGCGCCGTCATCGTCACCGGCGGGGGGAAGGACTTCTGCGCCGGCGCCGACATCAACTGGATGAAAGAAGCGGGCAAGCTCTCCCCCGAGGAAGGGAAAAAAGACGCGCGCCTGCTGGCCGACATGCTCTCCGCCGTCGACGAGTGCCCGGTCCCCGTCATCGTCGCCGCGCAGGGCAACATCTTCGGCGGCGGCCTGGGCCTGCTCGCCGCCTGCGACATCTCGGTGCTCGCCGAGGACGCCAAGATGGCCTTCTCCGAGTGCCGCCTGGGCATCATGCCCGCCGTCATCTCCTCCTGGGTCCTCCCCAAGATCGGCCCGGCCAACGCCCGCCGCTACTACCTCACCGCCGAGGTCTTCGGCGCCAAGGAGGCCGTCGCCATGGGCCTCGCGCACGAGGTCGTCCCCGCCGCCGAGCTGACCGCCAAGGCCGACGCCCTCGCCGCGAACATCCTCAAGTGCGGCCCCAACGCCGTCCGCGCCGCCAAGGCCCTCCTCCCGCGCCTCGAGCGCCTGGGCCTGCACCAGCAGATCGGCATGACCGTCGACACCTTGGTCCGCCTGCGCTCCTCCGCCGAGGGCCAGGAGGGCCTGGCCGCCTTCCTCGAAAAGCGAGCTCCCGAATGGACCCGGTGAAGCCGCCGGTCCGCCCCACGCCCCGCCTCGTCGAGGTGGGCCCGCGGGACGGCCTGCAGAACGAGAAGAGCCCCGTCTCGATCGAGGCGAAGGTCGCCTTCGTCGACGCGCTGTCCGAGACCGGTCTCAAAGAGATCGAAGCCGGGGCCTTCGTCAATCCCAAGTCCGTCCCGCAGATGGCGGACTCGGAGATCGTGTTCGCGCGCATCAAGCGCAAGCCGGGAGTGGTGTACTCGGCGTTGGTGCCGAACGAAAAAGGATTGGACCTCGCGTTGGCGTGTAAAGTCGACAAGGTCTCGGTTTTCACGGCGGCGTCGGAAACGTTCAATCAGAAAAACATCAAAGCATCGATATCGGAATCCATCGAACGCTTCCGCCCCGTCGTCCTGCGCTCGCGCCAGGCCAAGCTCCCCGTGCGCGGCTATGTCTCCACCGCGTTCTGGTGCCCGTTCGAGGGCCAGGTCCGTCCCGAGAAGGTCGTCGAGGTCGTGAAGATGCTCTCCGGCATCGGCGTGCAGGAGTTCTCCATCGGCGACACCATCGGCAAGGCCTCTCCCGACGAGGTGCGCAAGCTCCTGTTCCTGCTGTGCAAGGCCGTCCCGAAGGACAGCCTCTTCCTCCACTTCCACAACACCTTCGGCCGCGCGGTCGCCAACGCCATCGTGGCCTGGAAGACCTTCGGCATCACCGGCTACGACGCCTCCGCCGGCGGCGCCGGGGGCTGCCCTTACGCCCCGGGCGCGTCGGGCAACGTCTCCACCGAGGCGCTCGTCTCCGCCTTCAAGGCCGCGGGCTCCGATCCCGGGGTGGACGAGGCCAAGCTCAAGGCCGCCGCCGCCGGCATCTTCAAGCACCTCGGCCGCCCGGTCGGCGCCCGCCCCGCGAAGTAGCCGTAATGGACCGGATCGTCGGCTTCATCCTCGAGCTCGACAAGCTCAAGGGCGTCACCCGCAAGACCCGCCCTCTCGGCCTCTCCCGCCAGGAGAACTCCGCCGAGCACAGCTGGCAGATCGCCCTGCTCGCCTTCTCCCTCGAGCCGTACGCTCCGGCGCCCGTGGACATCCACCGCGTCGTCGAGATGCTGCTCGTCCACGACATCGGGGAGATCGACACCGGCGACACCATCGTCTACGCCGAAGAAGGCGCCGCCGAGCGCAAGGCGGCCGAGGCCAAGGCCGTCGAGCGCATCTTCGGCCTCCTGCCGGAGCCCCAGCGCGGGACCTTCCTCTCGCTGTGGCGCGAGTTCGAGGCGGGGGAGACCCCCGAGGCCCGCTTCGCCCACGCCGCCGACCGCGCCATGCCGGTGCTCCTCAACCTGGCCAACGGCGGCCAGAGCTGGGTCGAGAACGGCATCGCTCACGAGCGCGTGGTGCGCCGCATCGGCCCTCCGATCAAGGCGGGGTGTCCCGCTTTGTGGGACTACCTCGAAAAGCGGCTCGAGGACGAGCGGCGCAAGGGCTGGTTCGGGACTAGCGCACGCGCGTGAGCGTCGTCAAGGTGCCGGACACCTCTTGTATGACGACCTTGTCCGGCGAGAACTCGACGATGGGGTTCGGGTCCTCGAAGCCGGGCGCGTGGTCGTAGACCCAGACGAAGACGCCCTCGCGCACGAACCAGTTCCCCCGGGACGACGAGACGATCCTCTCTCCGCGCCGGCACACGCAGGTGAATCGGCGGTCGCTCCCCAGGACGATGCTCCCGGACAGGTCGTCTCCCGTGTTGACGCTGGTCCACGAGCCGACGAGGGCGCTTTCGACGTCCGCAACTCGCGCGGGCTGCTCCGGAATCTTCGCGGGCTCGCGGCGCGGCGGTCCTCCGCACGCGCTCAGCGACGCGGCGAGGAAAAACCCGGCGGCGGCGAGGAAAGTTCTCGAGCTCATCTGAACGCGCACAAGTCGTCGATGATCAACCCCATTTTGGGGTCCTAGGATGAGAGGCGGCCGCTCTATCCATCGTCGGGCCGAACCTCTCCGGTTCCTGAAAAATACGCGTTGCTCTCGGGCCGAAAGAGGACGAATGCGATCGCTCCGAAGATCAGCGCTCCCGGGATCATCATGGTGATCGATTGAAGGTTGATCATCCCGAGTCCGAGGCCGACGGTGCACCATGCGATATAGAGAGCCCGCGCCCAATGCGCGCCGCGCAGGATGAAAACCCCGCACAGGACGGATATGAGAAGTCCTAGATAGCCGAACGACAACTGAATCGGCACGGGAATCGGGCTGCGCTTCATGTATTCGATCACCGCTTCCCAGAGAATCGGGCTCATCGGTGCGATGAGCATCGGCAGGCCGCCGAGCGCGGTTTTGACGATGATGAGCCATGCGATTATGGTGATCGATATAGGGCGCTTCATATCAAATGCGGTCTAACTCAGACGCTGACCGGCGGCTACCCGCTATCCAGCCAATTCGAGGCCGCCGACCGTTCAACCCGATCTTAGCCGGCAGAGGCATCTTGACCAATCGTATATGCTTCACGCACGTTCTTTCTTGTTAGGAACCAAATCGTGAACATTCCTGGTGCTGCCTGCATCGACGCCCCGACAAGCGCGAATATTCCCATTGTGCAGCCTGAACGGCACCAACTGGGATCCCCACCGCAATCCGCATCGAAACACATCTGAATTGTGGGAGACGCGCCGTGAAATGCTAGATACACGCCGATAACGGCGGCAATCAGAGCGATGAGCAACAACATTCGCCTCGCCCACTCTTTCTTCTGAATGACACCCGTGCCAGCAGCAATTTTTAGGACGTGATAAACAATCCAGAATGGCGACGCCTTAAGTCCCCACGCGAGTGACGAGGCTATGCTTGAAACACCAAGCAACGCCCAGAGGCCACCAACAATGCGAATTTGCATTGTGGTGTCACTAGTTCCAGGTGCTCTTTCGACTGATGCCATAAAAATCTTGGACAGCTAACGCTGAGGAGTTGCCGCCCGCGGCCTCGTTTGGTTGGACTGATGTAGCCGCGGCGGAAGAATCCGATGGTTAGCCAACCTTGAACGGGGAATCACTTCTTCCCCGGGTTATCTTCGGGACAGCGACCTGCGCCAATATCTGAGATCGGAAGATCTCCCTTCATTGCACATATGCAAGCGCTTCCCTTTTCTCCCAAATCTGCCGTATAACTTGCGAAGGTGTGCGAGCCGTATTTCCCTGATTTCCGAGCCGTTTCAGCTGAGTTAATAGCGCTTTCGAATGCGGTCCTATATCGTTCAAATGCTGCCAGGGGTTTGTCTGAGGAAAAGAAGAATGCCAGCTCAACTTGGAGTTGATTTTGCAACTCAAATGTAGCGTTCAGGGACTCCTGTGCGGGCCGATGTGTTCCAGGCTTCATTGGGAACTCGCGGGCATTAGATGCCTCCTCGGCGGCCCGATCATAGAGCCGAAGAGTAGTACCTGTTTGGCCAATATACCGCATCAACTTCTCCGCTACTACATAGCGTTTCTCACGAATGGCCTTCTTTTCGGCAATCGAATTCTGCAACAGCCCTACGCCGAGACTGCCAAAGATAATTGAGAATGCGGAAATGGCCAGAGGATGCCGATGCCAAGAATGCTGTGTTTTGTCTGGACTGGATGCGTTGCCCTTCGAACTCATTATCCACCTCGCAAATAGTTGTATGGCTAACGCAGACGCTCTGCCGCCGCCGCTTCAACTGTCCACCCAAACGAGGCGGCGGGCGGCAGAAGCGAATCTTCTGAAAGCATAGGTCAAGGACAAAGCCGTGCCAAGGGCCTCCTGTATTTGACCTTTTGTCACACTCTTCTTCGTCCGCGCCGTCCGGACATGTTATTCGATCCGAGGTCGGGCCCCTTAAACTGGTTAACAGCCTCGCCGTCAGGCTATTCGCTTATCAAGGCGACCCGACCAAATTGTTCCTGTGCCGGCTCGAGCGAGCGCTTGTAGCGGTATGGCCGCTCCTCGTAGACGCGGTTCGCTTTGAGGCAAAAGTAGCTGATCTCGCACAATCGCCTACCGACGGCGCCGATCGCCTTGCAGGCTCCTTTTCGCTCTTTGAGCCGTTCGTAGAAAGCATGGAAGTACGGCGAGACCCGCGACGCGTTCCAGGCCGCCTCGATGTAGGCGAAGCGAAGATGCCGATTGCTGGCGGCGATCATCCTCCCGTGGAAGGTCTTGCCGCTCGAGCTGTAGGTCGACGGGACGAGGCCGCTGTATGTCGCGAGCTTCGACGCCGAGCTGAAGCGATGGATCGTGTCGATCTCGAGCGCGATGAGCGCTCCGAAAATCTTGCCGACGCCAGGTAGCGACTCTAAGATCGGGATCATCTTGTTGTCTTTGAGCGCGGTCCCAAGCCACTTCTCCGTCTCACGGGTGTCGTCGCGGATGATGTCGAAGAGCTCAAGATGGGCCTTCAGCAGCTTGTTGTCCGGTTCGCGCAAGGTCAGGGCGTTCATCCACGCCCGGCCGTGAGTGCCGAAGAGATCGCTGCGCGCCGGCGGCTGCAGGTGGTTGCGGTCCAAGATGCTGTGGACTCGGTTCTTGATCATCACGCTGATGCGTACGAGCCAGAAGCGGTGGCGTAGCAGGTTCTTGTGATCGCGCGTCAACTTGCCGGGCACGTGCACGAGAGGGGTAATCCCGGCCTTAAGCATTATCGCGTGCGTCGTCGCGTCAATGGGATCCGTTTTCGTGAACGACTCGGCGATGAACCGGCTCTTGGTCGGATTCGACAGCTTGGGGTTGAGGCCGAGGTCCTCCAGCCCGTCAAAGACCTTGCCCCAATTCCAGCCGGCTTCGACAATCGACTGGATGGGCTCGTTTGACGGGAGTGCTTCCTTGATCGACGCGAAGCCTCCCAGCGTCGAGAGGATCTCCTGGTCGAAGAGAACTTCGCCCGCGTCGGAGAGCGCTGCTGCGTGAGAAACCTTCTTGCCGTGATCAATCGCCAGGTGTATCATTTGCTTCGGGTCTCCTGTGTTTAAGGGATGAATTGCCGTTCATCGCCTTGTATAGCACAGGAGGCCTTCTGCTTTCATGGTAACTGGTTAGACGCCGACAGTGCTTCCATTCCCATGCTATGGGTTAGCGTCCTCAGGTCCAAGAAATTCTGTCGCTTCATAAGAGGACGCATGCAGCTGTTCGGTAGCAACCTTTTGTATTTCTTCGCGATCAGGCCAATAGGTCTTGCCACCAAAAATCACATTGTGAATGACGGAGGCCAGAGCCCCTTCTATGGCTTTCTGGTCGTCAATTTTGAATCGCATGGGCCCGACATTTGAAGTCGTCTCGACGTTCCCATTCTGATGAACAAATGCCTCGCAAACCAGGATGGCCCACTTTGTGTTTTCGAAATAGAGCCGCACAGCGCTGACCAGAGGTCCGCCGCTCTCGCGTCGCTGTGCAACGATGTTGAATCTTTGAAGGAAGAATTGGTGTCGGCCTATTCGTGTCCGCGCCTCAGTCTTGTCAGTATTCACGCTCACGTTCGATTTAGTCTTGGTGTTTGCCTGAATTGCTTTCGATATATGCTGTAGCGCCAAGACCATATTGTCGAACAGCGCCTTTGCTTTTTGAACAATGTCGGACGGAATTGGATCGGCCTCTCTTTTTTTTAGGGCTTCAACGAGTTCGTCGATATTCATTTCGATCTCCACTTCATATTTCTTGGGGTGCGTCTAACGTGTGAGTATGCGGTTCCGTATAGCATGGCTTACAAAATCAACCATACCCCGAATTGTAGTGGGAAAATCAGGATCGCGCCACTCGGTTTCGAATATTAATATTGCGAAAGGCCGCGATGGTCGGCGGTATAGCATGGAGCGGACGTCGAGGCGGCCGCACAAAACGAAGGCCCCGCGCCGTTGCCGGCGCGGGGCCCTGTTTTACGGTCGCCTGCTTAGTGAGCGGCGGGAGCGGCTTCGGTGGCGGCGGCGGGAGCCTTGGGGGCTTCCTCAGCCTTCTTCTCGGCCTTGGCGGCCTTCTTGGCGGCCTTGGCGGCCTTCTTCGCGGACTTCTTCTCGGCCTTGGCGGCCTTCTTCTCGGCCTTGACCGGGGCGGCCGCCACGGGAGCGGCGGTCTCGGTCTTGGGGGCGGCTTCCTCGGCGAACAACGGGGCGGTGAGGCCCAGGACGGCGACGGCGATGAGCAGCTTCTTCATTGTGTATCTCCTTATCGATGGATGGTGCGGATTCTTAAGTCGGGACGGGGACCCCAGCGGGCCCGCGTCAGGTCGCGCCTGGCGGGTAAGTCTAGGCGGCGAGGGGAGGGGAGTGGGAGCGCTGCTCGGGGAGCGGCGCGTCGGCCTTGAGGCAGGCGGCCGCGGCGGGAGGCAGGCGGACCGGCAGAAGGGCGATGACGGGGCATTCGGTGATGAGGCCGGGGCAGGGGACCGAACGCAGGTCCTGCGCGTCGGCGACCGCGGAGATCTCGGCGGCGGGAAGCTCGTCCGGCGGGTTCATCGGGCGCTCGCCGATGAGCAGGACGGCGCCGAGGGCCAGAGCGGGAGCGAGTAGTTTAAGGAGGATGTTCACCGGTTCACCTGCCCCGACAGCGTATCATTTTTTAATTGGACCCGCTTTTGACCCGGTTCCAGGCGCTCTTGAACCGCTCGATGAGACCCGCGGGCTTCTGCGGGGCGGCCTCGACGGCGGGAGGCTCGGGCTTGGGCGCGACGGCGACGGGCGCGGAGGGAGCCAGGCGGGCGGTGACCGCGGGGGGCGCGGGGGTTTTCTTCTCGGGAGCGGTCTTGGCGGCGACGGCGGCCGGGACGGCGGGCGGGGCGCGGGAGCGGCGCTTCTCCGCGACGGGCTCGGTCTTGACGACGCGCTCCTTGGGCTGGGAGAGCAGGACGGAGAGATCCTCGAGGTTCAACGTCGCGGGCGGGCCGGTCGGAGGCGCGGCCTCGGTCTTGCCCTGCTCGGCGGTCAGGCGCTCGAGCTCGCGCAGGAGCTTCAGGGCGCTCTGCGCGTAGCCGGGGGGAAGGTCGTTCTGGCGGGAGACGGTCTCGTGGAGCTGGGGGAAGACGGGGTGGTAGTACATCCGGTGCTTGCCCCCTTGGCGGAGGACGAAGCCGTAGCCGGCGTACAAGGTGTCGAGGTCGCT
>Ga0255338_1001109_pt1 | contig 57626 bp, 57 predicted proteins | sample MeOH1_35cm_T4_19_FD_203715 | JGI IMG/M metagenome (GOLD analysis project Ga0255338, IMG submission 203715) | Sandy soil microbial communities from University of British Columbia, Vancouver, Canada - MeOH1_35cm_T4_195 | ecosystem: Engineered > Artificial ecosystem > Sand microcosm > Unclassified ... | reverse complement strand
ACGACTGCCCCGAAGCGTTCAACGTGCGGCTGTACCAGAACAGCAACGTGGAGGACAGCATCCACCGCTCGAAGGCCGTGGGCGAGCCGCCGCTGCTGCTGCCGTTCTCGGTGTTCTTCGCCATCCGCGACGCGATTGCCGCCGTGGGCGACTATCGCGTCAACCCGCCGCTGCGCGCGCCGGCCACCAGCGAGGCGATCCTGGATGCGGTGGAAGCGGTGCAGGCCACGTGATGTGAGGCATTGATGCGCTGTCCCTCTCCCCCGCCCCTCTCCCGCTAGCGGGAGAGGGGAGCAAACCCAGGGCGGTTGGAAATCCGCCGGTTATCTCCCCTCTCCCTCTGGGAGAGGGGCCGGGGGAGAGGGCCAGCGCAAGCAGCACAACAGACATCAGGATAGCGAAGACCATCATGCAGGACGCCCCGCTCAAGCCCTTCCGCTTTGCCGACGCCGCCCGCTGGGTGCGCGCCGGCGTGCCTGTGACGATGGTGACCATCGTGGACGTCAAGGGCTCAGCGCCGCGCGAGCCCGGCATCCGCATGGTGGTTACAGCCGAAGACCTCGTCGGCACGATTGGCGGCGGGCATCTGGAATGGCGCGGCATGGACATCGCCCGCGCGATGATGGCGCAAGCCGGCACCGCGCGCCGCATCGAGCGAATCCCGCTCGGGCCCGCGCTGGGCCAGTGCTGCGGCGGCGTGGTGCAGCTGGCCTTCGAAGTGCTCGGCCCGGCCGACCTCGCCTGGCTCGATGCCGTGGCGGCCGCGTTGGCGGCGGGCAAGCCGCTGGAGCGGACCGTGCCCCCGCGCGGCGCGGTCAGCGTGGCGCCGAGCCGCGCGATGCTGCCGTCCGTGGCGCTGTCCGCCGACGGCACCTGGACCGACACGCTGGTCCCCGACGACATGCACGTGGTGCTGTTCGGTGCCGGCCACGTGGGCCATGCGCTGGTGCGGGTGCTGGCCACCCTGCCCTGCCGCGTGCATTGGGTGGACGAGCGCGACACGCTGTTCCCGGGCGGCCTGCCCGAGAACATCGAGGCCGAGGCCACCGACACGCCCGAGGCCGTGGTCGACCAGGCCCCGCCCGGCGCGTACTTCATCGTCATGACCCACAGCCACGCGCTGGACCAGGCGCTGTGCGAGCGGATCTTCCGCCGCACCGACCACGCCTACTTCGGCCTGATCGGCTCGAAGACCAAGCGCGCGAGGTTCGAGCACCGGATGGCCGAGCACGGGATCGACCCGGCGCGGTTCCCGGAAATGACATGTCCCATGGGAGTCTCCGGCATTACGGACAAGGCACCGGCTATGATTGCGGTAGCCATCGTCGCCCAGTTGCTCCAGGTGCGCGACCAGCGTGTCGCCGCGCTGGCCGCCAGCCAGGCGGAGGCGATGCATCCGTAACCCCGGCCGCCGCGATCCGGCGGCCCCGCCAAAGACATAGAAGAGGCCCCCATGACCATCGATGCCGCGCTCGCGGACATGATCCGCCGCACCCCCAAGGCCGAACTGCACCTGCATATCGAGGGCACGCTCGAACCCGAGCGCATCTTCCGGCTGGCCCAGCGCAACCAGGTGCAGTTGCCCTACCCGGGTGTGGAGGCGCTGCGCGCCGCCTACGCGTTCACCGACCTGCAGTCGTTCCTGGACATCTATTACGCCGGCGCCAGCGTGCTGCTGACCGAGGAAGACTTCTTCGACATGACGATGGACTACGTCAAACGGGCCGCCGCCGACAACGTCCGCCATGCCGAGATCTTCTTCGATCCGCAGACCCATACCGCGCGCGGCGTGCCGATTGGCGTCGTCATCGATGGCATTGCCGATGCGCTGGCGCAGGCGCGCACCGAATACGACTTCTCCAGCAGCCTGATCCTCTGCTTCCTGCGCCACCTGTCCGAGGACGACGCCATGGCAACGCTGGAAGCGGCGCTGCCCTACCGCGACCGCTTCGTGGGCGTGGGGCTCGATTCGGCCGAGCGCGGCAACCCGCCCGAGAAGTTCGCGCGCGTGTTCGCGCGGGCGGGGGAGCTTGGCCTGCACCGGGTGGCCCATGCCGGCGAGGAAGGCCCGCCCCAATACGTGACCAACGCGCTGGACATCCTGCACGTGGAGCGCATCGACCACGGCGTGCGTGCCGTGGAAGACGAGGCGCTGGTGCAACGCCTGGCGCGCGAGCGGGTTGCGCTGACCGTGTGCCCGCTGTCGAACCAGAGACTGATGGTCTATCCCGACCTGCGCGACCATCCGATGAAGCGCCTGCTGGACGCCGGCGTGGCCGTGACGCTGCACTCGGACGACCCGGCCTACTTTGGCGGCTACATGAACGCGAACTGGGAAGCATCGTTCAACGCGCTGCCGCTGGACGCGCACGACGCCCACAAGCTGGCCCGCAACAGTTTTGAAGCGGCCTTCCTGCCCGCGATGCAGAAGGCCGAGTACCTGGCGGAGGTGGACCACTTCTGGTCCGCCACGGCCGCCCCCTGAGACGAGAAGATGACCACGACTGCCCCCGCCCCCGGCTACCCCGGCCAAGTGACCCGCGCCATCCGCGGCCGCATCCTCCATTTCCTGCGCGACCCGCAGTTCCATGAGGATGCCTGTCAGTATTGGGAAGACGGCCTGATGATCGTCACGGCCGGCCGCGTGGCAGCCGTGGGCCTGTACGAAGACCTGGCGCGCGACATCCCGGCCGGCGCCGAGATCGTCGACCATCGCGGCAAGCTGATCGTGCCGGGCTTCATCGACACGCACATCCACTATCCGCAGACCGACATCATCGCGTCGCCGTCGCCGGGCCTGCTGCACTGGCTGGACACGTACACGTTTCCCGAGGAGCGCCGTTTCAGCGACGCGGCCTACGCGCGCGCCGTGGCGGAGTTCTTCACCGACGAACTGCTGCGCAACGGCACCACCACGGCCATGGTCTGGAGCACGGTGCACGCCACATCGGCCGACGCGCTGTTCGCCGCGAGCCAGGCACGGAACCTGCGCATGATCACGGGCAAGGTGCTGATGGACCGAAACTGCCCCGACTTCCTGCGCGACACGGCCGAGAGCGGCGCGCGCGACTCGGCCGACCTGATCTCCAGATGGCACAACAAGGGCCGGCTGGCCTATGCCATCACACCGCGCTTCGCGCCGACGTCCACCGAGGCGCAGCTGGCAGCCTGCGGCGAACTGGCGCGCGCGCATCCGGATGCCTTTATCCAGACCCACGTGGCCGAGAACCGCGACGAGGTGAAATGGGTGGCCGAGCTGTTCCCGGACGCGCGCAGCTACCTGGACGTGTACGACCGCTACGGCCTGCTGCGCCCCGGCGCGTTCTACGGCCATGCGATCTACCTGGACCAGGACGACCGGCGCCGCCTGGCCGACAGTGGCGCCGCGGTGGCGCACTGCCCTACCTCGAACCTGTTCCTGGGCAGCGGCTTCTATGACTTCCAGCAGTCCGACGCCCACCGCCTGAACGTAACGCTGGCCACCGACGTGGGCGGCGGCACGTCTTTCTCGATGTTCCGCACGATGAACGCGGCCCACAAGGTGGCGCGCATGGGCGGCTATCACCTGACCGCGCTGCGCATGTTCTACCTGGCCACGCGCGGCGCGGCCGAGGCGCTGGGCTGGGCCGACCGCATCGGCAGCTTCGGCGTGGGCTGCGAGGCCGACTTCGTGGTGCTGGACCCCGAGGCCACGCCGCTGATCGCGCGCCGCAGCAGCCGCTCCGAGACACTCGAGGAACAGTTGTTCGCGTTCGCGATGCTCGGCGACGACCGCGTGGTGGACAACGTCTACATCATGGGCGAGGCCACGCGCACGCTGGCGGCCTGAGTCTCCAGGCAATGGGCAGGAGCCGGCACACGAACCCATGCTGTCTTCTGTCCGTCTTGACCAACATCAACACAACAGTCATCAAACCCTTCTAGTCTGTCGAATTGCCTCGCGCCCGGTAATCGGGTGCGTCCAGACAGACATCAAAGACTGACATGACTGCCCGACCCAGAGATCTATCCCCCGCACCGGTCAGCGAACCGATTCCCGCGCCGCGCCGCGCCGCCGCTGGCGTGCCGCTGCCGGAACCGGTCGCCTTCGACGCCCCGTTCCCGAACCGCAAGACCATCCGCGGCTGGCTGATTCCGCTGGGCAAGCGCAGTGTCGCGCGGGCGCTGACACTGTTCGCGCTGGACTATGCGATCTTTGCGGCGGTGCTGGCCGGTGTGGTGCTTGCGCCACAGTGGTGGGCCAAGACGGGCCTCGGCGTGCTGGCCGGACTCGTGATCGCGCGGCTGTTCATCATCGGCCACGATGCCTGCCACCAGAGCCTGACCGACCGCCGCGGCCTGAACAAGTGGCTCGGACGCCTCACGTTCCTGCCTTCGCTCACGCCCTACAGCCTCTGGGAAGTGGGCCATAACGTGGTGCACCATGGGTACACCAACCTCAAGGGCTTCGACTTCGTCTGGGCGCCGTACTCGCTCGAGGAATTCCAGGCGCTGCCGCGCTGGCGCCGCGTGATGGAGCGCATCTACCGCAACGGCTTTGGCGCCGGCCTGTACTACCTGATCGAGATCTGGTGGCTCAAGCTGTTCTTCCCGAGCAAGCGCCAGATGGCCACGCGCCGCGCGGTCTTCATGTGGGACTGCACGCTGGTGGCCACCTTCGGCGCGCTGTGGATCGGCGCGCTGGCCTGGCTGGCCGTGGCCACGGACCAGTCCGTGCTGCTGCTGGTGGGCGCGGGCTTCGTGCTGCCGTTCCTGGTCTGGAACCTGACCGTCGGCTTCGTGCTCTATGTGCACCACACGCACACCAGCGTGGCGTGGTACGACACCAAGGCAATGTGGGCCAAGGCCCAGCCGTTCGTCTCCACGACGGTGCACCTGCGCTTCCGCTACGGCATTGGCGCGGCGCTGCACCACATCATGGAACACACCGCGCACCACGTGGACATGAGCGTGCCGCTGTACCAGCTCAAGCGCGCACAGGCGCTGCTGGAACACGCGCTGCCGGGCCGCATCATCGTCCAGAACTTCTCATGGCGCTGGTACTTCAGCACGGCACGCCATTGCAAGCTCTACGACTTCAAGGCGCTGTGCTGGACCGATTTCCGCGGCCGCCAGACCAGCAAGAATTCCCCCGTGCCGGTCTGACCGGCCCCCTCTTTGGTAATACGGATGGCGGTGGACAGTGTCCACCGCCATCGCTACAATTGCGACTTCCATTGGGGAGTAGCCGCCCTGATCTCACCGCGCCGCGCAATGCGGCAACCGGAAGACAGGGGCGTACGTCAACAGACTTGACCGTGGTGTCAACCAGAACGGTTATGGCGTACGCAGCTCAGGGCCCGGGCAGGCACCATGCCTGTCCAACGTCCAGCGCCTGGCGAGACTGATGACCATACCTTTCAGGCCGGGCCGGGAAAGGTGTGCGTCATTGGCATCTCGCGATGCGTTTGCGGCCCGGTACTACACCGATAAGAATGGAACCGTTCCTCGTCTCCACAGGCATCGTCGCGCTCGCCGAAATGGGCGACAAGACGCAGTTATTGTCCCTCGTGCTGGCCGCGCGCTATCGCAAGCCGCTACCGATCATCGCCGGCATCCTGGTCGCCACGATCGTCAACCACGGCTTTGCCGGCGCGCTTGGCGGCTGGATCACGCAGGTGCTCGGCGCCGACCTGCTGCGCTGGATCCTGGGCCTGGGCTTTATCGCCATGGCCGGATGGATGCTGATCCCCGACAAGCTCGACGATGCCGAGCAGGCCAAGCCGGTCAGCAGCACGCTCGGCATCCTGGGCACCACCATCGTGGCATTCTTCTTCGCGGAAATGGGCGACAAGACGCAGATCGCCACCGTGGCGCTGGCCGCGCGCTTCCATGGCGAGGTGATCGCCGTGGTGGCGGGCACCACGTTTGGCATGATGCTGGCCAACGCGCCCGCCGTGCTGCTGGGCGACCGCTTTGCCAACCGGATGCCGATCGCGCTGGTCCACAAGATCGCCGCGGCCATCTTCCTGGTGCTCGGGTTGCTGGCACTGCTCAACGTCGGCGGCTGACCACCACGCCATAAAAAAACGGGGCACGCGCCCCGTTCAAACCCTCGCCGGTCCGGTACCGCTGGCTGCCGGGACTGCGCAGCCGCCGGACCGTCGATCACCGATGCCCGGTCGTATTCAGTTGGCGGTCTTGGCGCCACCCTCGAACCACTGGCCCAGCAACGCGCGCTCGTCGTCCGTGATCTGCGTGACGTTGCCCAGCGGCATGGCCTTCTGCTGCACGGCCTGCTGATAGATCAACTGCGCGTGCGCCTGGATCTCGCCAACGGTGTCGAGCCTGATGCCCTTGGCGGCGGTCGGCATCATCTTGGGCGCCTCGGCGTGGCACTGCACGCAGCGCGCGTTGATGATCTCCTGCACCTTGACGAAGCTCACCGCGTTGGCGGCATCGCCGCCGGCCACCTGCTGGCGCGGCTGCGGCGCAATCATGACCGCCACCACGCCCAGCAGCGCCACGCCGGCCGCCGGCCACGCAACGTTGATCCGGCCCTTGTGCTTCAGGATGAAGAACTGGCGGATCAGCACGCCGGCCAGCATCATCAGGATCAGCACCAGCCAGTTGTACTTGTGCGCATACGTCATGCTGTAGTGGTTCGACAGCATCGCAAACAGCACCGGCAGCGTGAAGTAGGTGTTGTGCACGCTGCGCTGCTTGCCGCGCTTGCCGTGGATCGGGTCCACGGGCTGCCCGGCCTTCAGTGCCGCCACCACTTTGCGCTGGCCCGGAATGATCCACACCAGCACGTTGCCGCTCATGATCGTGGCGATCATCGCGCCGGTCAGCAGGAACGCCGCGCGGCCCGAGAACACGTGGCACGCCACGAATGCGGCAACGCCCACGAAGATCGCCACCAGGATGCCCACCGCGCGGTCGCTCTTGCCGAACAGGCGGCAGATCGCGTCGTACACCACCCAGCCGATGGCCAGGTACGAGATTGCGAAGCCCACCGCCGCGCCGGGTGACATATCCAACACATTTTTGTCGATCAGGTATGTGCTGGCGTTGAACAGGTACAGCACCACCAGCAGGCCGAAACCGGTCATCCACGTGGAATACGACTCCCAGTAGAACCAGTGCAGGTTCTCGGGCAGCGACTTGGGCGCGGTCAGGTACTTCTGCGGGTTGTAGAACCCGCCGCCGTGCACGGCCCAGAGTTCGCCGTCCACACCCTTATCCTTCAGGGCGGGGTCCTGGGGGCGCGTCAGGCTGTTGTCGAGCCAGACGAAATAGAACGAGGACCCGATCCACGCGATGGCCGTGATGACGTGCACCCAGCGCAGCAGCAGATTGGCCCAGTCGAGAATGTAGCCTTCCATGACTTGTCTCCTTTATTCCCGTCCGCCTGTCATCAGCTGCCGCGGTAGGTCGAGTACGACCACGGCGACACCAGCAGCGGCACGTGGTAGTGCGCGGCGGTATCGGCAATGCCGAAACGCAGCGTGACCACGTCGAGAAATGCCGGTTCGGGCAATGCCACGCCCTGGGCACGGAAATAGTCACCGGCGCCAAACTCGAGTTCGTACACGCCCGCCACGAGCGCGTCGCCTTCCAGCAGCGGCTGGTCGCAACGGCCATCGTGGTTGGTCACGACCCGCTTCAGCGTCTCGCGGCGATTGTCGACAATTTTATGGAGAGTGATCGACATGGCCTTGCCGGGTGTGCCGGTGGCCGTGTCGAGAACGTGAGTGGTCAAGCGTCCCATCCTGTTCTTCCTTTGCGGTGTGGGTTGTGAGGGGCGCCGCTGCCTTCACTAGCACCATTGGGGGGAATGGTGCCCGCTCGGTACGTCTTCTAACGCATCCCGGCGCTGGATTGGTGCGTGGCGACAATGCGCCTGCCCAACCCGGATGACAACTCGGGGATTTCCCGCGGTTGTCGAAAACTACGATCCGTTTTGTTGACAATAGTGCTTGCATATCCAAATAATTGTCAACAATTTTCAAATCCGTGCGAGTGTATGACCAACATCAAGACGCCTGATGTTCGATGTAGTACCACTCGCTACGATCGCTGACCACCCCCCTTTTCCGTTCCACCGCCTTAGCGAGTGCCCAGGATGTCCAAGAATCTGAAGCTGATAGCCGCCGTGGCCCAGTCGGACCCCACTTCCCAGCCCACCGCCTCCGACCACAAGCCGGCCCGCAAGGGCTCGGTGGAGGAGCGCATGTACCACGAGATCTACGACGCGATCATGGAGCACCGGCTGCCGCCGCGCACCAAGCTCACCGAGCATTCGCTTTGCGAGATCTATGCCACCGCGCGCCACACCGTGCGCAAGGTGCTGTCGCGGCTGGCCGCCGACGGCATGGTGGACCTGGAACCCAACCGCGGCGCGTTCATCGCCAGCCCGTCCACCGACGAGGCCCACGACATGTTCGAGTTGCGCCAGATGCTCGAGCGCGCCGTGCTGGAGAAGCTGGCCGCCCTGCCCGACGTGCGCACCGTGATCGCCCCGCTTCGCAAGATGGTGGCGGCCGAGCGGCAGGCGTTCCTGACGCACGAGCGGCCGCGCTGGATCCGGATGTCGGCCGAATTCCACACCGCGCTGGCCGAGCTGTCCGGCAATGCGCTGCTGGTGACGATGATGCGCCGGCTGGTGTCGCGCACCACGCTGATGATTGCCAGCGTGGAATCGCCAGGCCACAACGCCTGCTCGTTCGACGAACACGACGACATTCTCGACGCACTGGAACAGGGCGACGCCGCGCTGGCCCAGTCGCGCATGGCGCACCACCTTGGCGCCTGCGCGGACCGCGTGCAGCCGGACGAGCCCGGCAATTTCGATCTTCGCAGCGTGCTGGGCCACTCCACCTAGCGCGATGTTCCCGCCGCCGGGCAACGGCCAACCCCTGTTGCCGATGCCAGGCCCAACCGTCCCGCCCCAATACAGCGCCCTGAAGAGGCGCGGCGCGGGACGCGTCTCCAATACAAGAGGCCACGGACCCCGGCGCGCGTTTCCATGACAACCAAAGGAGAGGAGACAAACCCATGACTTCCGCAAGCACCATGGCCCCCACGCCCCCCATCGATCTCACCAACGAGCGGCTGCCCTCCGGCCGCCTGCTGGCGCTGGGCCTGCAACACGTGCTGGTGATGTATGCCGGCACGGTCGCGGTCCCGCTCATCGTGGGCGGCGCGCTCAAGCTGCCCAAGGACCAACTGGCGTTCCTGATCAACGCCGACCTTTTCGCCGCCGGCCTGGCCACGCTGATCCAGGCCATCGGCTTCTGGAAGTTCGGCATCCGCATGCCCGTGATGATGGGCGTGACGTTCGCCTCGGTGGCGCCGATGATCGCCATCGGCAACGACCCCAACGTGGGCCTGCTGGGCATCTATGGGGCGGTGATTGCGTCAGGGCTGTTCGGCATCCTGATTGCGCCGATGATGGGCCGCATGCTCGGGCTGTTTCCACCGGTGGTCACCGGCACGGTGATCACGCTGATCGGCGTGTCGCTGATGCGGGTGGGCATCAACTGGGCCGGCGGCGGCCAGCCCACCACGCGCGCGGTGATCGACGGCGTGGTCAAGGACGTGCCCAATCTCGCCTACGGCGACCTCGGCAACCTGGCCATCGCCGGCCTGGTGCTGGTGGTGATCCTGCTGCTCACGCGCTACGGGCGCGGCCTGGTGGCCAACTGCGCGGTGCTGCTCGGCATCGTGACCGGCACGTTCGTGGCCATGGCGTTCGGCAAGGTTTCGTTCGAGGGCCTGAGCGAGGCCAGCCTGGTGGCCGTCATCACGCCGCTGCACTTTGGCATGCCCACGTTCCAGCTCACGGCCATCCTGTCGATGTGCATCGTGATGCTGATCACGCTGGTGGAATCCACCGGCATGTTCCTGGCGCTGTCCGACATCACGGGCCGCAAGCTTAGCCGCGGCGAACTGACCGCCGGCCTGCGCGCCGACGGCCTGGGCACCGTGATCGGCGGCATCTTCAACACGTTCCCCTACACGTCGTTCTCGCAAAACGTGGGGCTGGTCACCGTGACCGGCGTGCGTTCGCGCTACGTGGCGGCAGCCGGCGGGCTGATCCTGATCGCGTTCGGGCTGTTCCCGAAGATGGCGCACGTGGTGGCCTCGGTGCCCCAGTTCGTGCTGGGCGGCGCCGGCATCGTGATGTTCGGCATGGTGGCGGCCACGGGCATCCGCATCCTGGGCGGCTGCGACTTCAACCGGAACCGGCACAACCTGTTCATCGTGGCCATTTCCGTCGGCTTCGGCATGGTCCCGACGCTCTCGCCCACGCTGTTCCAGTACCTGCCCAAGTGGACCGATCCGTTCACGCACAGCGGCATCGTGCTGGGCACCATTGTCGCGGTCGCGCTGAACCTGTTCTTCAATGGCGTGCAGTCCGCCGACGAGGCAATGCGCAACGCCGCGGCCAATACGCACGGTACGGAGTGAGCCCAACAATCTATCCGCAACAATCGAATCCAACAGTTTTATCCGACAGTTTTTGACGGCATCTTGCGCGCAACTATCACCAAGACACGCCAAAAGCGCCGGACTCGCATGAGACGCCTCTGGCACGCGCTTTGCGTAAGTGAGAGCGCTTCAGCCAGGGGCGATAAGAACAAACCCCCGCTCATGCGAGCGAGCAGATTTCTCCTGAAGCAGACATAACGAGATGACACACGATAACTATCCACGCGATCTCATCGGTTACGGCGCCAGGCCACCGCACGCCAGGTGGCCGGGCGGCGCGCGCATTGCGCTGCAGTTCGTGCTCAATTACGAGGAAGGCGGCGAGAACAACGTGCTGCACGGCGATGCCGCCTCAGAGCAGTTCCTGTCCGAGATCGTCGGTGCCGCGGCCTATCCGGGGCGGCACATGAGCATGGAGGGCATCTATGAGTACGGCTCGCGCGCCGGCGCCTGGCGCATCCTGCGCGAGTTCGAGCAGCGCAAGCTGCCGCTGACCGTCTTCGGCGTGTCGATGGCGCTGCAGCGGCATCCGGAGCTGACCCGCGCGTTCGTGGAGCTGGGCCACGAGATCGCCTGCCACGGCTGGCGCTGGATCCACTATCAGGATGTCGACGAGGCCACCGAGCGCGAGCACATGCGCATCGGCATGCAGATCATCCAGGAGTTGACCGGCGAGATGCCGCTGGGCTGGTACACGGGCCGCGACAGCCCGAACACGCGCCGCCTGGTGGTGGAGCACGGCGGCCTGCTGTACGACGCCGACTACTACGGCGACGACCTGCCCTTCTGGACCGAGGTCGAAGTGACCGGCGGCGAGAAGAAGCCGCACCTCGTGGTGCCGTACACGCTGGACTCCAACGACATGCGCTTTGCCACGCCGCAGGGCTTCAACACGGGCGAGCAGTTCTTGCAGTACCTGAAGGACGCCTTCGATGTGCTCTACGCCGAGGGCGACCCGCAGGGCCAGGACCGGCCCAAGATGCTCTCCATCGGCATGCACTGCCGGCTGCTGGGCCGCCCGGGGCGCTTCCGCGCGCTGCAACGCTTCCTGGACTACGTGCAGGGCCACGACAAGGTCTGGATCTGCCGCCGCGTCGATATCGCGCGCCACTGGATCGCGACCCACCCCTACCGGAGCCAGGCATGAGCACGACCTACACCATCGCCCAGCTGAACGCGATGCCCGAGGCCGGGTTCGTCGCCGTGCTCGGCGGCATCTACGAACACTCGCCGTGGTTTGCCGAGGCGGCCGCGCGGCAACGCCCGTTTGCCGATGCCGCCGCGCTGGCCGTGGCGCTGCGTGGCGCCGTGGATGCGGCCGGCGAGGCCGCGCAGCTGAAGCTCGTGCGCGCCCACCCGGAGCTGGCCGGCAAGGCGGCGGTGCGCGGCGAGCTGACCACGGAATCCACGCGCGAGCAGGCCGGCGCCGGTCTCGACCAGTGCACGCCCGAGGAATTCGAGCGTCTGCAGGCGCTGAACGCGGCCTACAACCGGAAGTTCGGCTTCCCGTTCATCCTGGCCGTGCGCGGCTATGACCGCCACGGGATCATCGATGCCTTTGCAAGCCGCCTGGACAACACACCCGACGTGGAGTTGCAAACTTGCATCAACCAGATTCATCGCATTGCGCAGTTCAGGCTGAACGACTTAGTATCCGCGTGATTTGATTGGCCACCGGCAGAGCGGCCAACTGAAAAGAGAGAGAAGTCAGCAACGTTCAGCAACACCAGAGAGACCCACAAGGGTTCCGGCACACACAAGAAACGTTCTGAGCAAGCATCACAACCACGGAGGTCTTAACCATGCAGAAGCAGTACAAAAACAAGCCGGCTTGCAAGCCGGCGTTCAAGCTGGCGGCAGTCGCCGCCATGCTCTTTTCCGGCGCGGCCATGGCCCAGTCCAGCGTGACGCTGTACGGCCAGGCTGACATGTTCGTCGGCGGCGTCAAGAACCCGGGCAGCAGCGACCGTGCCTATGTGGCCAACTCGGGCGGCATGCAGACGTCGTACTGGGGCATCAAGGGCACCGAAGACCTGGGCATGGGCACCAAGGCCATCTTCGACCTGAACGGCTTCTTCCGGACCGACTCCGGTTCCTCGGGCCGCTTCAACGGCGACTCGATGTTCAGCCGCAATGCCTACGTCGGCCTGCAGAACAACACGTACGGCTCGGTCAAGCTCGGCCGCAACACCACGCCGTACTTCGTGTCGACGATCCTGTTCAACCCGCTGATCGACTCGTACGTGTTCTCGCCGCAGATCTTCCACACGTACTTCACCGTGAACAACGGCAGCGTGTACGATCCCGGCATCATCGGCGACTCGGGCTGGAACAACTCGATCGTCTACTCCACGCCGACGTTCGGCGGCCTGACCGCCAACTTCATCTACAGCTTCGGTGAATCGGCCGGCAACAACAGCAAGAACAAGTTTGGCGCCAACCTGACCTACTTCGCTGGCAACTTCGCCGCCACGGTGGCGTACCAGCAGGTCAAGTTCGACAACACGCCGGGCGACCTGACCGGCTCCACCGGCTCCGTCAACAGCCCGTTCATCCAGGGCTTCGACAAGCAGAACGCGGTGCAGGTGGGCCTGTCGTACGACTTCAGGGTCGTCAAGGTGTTCGCGCAGGGCCAGTACATCAAGAGCGACGTCAACGCCAACGTGAACGGCGACATCAAGCACATGGACGGCCAGGCCGGCGTGTCGGTGCCGGTGGGCGCGGGCAACGTGCTGGCGTCGTACGGCTACGTGAAGACACTGAACGAGGTGGCGAGCTTCAAGCGCAACACGTTCGCGGTGGCCTACGACTACAACCTGTCCAAGCGCACCGACCTGTACGCGGCGTACTTCTACGACAAGATCACCGGCCTCGAGCACGGCGATACCTTCGGCGTGGGCATGCGCCACAAGTTCTGACCGGTCAGCAACGATCGCGCCATGACAAGCCCGCTTCGGCGGGCTTTTTGCATGTGCGCATATCTTTTTGCGCACATTTATGGCGCGACAAGGATCGGAAACCGGTGCTCCATAGGCGGATTCAATTGGCGACCGCCCTGCGCGCTGCATAGATTAGTTGTCCGGACTATGAACCGGACCACGAAGGCGCGAACCCATCGGCGAACCAAAGAGGTGACTCATGAGGCGCTATGCGAAGACCCGGACGGAGTTAATGGCAATCCTGAGCCAGTGCCTGGACAACAACCCGGAATGCGGAGAGGTGGAACTGCACGCCATGCGCGTGCACCAGCCCGACCATACCGGCTGCAACTGGAGCGCTGAGGTCGATTTTCGCCAGGATACTTTCGACGACCTTTCGCATCAGATGGCTGCTGCGCGCTCGATCATCGTGGTAATGCGGGAGCAGTACAACGTGCTGCAATAGTGCAATCGCCCCGCCGACGCGCTGGCAACCCCGGCAGACGCTGCCAGCGCACCGACATGAAAAAACCGGGCCCTGTTTCCAGGGCCCGGTTTTCTTTTGCCGATATCTTGCCAGCAGCAACGATCAGCGGACCGCGTTCGACTCCGCCACGGCCACGGCCGTCATATTGACGATGCGGCGCGCGGTGGCCTGCGGGTTCAGGATGTGCACCGGCTTGGCCGCGCCCAGCAGGATCGGGCCCACAGTCACGCCCTGGCCGCCCGTGATCTTGAGCAGGTTGAACGCGATGTTGGCGGCATCCAGCGTCGGCATGACCAGCAGGTTGGCGCTGCCGGCGAGCTGCGTGGTCGGCAGGAAGTGACGGCGCACGTCCTCGACCAGCGCGGCGTCGCCCTGCATCTCGCCCTCCACTTCCAGTTGCGGCGCCACCTTGGCCAGGATCCCGGCAGCCTCGCGCATCTTGCGCGCGGACGGGCGCATCGACGAGCCGAACATCGAATGCGACATCATCGCCACCTTCGGATGCAGGCCGAAACGCCGGATTTCCTCGGCGGCCAGCTGCGTGATGGCGGCCAGTTCCTCGGCGCTCGGATCGTCATTGACGAACGTGTCGGTGATGAACAGCGTGTACTTCTCGAGCATCAGCGCGTTCATGGCGGCGAACACCTTGGCGCCCGGGGCCAGGCCGATCACGTCGCGCACGTGCTCCAGGTGCGCCTCGAAGCGGCCCACGGTGCCGCACAGCAGCGCATCGGCGTCGCCCATGTGCATCAGCATCGTGCCGATCAGCGTGTTGGAGCGGCGCAGCGCCACCTTGGCCATGTCCGGCGTCACGCCGTCGCGGCCACGCAGCGCGTGGTAGGCCTCGTGATAGGCGCGGTAGCGCGGATCTTCCTCGGGGTTCACGAGCTCGAAGTCCACGCCAGGGCGCAGGCGCAGGCTGGCGCGCTCGATACGCATCTGGATCACGTGCGGACGGCCGATCAGGATCGGCTTGGCCAGGCCCTCGTCCACCACGCTCTGCACGGCGCGCAGCACGCGCTCCTCCTCGCCCTCGGCGTAGACCACGCGCTTCGGCGCGGCCTTGGCGGCCGAGAACACCGGCTTCATGATCAGGCCCGTGTGGTACACGTAGTGCGTCAGTTGCTCGCGATACGCCTCGAGGTCCTGGATGGGACGCGTGGCCACGCCCGATTCCTGGGCGGCCTTGGCCACCGCCGGCGCGATCTTCTCGATCAGGCGCTGGTCGAACGGCGTGGGAATGATGTAGTCGGGGCCGAACTTCAGCTCGCGGCCACCGTAGGCGGCGGCCACGGCATCGTTGAGCTCGGCCTCGGCCAGCTCGGCAATCGCCTTCACGCAGGCCAGCTTCATTTCTTCCGTGATCTTGGTGGCGCCGCAATCGAGCGCGCCGCGGAAGATGTACGGGAAGCACAGCACGTTGTTGACCTGGTTCGGATAGTCCGACCGGCCCGTGGCGATGATGCAGTCCGGGCGCGCGGCCTTGGCCACTTCCGGACGGATTTCCGGTTCCGGGTTGGCCAACGCCAGGATGATCGGCTTGTCGGCCATGGTCTTGACCATCTCGCCGGTCAGCACGCCCGCGGTGGAGCAGCCCAGGAACACATCGGCATTCTTGACGATGTCGGCCAGCGTGCGGTTCGAGGTGTCCTGCGCATAGCGGGCCTTGTTGGCTTCCATGTTGGCGTCGCGGCCCACATAGATCACGCCCTTGGAGTCCACCACCGAGATGTTCTCGCGCGTCAGGCCCAGGCTCACCATGGTGTCCAGGCACGCGATGGCCGCGGCGCCGGCGCCCGACACGGCCACCTTCACGCGGCCGATGTCCTTGCCCACCACCTTCAGGCCGTTCAGCAGCGCGGCGGACGAGATGATCGCCGTGCCGTGCTGGTCGTCATGGAAGACGGGAATGTTCATGCGCTCGCGCAGCTTCTTCTCGATATAGAAGCACTCGGGCGCCTTGATGTCTTCCAGGTTCACGCCGCCCAGCGTGGGTTCCAGCGCGGCGACGATTTCCACGATCTTGTCCGGGTCGCGCGCGTCGAGTTCGATGTCGAACACGTCAATGCCGGCGAACTTCTTGAACAGGCAGCCCTTGCCTTCCATCACCGGCTTGCCGGCCAACGGGCCGATGTCGCCCAGGCCCAGCACCGCGGTGCCGTTGGTGATCACCGCCACGAGGTTGGCGCGCGAGGTGTACTCGGCGGCCGTGGACGGGTCTTTGGCAATCTCCTCGCAGGCGTACGCCACGCCCGGCGAATAGGCCAGCGACAGGTCGCGCTGGTTGGACAGCGCCTTGGTGGCCGTTACCTGGATCTTGCCCTTGGTCGGGCTGCGGTGATATTCCAGCGCGGCGAGCCGCAACTGCGCTTCGGGACTGTTCGGGGCATGTTGCGGTGCATCACCGCGGGTCTTGCTGCTCATTTGCTCGTACCGGAAAAAATCGAGCAGCCATTCTAGCCCAGCCACTCTGTTGCGATGCCCTGCATCGAAGGTTTTTGCCGTCGTCGCACGCAAAACAGCTTTTACCGTGCATTAGGCAATACTCTGGTTGCTACTTCTTGTCCTTCTCCACCTCCAGCGTCACGCGCCGGGGCCGGCCGCTCTCCGACGGGAATTCCATGAACGCGCTGCGGATCATGTACGGCATGACGGCCGGCAGGCTGCCGGCCTCGGTGGTATTGCGGGCCGTGACCTGGTACACCCGCTTGCCGCTGGCCGCATCCCTGAAATAGACCCGCAGGTTCGAAAACGTCACCGGCACGTCGCGTACGACGGTCTGCGGCGGCCAGTAGCCCGGGCCCCACGGCCCGTAGCCCCGATAGCCGTATGGCCCCCAGTATGGTCCCCACGGGCCGTACCAGGGGTCGGAGTAATAGGTCTCGGCCACGCGCACGAAGCCCGGGGCCGCGCCGTAGTCCATGCTCACCAGGTAGCGGGCCTGCCCGGCCGGCTTCTGCTCGAAGCCCACGCCGGCCAGCGCGTCGGCCAGCCATTGCTCATAGGTCTGCCGCTCGAGCTGCCCATCCTGCTGCGGCGGTTGCGGCGGCTGAGGCGGCTGCGGCGCGTGCTCGAATGCATACGTGCGCGGCACATCGTTCTGCCATCCGGCCTGGCGGAAGGCCGTGACCTCGGTGGTGATGGTGCTGGCACAGCCGGAAAGCCCCAGTACGCCCAGCGCCCCCAGCGCCGCCACGGCCCCCATTCCCATCCTGCGCCCCAAGACTGCTACGGATTGCCACATCGCGATACCTCGTTCTTGTTCGTTCGGCCTACGTTTCCTCAGACACCAACGGCCGTCCGGAATTCCCCCGCCGCCGTCCGGGCTGGTACGGCGCACCCCGCCCTTGGCTACAATAAGGGCTTGCACGCCGCCTTCGCCGTGGCGCCCGCCCCCGGTCATTCCGAAGACAGGATTCCCCATGCTGCGCACCGATACGCCCGTTACCGTCTATCGCAAGGACTATACCCCGCCCGCGTTCGTCATCGACCACGTCGACCTGGTGCTGGACCTCGACCCGCAACGCACCGTCGTGACCAGCACCCTGCGCCTCCAGCGCGCGCCCGGCGCGCCTGCTGACGCCCCGCTGGTACTGATGGGCGAGGAACTGGAACTCATCGGCGTGAAACTGGACGGCCAGCCGTTCGCCAACGCGCGGCAGGAGCCCGGCACGCTCACGCTGGCCGGGCTGCCCGCCCGAGGCACGCTCGAGATCGCCACGGCCTGCAATCCGGCCGCCAACACCACGCTGTCGGGCCTGTACGTGTCCAACGGCAATTTCTTTACCCAGTGCGAGGCCGAGGGGTTCCGCCGCATCACCTACTTCCTCGACCGCCCGGACGTGATGGCCACCTATCGCGTCACGCTGCGCGCCGACCGCGCGGCCAGCCCGGTGCTGCTGTCCAACGGCAACCTGCTGTCCGAACGCGCGCTGCCCGATGGCCGCCACGAGGCCGTCTGGGAAGACCCGTTCCGCAAGCCGTGCTACCTGTTCGCGCTCGTGGCCGGCAAGCTGGCCTGCTTGGCGGAACGCATCACGTCCGTATCGGGCAAGGAGAAGCTGCTCCAGGTCTGGGTGGAGCCGCAGGACCTGGACAAGACCCGCCACGCCATGGATTCCCTGATCCATGCGATTCGCTGGGACGAGCGCCGCTTTGGGCTGGAACTCGATCTGGACCGCTTCATGATCGTCGCCGTGAGCGACTTCAACATGGGCGCGATGGAGAACAAGGGCCTCAACATCTTCAACACCAAGTACGTGCTAGCCAATGCGCAGACGGCCACGGACGTGGACTTTGCCAATATCGAGTCCGTGGTGGGGCACGAGTACTTCCACAACTGGACCGGCAACCGCGTGACCTGCCGCGACTGGTTCCAGCTCTCGCTCAAGGAAGGGCTGACCGTGTTCCGCGACCAGGAATTCTCGGCGGACATGATGGGCTCGGAGTCTGGCCGCGCGGTCAAGCGCATCGAAGACGTGCGCGTGCTGCGCCAGGTGCAGTTTCCCGAGGATGCCGGCCCGATGGCCCACCCGGTGCGCCCCGACAGCTACGAGGAGATCAACAACTTCTACACGGTCACCGTGTACGAGAAAGGCGCCGAGGTGGTGCGGATGTACCAGACCCTGCTGGGCCGCGATGGCTTCCGCAAGGGCATGGACCTGTACTTCCGGCGCCATGACGGCCAGGCCGTGGCCTGCGACGATTTCCGCGCCGCGATGGCCGACGCCAACGGCCGCGACCTGACCCAGTTCGGCCTCTGGTACAGCCAGGCGGGCACCCCCGTGGTCACCGTGAAGACCGCGTGGGACGGCGCCACCGGCACGCTGGCGCTCACGCTCGCGCAGCGCTGCCCGAAGGTGGGCATCGAGACGCGCGCGGGCACGCCCGAGAAGCTGCCGTTCCACATTCCGTTCGCGATCGGCCTGATTGGCGCCGACGGCGGCGACCTGCCGCTGCAGCTGGAAGGCGAGACCGCGCCGGACGGCACCACGCGCGTGCTGGACTTCACGCAGGCCGAGCAGACCTTCCGCTTCACAGGGCTGCCGCGCGGCAACAAGGCGCCGCTGCCCTCGCTGCTGCGCGACTTTTCCGCGCCGGTGATCGTCGACCATGAGTATTCCGATACCGACCTGACGTTCCTGCTGGCGCACGACAGCGACGCGTTCAACCGCTGGGAAGCGGGCCAGCGGCTGTCCACGCGCGCGCTGCTGCAACTGGTGGGCGACGTGCAGGCCGGCCGCGAGCTGAAGCTCGATCCCGCGCTGGTGGCCGCGTTCCGCGCGGTACTGGCCGACGGCGCGTTGAGCCCGGCCTTCCGCGAGCAGGCGCTGATGCTGCCTGCCGAAGCCTACCTGGCGGAACGCATGGGCGTGGCCGACCCGGCCGCGATCCACCGCGCCCGGCTGTTCATGCGCGAAGGGCTGGCCAGCGCGCTCAAGCGCGAATGGCTCGCCGCGTATGAATCGAACGCCACACCGGGCGCGTACAGCCCCGATGCCGATTCGATGGCGCGCCGCGCGCTGCGCAACCTGGCGCTGGGCTACCTGGCCGACAGCGGCGACGCCGGCATGCAGGCGCTGGCCGACCGCCACTACCAGCAGGCGGACAACATGACCGACCGCTTCGCGGCGCTGTCGGCGCTGGTCAACAGCTTCGCGCCGGGCCGCGAGCACGCGCTGGCGGACTTCTACCAGCGCTTCGAGCCGGACGCGCTGGTGATCGACAAATGGTTCTCGCTGCAGGGCATGCAGCGTGGCGAGGTGGGTCCGCATGCCGGCAAGCGCACGATCGACACGGTGCGCGCGCTGATGGCGCACCCCGCGTTCAACCTGCGCAACCCGAACCGCGCGCGTTCGCTGATCTTCAGCTTCTGCTCGGGCAACCCGGCGCAATTCCACGCCGAGGACGGTTCCGGCTACGAATTCTGGGCCGACCAGGTGCTGGCGCTGGACGCGATCAACCCGCAAGTGGCCGCGCGGCTGGCGCGCGTGCTGGACCGCTGGCAGAAGTACGCCATGCCGCTGCGCGACCGCATGCGCGGCGCGCTGGAACGCGTGGCGGCGTCGCAAACGCTGTCGCGCGATGTGCGCGAGATCGTCGGCAAGTCGCTGGCCGCCTGAGGGCCGCCACCCATGCCCCGGCTCGTAAAACTACGAAGTCCGCGCCGGCTCACATGTAGAATTGCGGCCATCGAAGGAGAACCCACATGACACGCATCAGCCTCACCCGCTACCTGGTCGAGGAGCAGCGCAAGCACAACACGATCCAGCCGGAACTCCGCCTGCTGATCGAGGTGGTGGCGCGCGCCTGCAAGGCCATTTCGAACGCCGTCAGCAAGGGCGCCCTGGCGGGCGTGCTCGGTTCGGCCGGCACCGGCAACGTGCAGGGCGAGACCCAGCAGAAGCTCGATATCATCGCCAACGAGGTGCTGCTCGACGCCAATGAATGGGGCGGCCACCTGGCGGCCATGGCCTCCGAGGAAATGGACTCGTTCTACGAGATCCCCAACCGTTATCCCAAGGGCGAATACCTGCTGTTGTTCGATCCGCTCGACGGGTCGTCGAACATCGACGTGAACGTGTCGATCGGCACGATCTTCTCGGTGCTGCACATGCCCAAACCGGGCCAGACCGTGACCGAGCATGACTTCATGCAGCCGGGCACGCATCAGGTGGCCGCCGGCTACGCGGTGTACGGCCCGCAGACCACGCTGGTGCTGACCGTGGGCAACGGCGTGCACATGTTCACGCTCGACCGCGAGGCCGGCAGCTTCGTGCTGACGCATTCGGACATCCAGATTCCCGAGGACACCAAGGAATTTGCGATCAACATGTCGAATATGCGTCACTGGGCACCGCCCGTGCGCCAGTACATCGACGAATGCCTGGCCGGCGAGGAAGGCCCGCGCGGCAAGAACTTCAACATGCGCTGGGTGGCGTCGATGGTGGCCGATGTGCACCGCATCCTCACCCGTGGCGGCGTCTTCATGTACCCGTGGGACAAGCGCGAGCCCGGGAAGCCGGGCAAGCTGCGCCTGATGTACGAGGCCAACCCGATGGCGTTCCTGGTCGAACAGGCCGGCGGCGCGGCCACCAACGGCGAGGAGCGCATTCTCGACGTGCAGCCGACCCAGCTGCACCAGCGGGTATCGGTGATTCTCGGCTCGAAGAACGAGGTGGATCGCGTGACGCGCTACCACCACGAGGCCGCGGCGAAGGCGTAAGCCATTCCCCGGCATCGATTGTTGTCTCCCCTCTCCCGCAAGCGGGCGAGGGGAGCAGAAGGGCGGCGTTGCCACAGCAAGAATCGCGCAAAAAATCTGCACGAGGGGCTTGCCAAATCGCAAAGTCGCCGATAAGATTGCGGGCTCAGTTCGATTGTTTCGCAAGCAGTGCAAGACGCTTGGCAGAACGGTCGGCAGTGTTGCCGAAGTAGCTCAGTCGGTAGAGCAGCTCATTCGTAATGAGAAGGTCGGGGGTTCGATTCCTCTCTTCGGCACCAACAAGCATTACCGGCAACGCCTTGGTCACGAACCGGTCGTTGCCTTCGAAACCCGCACAGCGCATGCTCTGCGGGTTTTTTCATGCGCGGCGGATCACGTCGCCGCTTGTAATGGCCGCACGCGCAGTTCGCTCCGATATTGATCGACCTGCCACAGGTCGTAGGCCGCCTGATGGGCAAGCCACGATTCGGCGCTCTTGCCGAACGCCAACTCAAGACGCACCGCCATCTCCGGGCTGATGCTGGCCCGGCCGTTGACGATCTCCGAGATGGTCTTGCGCGACACGTCCAGCGCGGCCGCGGTATCGGTAATCGTGAGCCTGAGCGGCTCCAGCCAGAGCTCCGAAAGGATTTCCCCCGGATGCGGTGGGTTGTGCATGCGCATGGCGCTCCCCTAGTTAACTTGGCCATCCAAAAGTGGATGCCCCGATTCTAGAATCGCGCCCCGCCGAAAAACCGCCCTCCCACCAAAATCAGAATCGTCTCAAGGCCCCGGCAAGACCCTGATCCCGCCCACAAACGAAGAAAGCCAACCCGCCTTCGCAGGTTGGCTTTCCCGTATTCCAGTGCCACGTGATCCGGTTTGCGCGTAACGCATTCGCAGTGTGCTGGACCGCGTCCTCATTCGCTGCCCGGAACTAGCTGTCGCAGATCCTGCGGCACCCCAGGACACACCTTCAGCTTAGTCCAGATTGGCGATCACGCCAGAACTTCAGATCAGCGCCGACGCATGACGGTGCGGCTGCCACGCGCCCGAGCCGGACGCCGGCGGCGGCAGGTACGCCGCATCGCCCAGCAGGTGCCCAATGGCGGCCTCCATGCGCTCGATGGAGGCCGATTTGGGCAGATGCGCCACCATGCCGCCGCCCTGCAGCGCAGACGGCACCCGCAGCCAGATGTTGTCGCAGAGCAGCAGGATGCGCGCGTGGGGCATCCTGCGATACAGCCGGCGCAACTGGCTCCAGTTGTCGGTGGTCTCCGCCGACATGCCGTACACCACCAGCACCGGATCATCGCTCGCCGGCAGCGCATCGATGCCCTCGGGATCGATGCCGTGGACGGGGCCGATGCCGGACAGGTGCTCCAGCATCCGCAGCATGCCCAGCCGCACCAGCGGCTGGCTCTCGATGACAATCGCGCTCATGGCAGTCCCTCCCCGTCTTGTCGTGTGACGAGGAACCCGCAAAGGCCATGCCAGGCGCGGCACGGCCCGCCGGACGGCCCGGTCCGGGCGGGCCAGACCCCCGCGAAGCCTTGTGGAGCAACGGCTCGCGGCCGGCAGCGCTTGCCCGCCCACCCAGGGCGCATGGCGCGCCGCCGGTGTTACGGGCGCCGTAACGGACGTAACGCACGTAACGGACATGGCGCACGCACCGCCGTCCGACGCGCCAGCCGCCGTTCAGGTCACCGTGATGCGGTCCTCCACCACGCGCACCTGCCCGCCGGACTTGTCCTCCATCACCTTCAGGATCTTGTGGCCCACCTGCATCGTCACGCCGCCATGGATGCGCCGCCCCACCGCGATCACGGCGTCGTCCGACGGCTTCATCTGCTCGGCCAGCCTGGCGATCTCGGCGTCCAGCTCGAACAGGTCGCGATTGATCTTGAACATCGTGGCGCGCGCCTTCTCGCGGATATCGCCCACGGCGCGCTCGGGATGCTTGGCGAAAAAGGCCGCCAGTTGCTGTAGCTTGGCCTGCTCTTCCAGCACCTTGCGGCGCCGTTCCTCGAGTTCGGCCTTCTGCTTGTCGGCAAACGGATTGAGCCCCACCTGCACCGTCGTGGCCGTGCCGGCCGGCGCGCCGAGTACGGCCGTGCTGACGCTCGCCAGCGCGCGCGTGCGCCCGCCGCTGATGCTGCCCTGCCCCGTGGGACTGCCCACGGTGACACGTTCGCCAGCCGACACGTCGCTCTGGCGGATGCCGCTTTCCACGATGACCTCGGTGGCGGCCTCGACGATCGCATTCTGGATGTAGCGCGCGTGCACCGCGCCCCGGCTGCGCACGCTGGCAATCTCGCCGGAATCGGCGCCGTGCGCGGTCTCGGCCTTGCCAATGATGCCGCCCTTGACGATGACATCGCCGCCGGCCTCCACATGCGCCGCCTCGATCGTGCCGCTGACCACCACGTCGCCGGTCACGCGCACCGACATGCCGGTGCGGATATCGCCCGAGACCCGCAGCGATCCGTCGAACGTGACGTTGCCCGAGTGCAAATCCACCGCCTCCACGTCCACCACGGGGCTCACGATCACGCCGTTCGGCAGCACGCGCGGCGACCCGGCGATCACGGCCAGCAGCAACAGCGGATCATTGGGATCGACTGACACGCCGGTCAGGTCGGCCGCGTACGGGGTGTCCACCACCGGCTCGGCCGGAATCGGCTTGCCCAGCACGTCCATGCCGTCCTGGCCCTGGCGGGCCGGCGTGCGGCGCATCAGCGCCGTGCCCGGATTCACCAGCAGCAGGCTGCCCAGGTCGCGCAGGTCAACGCGATCCTCCTCGTTTTCGGTCTGCACGGGCTTGCGCGGCTGCACCAGGCTGTCGAAGCGCGCCGCCTGGCCCTGCACCGGCGCCACGCCGCGCGCGATCTCGCGGTTCTCGCAGCTGCCGGCCTCCAGCGCCACGCCGATGGCCGCCATGTCCAGCAGCGCCACCACGCCCATCGACGTGGCCGCGGCGCCAATGTCCGCGGCGTCAATGGCCCGCCCGCCCTCGGGCGGCATCAGCGTCAGCAGCAGCGCGAGCTTGTCGGCCGTGATTTCGAGTTCGAATGCCCCGTCCAGGATCGTGCCGATCACGGCATCGACCTCGCCGTCGGTCAGCTGGCATTGGGTCAGGAACGCGACCACGGCGCCCTGGTCGAGCCGCGCGCCGCGCCACCCGTATTCGTCAAGGCTGGCTTCCAGGCTGGTCCGGTTGGGCGGCAGGCGCCCCGGTTCCGGTGTAAAGCATGCCCGGACATGGTCCCCTGGCTGGCTCAGCTCCAGGCGCAATCCGGCGTCGGCTGTCATGTGTCCCCGCTTCTGTGGTGGCAGGCGATGGCAGTCCGGTCGGGCCAGTGGCCCCAGAATCCTTCCGCAAGAATCCCCGCTTCGCTGCCGCCAACTCTGCTTGTCGTCGATCCATAGTCATCGGCATCGGGGCCGGGGAACTTTAACCCCCGAAAGTGGGGGATCGCCGACATTGACAGCGCGCCCCGAGAGCGGGTTCCGGGCCCCGCGGCCGGATTTCGGTAAACTGTCGCCCTCCGATGTCCCCCGCAGCAGGTTTTCCCCGCCATGCCCAATACGTACGAAGTCCGTCCCGGCCAGTCCATCGAGCTGCTCAAGGCGCTCCACATCCTGACCCGCGACGGCAAGATGAACCAGGACAGCCGCCGCAAGCTCAAGCAGGTCTACCACCTGTTCCAGTTCATCGAGCCGCTGCTGCGCGAGGTGCAGGACGCGCGCGGCGCGGTGTCGCTGGTCGACCACGGCGCGGGCAAGTCATACCTGGGCTTCATCCTGTACGACCTGTTCTTCAAGGATCTGCCGAACGAGGCACGGGACCACTCGCACATCTATGGCATCGAGACGCGCGAGGAACTGGTCAGGAGTTCGCAGGAACTGGCCAGCCGCGCCGGGTTCGCGGGCATGTCGTTCCTGAACCTGTCGGTGGCCGAGGCCATCACCTCGCCCGAGCTGCCCGCCACGGTGGACGTGGTGACCGCCCTGCACGCCTGCAACACCGCCACCGACGACGCCATCCGCTTCGCGCTGGCGCGGCAGGCGCGCCATATCGTGCTGGTGCCGTGCTGCCAGGCCGAGGTGGCCGGCGTGCTGCGCAGGAACAAGGGCAAGCTGCTGGCCGGCAATCCGCTCACGGAGATCTGGCGCCATCCGCTCCATACGCGCGAATTCGGCAGCCAGGTGACCAATGTGCTGCGCTGCCTGCAGCTCGAAGCCCACGGCTACCAGGTCAGCGTAACCGAGCTGGTGGGCTGGGAACACTCGATGAAGAACGAGTTGATCATCGCCCAATACAAGGACCTGCCGCGCCGGCGCCCGGCGGAGCGGCTCCAGAACGTGCTGGAAACGCTCGGCCTCGAGGAAATGGCCGAGCGGTTCTTCGCCACGCCCTAGAGGCCGCCCCAGGCGCGGTCAGCTTTCGTCTTCGGATTTTTCCGAATTCTCTGAAATGTCGGATTTTTCCGACATCCACCGCCGATAGCCTTCGGGGCCGAGCCGCCGCATGGTGGCCTGGTTGCGCTCGTAGATATCGGCCGCATCGGGAACGGCTTCGGTCGCGCGCGCGATGCTTGCCTCGCGTATCAGGTGCAGGATCGGATACGGCGCGCGGTTGGTGTAGTTCTCGATATCGTCCGGCGCCGTGCCCTCGAACTGGTAGTCCGGGTGGAAGCTCGCGATCTGGAGCGTGCCGGCCAGGCGCAGGCTGCGCAGCAGGCGGTCCGCGAAGTAGAGGAAGTCGTTGAAGGCCAGGAAGTCCGCCAGCGCGTGCGGCACGATCAGCAGCGTGGTGTCGGTCTGCGCGGGATCGGTGTCGGCCAGCAGCCGCAATTCGCGCTCGAGTTCGTCGAGCACATCCTCGTCCCGCGTGGCGGCGCTGACCACGTAGCGGACCTGGTCCTTCACATACACGCTCTTGGCGAACGGGCACAGGTTCAGGCCGATCACGGCGCGCGCAAGCCAGTGGCGCACGGCGCCCACAACGTCGGGATTGGCGGAATCAGGGGATGTGGCAGGCATGGCGGCGGGACGGCGGCTGGCAAAGCGCCATTCTACGCCCCCGCATACCCCCATCTGGCGGCTCAGGCCAGGCGCGTCTTCTCGCGGCGCAACCGGCCGAGCAGCCGTCCGTTGAACAGATCGCCCACGGGGCCGGTGCGATCGAGCAGCCAGGCGAGGGCGCACAGCAACGCCAGTTCCAAAAGCGCGATCGCCCACCACCAGTGGGCCAGGCGCGCCGCGCCCACGCCGGTGCGCATGGCCCCCATCAGCACGATCTTGTTCACCAGGTAATTGAAGCCGAAGATGGGCAACGTGTGCTGGCCCAGCCAGCAGAGCCAGCGCGATGGCGGCAGCAGCCGCACCAGTTGCCACAGCAGCGCCGCACCGGCCAGCGCCGCGCCCAGGTTCAGGATCACCGCCATGGGGGTCATGCCCACACGGTTGCGCGAGAGGTTTGGCACATCGGGCGAATAGATCACCGCCAGTGTCCAGCCCACCAACACGGCCAGCAGCACCAGGCCGCGCGCCGTGGTCATCGGCACGCGCGTGAAGTCCACGATGCCGCCCCGGGCGGCATGAGCGCTCCGCCCGCCCCCGAGCCAAAGCCCGGCGCCAAAGAACGCCATGGCGCTGCCCACGCTGTGCAAGGCGAAGAGCCATTCCAACGGGTTATCGTCCGACCACGTGGCGCCGCCCTGCGAAACCGCAATCCAGAGCAGTCCGGCAAGGGTCATGAGGCCGCCCGCCACCCGCGCGCCCCGGCTCGCTAGTGCTGTGGCAATCACCTCCAGCCAGAACAGGCAGAACAGGTACCACAGCGGGGTGCTCAGGAAATTCCATTCGTTGATGGCCGAGCCGGTCAGCGTGCCACGAAGCCGCAACACAAATTCGTCGGGTGGGAACTTGCCCAGCGCCAATGCGGCGATATAGGGCAGCGCCAGCAGCAACCCCATGCCCCACGCCGGCACCACCAGCCGCATGAGCTTGCCGCGCACGTAGTCCACCGGCGCCGCCGCGGCGCGCTCGTGCTTGAACATGGCGCCCGCCAGCAGCAGGAACGCCGCCATGCCCACCGAGTAGATCATCTGGTACACGGGTTCGGGCAGCGCCCAGGCGTGGCCGACCACCACCAGCGCGATGCCGATACCCTTGAACATGTCGATGGCGGAATTACGAGGGGCTGGACTCATGGAACACTCCCGGTGGTCTGCACGAGTCTGGCGCCGCGCGCGGCCGGGGCGCTGTGCGCCAGCGCACGATCCGCGCGGCCCCGGTGGGATCGCCCCTCCCGAAGTCACCACCCTGGGGCCGCCTATATATAATGCGCGGCTTCCCGCATCACTTCTCTCGCCGGCTGCCCGGCAACTGCCCATGCCCCCCTCTCCCCTTTCAGATTCCGCCCATTCCGGCAGGCCCCAAGCCGTGGTAATCGGCGGCGGCCCGGCCGGGCTGATGGCGGCCGAGGCGCTGGCCGCGCGCGGGGTGGCGGTCGACGTCTACGACGCCATGCCGTCCGTCGGACGCAAGTTCCTGATGGCCGGCAAGGGCGGGATGAACATCACGCATGCCGAACCCGCCGCCGCCTTCCTGGCGCGCTATGGGCAGCGCGCCGACCGGATCGCGCCGATGCTGGCGCAGTTCGACGCCACCGCGCTGCGCACCTGGGTGCACGGGCTCGGCATCGACACCTTCGTGGGCAGTTCTGGCCGCGTGTTTCCCACTGAAATGAAGGCCGCGCCGCTGTTGCGCACGTGGCTGCACCGGCTGCGCGAGTCGGGCGTGCGCGTGCACACGCGCCACCGCTGGCTGGGCTGGGACGATGCCGGACGGCTGCGCTTTGCCACGCCCTCTGGTGAAGTGGCGATATCGGCACACGCAACAGTGCTGGCGCTGGGTGGCGGTAGTTGGGCGCGGCTGGGCTCCGATGCGGCCTGGGTGCCCTGGCTGGCCGCGCGCGGCGTGGAGATCGCCCCGCTGCGCCCCGCCAACTGCGGCTTCGACGTCGCGTGGTCTGGGGTCTTCCGCGACCGCTTTGCGGGTCAGCCGGTGAAATCGGTGTCGATGGCCGTCACCGCGCCGGACGGCACGCCGCTGCACCGGCAGGGCGAGTTCGTGATCAGCACGGCCGGCATCGAAGGCAGCCTGGTCTACGCGCTGTCCGCACCGATTCGGGACCGGATCGCGCAAGACGGCCACGCGGAGATCCGCCTCGACCTGGCGCCGGGCATGAGCGCCGAGCGGGTGGCCAAGGCCATCGCCCACCCGCGCGGGTCGCGCTCGGTGTCCAGCCACCTGCAAAGCCGGCTCAGTATCGCGGGGGTCAAGGCGGGGCTGCTCTATGAACGGCTGTCGAAGGCCGACATGCACGATCCGGTGGCGCTGGCGGCAGCCATCAAGGCGCTGCCGCTCACGCTGGCGCGCGCGCGGCCGATCGACGAGGTCATCAGCACGGCCGGCGGCGTGGCGTTTGAAGCGATGAATGGCCGGCTGATGCTCGACGCCCTGCCGGGCGTGTTCTGCGCGGGGGAGATGCTGGACTGGGAGGCGCCCACCGGGGGGTATCTGCTGACGGCATGCTTCGCCAGCGGGCGCGTGGCCGGGGCAGGAGCGGCGGATTACGTGCTCGCGCAGCCCACAGACAGCCCTGGATCGGCCCTGGGGCTTTCAGAGGGGTTGGGGGAGAGGGCTGGCGGTACGACGAAGTGATATCGCACACTCACCTCAATCCGTCTCCCCCGGCCCCTCTCCCGCTAGCGGGAGAGGGGAGACAACTTAACCGGCGGTGTCCGTCTTCACCGGCTCGATCTTCACGTCCTTCAGCCGCGGCTCGATCGCGCGGCCCTTGCGGGCGCGCTTGCCCACATAGGGCAGCAGCGTCTTGCCGGCCAGCTTCTGCGGCGGCACCTTGCCGCCACGCACGCCCGTGCCGGAAATCAGCAGCCCCGGCGCACCCACCATCACGGCCTGCGTCAGCGTCTCCTTCGGCTCCAGCTCCATCAGGATCACGCCACGGCCACCGGCCGACAGCACCTTCACCTCGTCCAGCCCCACCAGCAGCAGGCGGCCATTGGCCGAGAAGCACGCCACGTGCGTGGCCTCGCCGCCAATCGGCGCCGGTGGCAGCAGTGCGTCGCCCTCGTCCAGCGTGATGAAGGACTTGCCGCCCTTCTGCCGGCTGATCATGTCGCCAACCCTGGTCACGAATCCGTTGCCGCCGGCCGTGGCCACCAGCACGCGCTGCTCCACGCCACCCGCCAGCGTGTGTGCGATCCGGGCGCCGGGCGCCAGGTCGATCAGCGTGGTCACCGGCACGCCATCGCCCCGGCCGCCGGGCAGCCCCGCCACCGCCACTGAATACACGCGGCCATTGCTGCCGAACACCAGCAAGGTGTCCACGGTGCGGCATTCGAACGTGCCATAGAGACTATCGCCGGCCTTGAACGTGAACTGCTGCGGATCGTGGCCAAGGCCCTGGCGCGTGCGCACCCAGCCCTTGTCCGATACGATCACCGTCACCGGCTCGTCCACCACGCGCACCTCGGCGGCCGCGCGGCGTTCTTCCTGGATCAGCGTGCGGCGCGGGTCCTTGTCTTCCGGACTGTACTGCTTCGCGTCCTGCTCGATCTCCTTGATGATGCGCCGGCGCATCATGGTCTCGGACTTCAGCAGCACGTCCAGCTCGGCCTGCTCGTCGCGCAGCTTCTTCAGCTCCTGCTCGATGCGGATGGCTTCCAGCCGCGCCAGCTGGCGCAACCGGATTTCCAGGATGTCCTCGGCCTGGCGGTCCGACAGGTGGAACGCCTCGATCAGCGCCGGCTTGGGCTCGTCGCTCTCGCGGATGATGCGGATCACCTCTTCGATCTTCAGCAGCACCAGCATCCGGCCTTCCAGGATGTGGATGCGATCCTCCACCTTGGTCAGCTGGAAGCGCGTGCGCCGCGTCACGGTCTCGAAACGGAACTTGATCCACTCGCCCAGGATCTCCCGCAGCCCCTTCTGGCGCGGCCGGCCGTCCTTGCCGATCATCACCAGGTTGATCGGCGCGCCCGATTCCAGGCTGGTATGCGCCAGCAGCGTCTGGATGAACTCCTGCTGGTCCACGTTCTTGCTCTTGGGCTCGAACACCAGCCGCACCGGCGCGTCCTTGCCCGATTCGTCGCGCACCGCGTCCAGCACGGCCAGCAGCGTGGTCTTGAGCTGCACCTGCTCCGGCGTCAGGGCCTTCTTGCCCGTGCGGATCTTCGGATTGGTGATTTCCTCGATTTCCTCGAGCACCTTCTGGGCCGACGTGGACGGCGGCAGTTCGTTCACCACCACCTGCCACTGGCCGCGCGCCATTTCCTCGATGTTCCAGCGCGCGCGCACCTTCAGGCTGCCGCGCCCGCCCTCGTAGATCTGGGCGATATCGGCCGCCGGCGAGATGATCTGCCCGCCGCCCGGATAGTCCGGCCCCGGCATCAGCGCAAGCAGCTCGGTCAGCGAGATCTCCGGGTTGCGGATCATCGCCACCGTGGCGGCGGCCACTTCCCGCAGGTTGTGCGGCGGAATCTCGGTGGCCATGCCCACGGCGATGCCCGACGCGCCATTGAGCAGCACGAACGGCAGCCGCGCCGGCAGCAGCTTCGGCTCCTCTTCCGAGCCGTCGTAGTTGGGCAGGAAGTCCACCGTGCCCAGGTCGATCTCGTCCAGCAGCAGGCGCGAGATCGGCGTCAGGCGCGCTTCGGTGTAGCGCATGGCCGCGGCGCCGTCGCCGTCGCGCGAGCCGAAGTTGCCCTGCCCGTCGATCAGCGGATAGCGCAGCGAGAAGTCCTGCGCCAGCCGCACCAGCGCGTCATAGGCCGACTGGTCGCCGTGCGGGTGGAACTTGCCCAGCACCTCGCCCACCACGCGCGCGGACTTCACGGGCTTGGCGTCGGCGCGCAGCCCCATGGCCTGCATCGCGTAGAGGATGCGCCGCTGCACGGGCTTCTGGCCGTCGGCCACCTCGGGCAGCGCGCGGCCCTTGACCACGCTCACCGCGTAGTCCAGGTAGGCCCGCTCCGCGTAGCGCGCCAGCGTCAGCGAATCGGCTGGCTCTTCGGATTGAAACGAAATGTCTGGTTGATCCATGGTTGGCAAGAATTCGGCACGCGCTGCGCGCCATGCGGCGAACGGATGTTCGGGTCAGCGTGGGATTCTAACGAACTCGGGCGCTGCTCAGGCAAGAACGGGCAAAAGTGGGCAAAAACCGGGTCACTCGGGCAGGTTGCGCCGGCCGCCGATCACCATCCTGACGCGCCCGGCATGGCTGCCGGTGCGCACCACCGCAACACCGGCGGGCTGGTAGATGCGGTAGAACTCCAGGACGGTGCTGACATACTGCCGGGTCTCGGGGAAAGGCGGAATCTGGTTGTTGTAGCGCTGCACGGCGCCTTCGCCGGCGTTGTAGGCCGCCAGCACCAGTTCCAGGTTGTTGGGAAACAGTTCCATCAGCCAGCGCAGGTAGCGCACGCCGGCCGAGATGTTCAGGCGCGGATCGGTCAGCTTCTGCTCCACGGAGCGGCGCTTGTCGGCGGCAATGCCGAAGCGCACGCCCGTGTCGGGAATCACCTGCATCAGCCCGATGGCGCCCTTGGGCGACACCGCCGACGGGTTGAAGCCGCTCTCCACGGCCATCACCGCCTTGACCAGCGCCGGGTCCACGTTCTGCGCGGCGGCAACCTGGCGGATGATCGGGTCGACCAGGGCGATGTTCGGATGGTTCAGCACATAGCCGTACAGCCTGCCGGCATCCGCATCGGCCTTGCCGGTCCTGCCGGCCATCCGCACGCCGGCCACGCGCGGCATGGCGAGGGTATCGAGCTTGCCGCCATCCTTCATGAACAGCTTGTAGCGGTCGTCGACCTTCTCGTCGGCAAAGTGGGCCACGCCGTCCTCGTCGATATAGCCATACAGCTCGGCGTGGGCGGCACCGGACGCGCACAGGCCCGCCAGCGCGATGCCCAGCGCCGTTGCCAGCCGCACGATCCGTTTGCCGATGGTCCGCATGATGTCAGATGTCCGCCTCCACCTCGTTGCCCTTTTCCTCGAGCCAGGTGCGCCGCTGCGACGCCTCGCCCTTGCCCATCAGCATGTTCATCATGCTCACGGTCTGCGGCAGGTCGTACTCGCCCAGCGCCACCGGCAGCAGCCGGCGCGTGTCCGGGTTCATCGTGGTTTCCCACAACTGCGCGGCGCTCATCTCGCCCAGGCCCTTGAAGCGCGAGATCTGCCACGCGCCTTCCTTGACCCCGTCCTTCATCAGCTTGTCCTGGATGGCTTCCAGCTCGCCCTCGTCCAGCGCGTAGAGCTTCTGCGCGGGCTTCTTGCCGCGCGCCGGCGCATCCACGCGGAACAGCGGCGGGCGCGCCACGCACACGTTGCCGTTGTCGATCAGCTTCGGAAAGTGGCGGAAGAACAGCGTCAGCAGCAGCACCTGGATGTGCGCGCCGTCCACGTCGGCATCGGACAGGATGCAGATCTTGCCATAGCGCAGGTTCGACAGGTCGGGCGTGTCGTCCGGGCCATGCGGATCCACGCCGATCGCCACCGCGATGTCGTGCACCTCGTTGTTGGCGAACAGGCGGTCGCGCTCGGTCTCCCAGGTGTTCAGCACCTTGCCGCGCAGCGGCAGGATGGCCTGGTATTCCTTGTCGCGGCCCATCTTGGCCGATCCGCCCGCCGAGTCGCCCTCCACGAGGAAGACCTCGTTGCGCGTGACATCGGTCGATTCGCAGTCGGTGAGCTTGCCGGGCAGCACGGCCACGCCGGAGCCCTTCTTCTTCTCCACCTTCTGCGCGGCGCGCGTGCGGGCCTGGGCCTGGCGGATCACCAGTTCGGCCAGCTTCTTGCCGTAGTCAACGTGATGATTAAGCCATAATTCCAGCGCGGGACGGCTGAACGTGGACACCAGGCGCACGGCGTCGCGGCTGTTCAGGCGCTCCTTGATCTGGCCCTGGAACTGCGGGTCGAGCACCTTGGCCGACAGCACGAACGAGGCGCGCGCGAACACGTCCTCGCTCATCAGCTTCACGCCCTTGGGTTGCAGCGAGTGCATCTCGATGAAGCTCTTCACGGCCTGGAACAGGCCCTCGCGCAGGCCGGACTCGTGTGTGCCGCCGGCCGGCGTGGGAATCAGGTTCACGTACGACTCGCGTACCGGCGCGCCGTCTTCGGTCCAGGCCACCACCCACGAGGCGCCCTCGCCCTCGGCAAAGCCCTCTTCGCCCGAATTGGCGTCCGGGTCGGCAAAGTGCTCGCCCTCGAACATCGGAATCACGAGTTCGGCGCCGCTGCCTTGCGCCAGCGCCTCCACCAGGTAGCCCTTCAGGCCCTGGTCGTACTGCCAGACCTGGCGCTCGCCGGTCTTTTCGATCTCCAGCGTGACCTTCGCGCCCGGCAGCAGCACTGCCTTGCTGCGCAGCAGGCGCTGCAGTTCGGCCAGCGGAATGGTGGCCGAATCGAAATAGCTGGCGTCGGGCCACACCTGGACGCGCGTGCCGCTCTTCTTCTCGCCGCGCTCGAGCTTGCGGCTGGACAGCGGCACCGTGACATCGCCGCCCGAGAACGTGAGCGTGGACAGCATGCCATCGCGCCAGACCGTGACGTCGAGCCGCGTGGACAGCGCATTGGTCACCGACACGCCCACGCCGTGCAGGCCGCCCGAGAACGCATAGGCGCCGCCGCGTCCTTTGTCGAACTTGCCGCCCGCGTGCAGGCGGGTGAACACGATCTCCACGACCGGCACCTGCTCCTCGGGGTGGATCCCCACCGGAATGCCGCGCCCGTCGTCTTCCACGCTGACGCTGCCATCACGGTGCAGCGTGACCAGGATCTCGCTGCCGTGGCCGCCCAGCGCCTCGTCCGACGCGTTGTCGATCGCCTCCTGCACGATATGCAGGGGGTTGTCGGTACGGGTGTACATGCCGGGCCGTTGCTTGACCGGCTCCAGGCCCTTCAGGACCCGGATGGAAGATTCGCTGTACTGACTGGTTTTGCTCGCCATGGAGTCGCTACGGATAGTGGGTCTCCCGGCCGTCGCGGCCGGATTGCGCAGCATTGTAATGGATCACCGGGGCGGCAATCGGTTCGGTGGCGCGCGCAGCACGATTACGCCACCCGGGGTAAACTCCCCCGGCCAACGAATAACGATAGAGACAACGTCACAGAGCCCTCACATGACCGACCGAAAACTCTCCCTCGCCACCGTGCTGCTGTGCGGCGGCCTGCTCGTCACCCTGTCGATGGGCATCCGGCATGGTTTTGGCCTGTTCAACCTGCCGATCACCCAGGCCCATGGCTGGAACCGCGAGACCTTTGCCTTCGCGCTGGCGCTGCAGAATCTGATGTGGGGCGCCAGCCAGCCGATTGCCGGCGCGCTGGCCGACAAGTTCGGCCCCATCCGCATCATGCTGCTGGGCGTGGCGCTCTATGTGGGCGGCCTGGTCATCATGGCGCTGGCCACCACCGGCACGGCGTTTGCCTCCGGCGCGGGCGTGATGATCGGCATTGCGCAGTCGGGCACCACCTACAGCGTGGTCTACGGCGTGATTGGCCGCGTGGCCAGCCCCGAGAAGCGCATCTGGGCCATGGGCATCGCGGCGGCCGCGGGTTCGTTCGGGCAGTTCCTGATGATTCCTGTCGAGCAGTCGCTGATTTCCACGGTGGGCTGGCAGAACGCGCTGTTCGTGATGGCGGTGATGGCATGCTTCATGCTGCCACTGGTGTTCGCGCTGCGCGAGCCGAAGGTCGCGGCAAGCCACGGCGGGCACCACCAGACCATTGGCGAGGCCACGCGCGAGGCGTTCGGCAACCGCAACTTCCAGTTGCTGACGCTGGGCTATTTCGTCTGCGGCTTCCAGGTGGTGTTCATTGGCGTGCACCTGGCGCCGTATCTGAAGGACCGCGGCTTCACCGATCCCAAGGTGGCCACGGTGGCGCTGGCGCTGATCGGCCTGTTCAACGTGTTCGGCACCTACACGGCCGGCGCGATGGGCCAGCGCATGCCCAAGCGGCACCTGCTGTCGTTCATCTACCTGGCCCGTTCGGTGGTGATCGCCGGCTACCTGCTGCTGCCGCTCACGGCGGCCAGCACATGGGTGTTTGCGGCGCTGATGGGGCTGCTGTGGCTGTCCACGGTGCCACTGACCAACGGCATCATCGCGCAGGTGTTCGGCGTGAAGTATTTGTCGATGCTGAGCGGCGTGGTGTTCTTCTCGCACCAGATTGGCAGCTTCCTGGGCGCCTGGCTGGGCGGGTTCCTGTTCGACCGCACCGGCAGCTACAACCTCGTCTGGCTGATCGCGATCGGGCTGGGCGTGATGGCGGCGCTGGTGAACCTGCCGATCCGCGAGCAGGCGCTGGTGCGCCCGCAACCGGTGGCGCTCTGAACGCCATGGCCGCCATACGCCAGACCTGGCTCCAGGGCATCGGCCTGCTGGCGCTGGCCGCGGTGCTGGCGCTCGGCTTCCTGGCCTACCTACGGCCCGCGTTCATGGTCGACCTGACCAATATGGTGCTGGCCTGGTGCGGGTAATGGTTGGCTCCCCTCACTCGCCTTTTGTCTTGGCCTCGAGCACTTCCCAGCGCTCCAGCGCCTCGAGCAATGCCATCTCGATCTCGTCGTGCCGGGCGGCCAGTTGCGCCGCCGTGGCCGGATCGGTCGCGTACAGCGAGCCGTCCGCGAGCTGCGCAGACAGGGTCTTCTGCTCGGCCTCGAGCGCGTTGATGCGCTCCGGCAGGCCGTCCAGCTCGCGCTGCTCCTTGTAAGACAGCTTCACGGTCCGATTGGCGCCGCGCGCCTCGCGCGTGTTCTGCGTCTTTGCCGCCTCGGCCGCCTTCGGTTCCGCCTGCTTGGCCGCCTGGATCGCCTCGGCCCGCGCCGACTGCGCCTCCCAGTCGGAATACCCGCCCACCGATTCGCGCCACTGGCCATCGCCCTCGGCCGCGATCGTCGAGGTCACCACGTTGTCCAGGAAGGCCCGGTCGTGCGAGACCAGGAAGACCGTGCCGCTGTAGTCCTCGAGCAATTCCTCCAGCAGTTCCAGGGTGTCGATGTCCAGGTCGTTGGTCGGCTCGTCCAGCACCAGCACGTTGGCCGGGCGGGCAAACAGGCGGGCCAGCAGCAGCCGGTTGCGCTCTCCCCCGGAAAGCGACTTGACCGGCGAGCGCGCGCGCTCCGGCGCGAACAGGAAGTCGCCCAGGTAGCTCATCACGTGCTTGCGCTGGCCGTTCACCTCCACCCAGTCGCTGCCGGGGCTAATGGTGTCCACCAGCGACTTTTCCAGGTCCAGCGCCGTGCGCATCTGGTCGAAATACGCCACCTGCAGGTTGCTGCCGTTGCGCACGGTGCCGGCATCGGGCGCCAGTTCGCCCAGGATCAGCCGCAGCAGCGTGGTCTTGCCCACCCCGTTGGGGCCGATCACGCCCACCTTGTCGCCACGCATGATGGTGCCGGTGAAGTCACGCACCACGGCCTTGTCGCCATACGACTTCGAGACATGAATCAGTTCGGCCACGATCTTGCCGGAGCGGTCGGCCTGCGACACTTCCAGCCGCACGTTGCCCTGCACCTCGCGGCGCGCGGCGCGTTCGGTGCGCATGGTCACCAGCCGCTGGATGCGCGCCACGCTGCGCGTGCGGCGGGCCTCCACGCCCTTGCGGATCCACACTTCCTCCTGCGCCAGCAGTTTGTCGAACTTGGCCTGCTCCACGGCCTCGGCGGCCAGCAGTTCGGCCTTGCGTGCCTGATAAGCCGCAAAGTTGCCCGGGAACGACACCAGCCGGCCGCGATCGAGTTCCACGATGCGCGTGGCCACGCGGTCCAGGAACGCGCGGTCGTGGGTAATCAGCAGCACGCTGCCCCGGAAACCCAGCAGCAAGTCCTCCAGCCAGCGGATGGCGGTCACGTCCAGGTGATTGGTCGGTTCGTCGAGCAGCAGGATGTCGGGCTCGGCCACCAGCCCCTGCGCCAGCGCCACGCGCTTCTGCAGGCCGCCGGACAAGGCATCCACGCGTACGTGCGGGTCCAGGTCGAGCTTGGCGAGCGTGGTTTCCACGCGCGTGCGCAGCGTCCAGGCGTCGGCGGCGTCCAGTTCGGACTGCACGCGATGCAACTCGGCCAGCGTGGCCTCATCGTGATGGGTTTCCAGCCTGGCCAGCGCCGCCTCGTAGCGCGCCAGCAGGTCGTGGGCGGCGCCCATGCCCAGGCTCACCGCGTCGAACACGGTCAGGTCCGGCGCAAATTGAGGCTCCTGCGCCACATAAGCAGTGGTAACGCCGCTCTGGCGGGCGATCAGGCCGTCGTCCGGGGCGGACATGCCGGCCACGATCCGCAGCAGCGACGACTTGCCCGTGCCGTTGCGGCCGATCAGGCCCACGCGCTCGCCGGCTTCCAGGGAAAAATCGGCGTGGTCGAGCAGTGCCACGTGCCCGAAGGCGAGCTGGGCATCGGAAATCGAGAAGAGGGCCATGGTGTGAGGATGGAAAACAGGCCCGAATTGTAGACGAGTAGACGACCCTGGACGGCCGGCCAGGCCGGCGACCCCAAAAAAGAAAGGCCCGTTCGCTGACGGGCCCAAGAGTCTCTCCTCGGTGCCCTGCTCGCAAGGCACGACTGAAGGATATCGATCAGCGGCAGCGTCAATAAGTCGGAGAACTCCGTAAGGGAAAGCCCCCGTCAACCGCCCGGACGACGGCGCGTTGCAAGCCGAGCACGCCTACTAGCGCGGCGGTTGTGTCCCGGGCACCCGACGTGGAACAATCAGCGCCATCGGATTTATCCGAAAAGGCACAACAAGGCAGTAGAGAGCCGGACCCATCCGGCCAAAGGGTTTTGGGTTTTTTTCCTGACAATTTTCGGACGGGTGTCTTTCATGACCAATTCTGGCCTGCCGCGCCGTGCCTCGCTCAGGGGCACGGCGCTTGTTGTACTTTCCCTCGCCACCCTGCTCGCCTTGCCGGCCATGCCGGCCCGGGCGGCTTCCAATTCGGTGGTGCTGCGCATCCAGCAGACGGGTGCCATCCGCATTGCCCATCGCGAAAGCTCGGTGCCGTTCTCGTTCGTGGCCGACGGCAAGCCCATGGGCTACGCCGTGGACCTGTGCCTGAAGGTGGCCGAGGCGCTGCGCATCCAGCTCAAGATGCCGCAGTTGCGCGTGGACTGGGTGCCGGTGACGCCAGCCTCGCGCATCCCGGCCATCGTCGACGGCAAGGCCGACCTCGAGTGCGGCTCCACCACCAACAACCGCGAGCGCCGCGAGCAGGTGGCGTTCACCATCCCGCACTACATCGCCGGCAGCCGCATGCTGGTGAAGGCGGATTCCGGCATCCGCAAGTGGGCGGACCTGCGCGGCAAGACCGTGGTGTCCACCACGGGCACCACGCCGCTGGCGATGCTGCGCAAGATGGATGAATCGGGCGCCATGGGCTGGAAGGTGGTGGAGGCCAAGGATCACGCGGAGGCGTTCGGGATGGTGGAGGCGGGCCGCGCCGATGCGTTCGTCATGGACGACGTGCTGCTGTTCGGCCTGCGCGCCAACGCCAGGAACCCGGCGGCGCTGGCCGTGACGGGCGACCTGCTGACCATCGAGCCGTACGCGATCATGCTGTCGAAGCATGATGCCGAATTCAAGAAGCTGGTGGACAAGACGATGGTGACGTCGATCTACGACCAGGACACGCAGAAGCTGTACCGGAAGTGGTTCCTCGCGCCGATTCCGCCCAACGGGATCACGCTCGACATTCCCATGAGCTACCTGCTGCGCGATTCCTTCAAGTTCCCGAGCGACAAGGTGGCGGACTGACGGCCGGGCCGCCGCACTTTTCGCCGTCCGGCTACATCAGCAGGAAGGCGATGTCGGCGGCTTCCATCTGCGTTACCGGAACGCCCTTCCGGCGCTGGAACAGCACGTGTTCCAGCACGCGGTCGCGGTGCTCGGCAAAGACGGCGGGATCGAAGCGCAGCGCGGCCATGGCGTAGTGCTCCGCCAGCATCTTGTAGACACGATGGCGCACCAGCAGGATCTCGTGCTCGGCCCGCAGGCCGGCGATCTCGGCGTTGGTGTCTTCTTCCATCTGGCGCATGCCGACCACCACGCGCGCATGCATGCCGCGGAAGCGGTCGATCTCGGCGTGCGCCTTGTGCAATTCCTCGCGCAGCGCCCGCACTTCCTGCATCAACTTGAGATGTTGCTGGACTCCCCGCTGGATGCGGGACGCTTCTTCCAGCGCATGATCGGCGGCGGCGATGGTGTTCTGCCAGACGCCCTCGGCCGTGTCATCGGGGGGCAAGGTGTCCGCCGCCCCCTCGACATCGGCCAAACGCGGCTTCGGCCAGGCCGCCTCCGCGTCAAGGTCCTTCTTCATGCTGCTCCCCTTTACCCATCAGTCAACGCACGCCACCGGCTTTATTATCGCTACCGGCATAATACCGCGACGAGTGCCTCTCGCGCCGCTTCTTCTATCTTGCCTTGACGTCCATCATTGCCATGTCCAATGGATACCTACTGCTTGCCCTGGCCATCGTGGCCGAAGTTGTCGCCACCAGCAGCCTGAAGGCCGCCGAGAATTTCACGCGCTTCTGGCCAAGCGTGCTGGTGGTGACCGGCTATGTGGCGGCGTTCTGGCTGCTGATGCAGGTCATGAAGACGGTGCCCGTGGGCGTGGCTTATGCCATCTGGTGCGGTGCCGGGATCGTGCTGGTGACGCTGATCGCATCGGTGCTGTACCGCCAGGTACCCGACCTCGCGGCCTGGATGGGCATCGGCCTGATCATTGCGGGCGTGGCGGTGATCCAGCTGTTCTCGAAGATCAGCCACTGAGGGCCGCCGGCAGGCCGCTCAGGTCTTGGGAGGCAGCGTGCCGAGCAGGCGGTTGACCTGGGCGAGCGTGTCGCACTCGTCGGCGTTGCGCTTGCGGCGCTGGTCGATGATGTCCAGCAGCGCGCGGATCTGGCCGTTCTTGCTCTCGCAGGCGACCTTGTCGGACGGGGGGCAGGACAGGCTGAGCTCGCCACGCAGGCTTTCCTGGACGATATCGATCAGCGCGCTGCAACCGGAGGTATCGGCGAGGGCCGGATCGGGCGTGGCAGCCATGGCGTGGGCCGCGCCAAGCATGGCCAGCGCCGGCAGCCAGCAAAGGTACGACCTGACAAGGAGCATGTGCGGGGTGGGGAGGATGCGCAGCCGACATCATATCCGGTTGGCGCGCAGCCCCGACGCAAAAACGGTGCGGCAGCGCCCGCAACGGCGCGGATTGCCGCCAAAGCAAAACAGGCCGGCTTTGGGAAGCTGGCCTGTTTCGACTTGAGTGGTGGTCCCGCCGACAGGAAGCAACAACCGCTCTAGATCAACGGATTGCAGGCTTGTGGCGTAACTGTGGCGTACTGAGAAAAATCCAACTGGCTCTTATAAGCCATGCTCACCGATTCCGAGCCCTACTTCGGCCACGCCTCCACTGTCTTCAGGTGCCGCGCCGTCATGACGGCAGGCCCGCCGCGCGCATGCGCTCGGACAGACCTCGCCGGTAGAGCGTTGCGCCGACCATCAGCAGCGCCAAGTAGATTTCCTCCGGCATTGGTTCGTCGGCCAATATCTGAGCCAATCCGGCAACTGCGTCGTCTATTGGAAGGTCTTCGCTATCGTTCAGCGCAATGCGCTCGAACTCGCCAATCACATCAGCAGGATCACCCATAGTGTCGCCTCGCGATCAAATCCAACGAGGTCACGCTAACCTACCCTGATCGGAAATTCAAGGCACTTGGGCGCGCGGCGTCAGCGCGTCGTAGGCCCGCTCACAGGCTTGGCCGGCGACCCGGGCGGCGTCAGCGTATTCAGCCAGGATTCCCGCGCGCTGGTCAGCCCTGCCGAGCACGTCGGCGAGCACATCGAGGGGATCGCCGGCTGCCTGGCCGGCATTGGTAGGGGCGGGATTTCCGGCGGCGCGACCGGCGGAGACAAGTTCGGCGACCCGCTGGCGCAGGCGGCCAGCAGCATCGTTGGCGGCAGCAGCGTCAGCACGCGCACCCTCCAGTTCCTTCGTTGCAGCATTGGCAATCTCCGTCTGTGCCGCGGCGCGGCGTTGTTCCTCGATGCGAGCGTCATCGACCGCCTTCACCTTGGCGCGCGCCGCGTCGAGACGTTCCTGCGCCAGTTCGGCGCGCGCGGTGTCGCGCTCGCCCCGGTAGACCCACACTGCCCCGCCGGCCAGCGCAAGGACGACCAGCACGGCGGCACACAGGATGCGCTCCGGCGTGGCGAAGATGGCTTTCAGCATGATCAGCATCCCCAACCCTCCGGAAACTCGGCCAGCGGCACCGTCTGCCCGGCCAGCGCGTGCGTGCAATCGCCCAGGAACTGAATCTGGCCGTCGGTCACGAACGAGTGGCAGATGCCACACTCGAAATCGCGCTCTTCTTCCGGGTGCTCGGCATAGTAGGCGCACCAGCAGCCACCGGCCTCGTGCCCGGGCACATAGTGGCCGCTGCGCACCAGCACGCTGGGCGTGAAGGTCGGGCGCTCGGCGTCGCCGTTCCAGCCCCACCGCGGGCCTGGCCCCTCGCCGTGCTGGATCTGGTGCGCATCCTTGCAGCCCGTGCACCAGAAGGACAGGCGGCCGGGGGCCGGCTGCCGCAGGATTTTCGATAGTGCGCTCATGCCTTGGCCCCCAGCGCCGCCTTCGCGCGCGCCCAGAACTGCTGTCGATCGGCCAGCCCGTTCGTACCGCCGTTGATGGCACGCGTCAGGCCAACGAAGTCGTCGGCATCGGCAAAGCGATTCAGGTTGTGCGCCTGCCAGTACCAGCCAGCCGAGGCGGCCGCTGCGTCCGGTTGCTCGAGCAGCGCCGGCATGGCCACCAGGTCGAGGCCCAGTCCCAGCCCGCACAGCAGATAGTTCTTCCGCCCGGTGATCTGGATCAGTCCTCGGCCCATGAACCGCTTGCCGTCGCCCGGCTGCGTGTTGCCGAGGTCCGCCCTACCCTCGTAGCACCGTTGCGCCGGTGTCGGGCCCCAGATCTCACGGGTGTAGACCAGCTGACCGGACTCGTGCGCGAGTTGGGCGAGCCACCCGGCCAGGCGCGCCGGAGTGGAAATGTCGAATCGCTGGGCGGCGTCTGCTAGCGGCAATGCAAACACGTCGGCGCGCCGCCCAGCCGCCGGCATGATGGCGCGCAGGATCACAGGCGTGATCATTGCCCCAACCCCTTTCGCACGTCTGCGGCAATATCATCGATGCCGGCGCCCTGCCGCTTGGCGATGTAGTTGAACAACCAGCGGACGATGGCCCATCCGGGCAGCCCGCAGGCGAAGACCAGGCCGAGCACCGCAACCAGGCCGACTGGCTCCTGCGCCCACACCAGCAGGCCGTATTTCATGATGACAAACGCCCCGCCACCGATTGAGGCGACAACGGTGCTGATGATGCCAACCGCCCATTCCTTTGGGCTTCGCGGCCACGTGAGACACATCACAACGATGGCGGCCAGCCCAGCACCGATGGCGCCTGCGCCGGCCAGGCCGCCGATAAGTTTCCAGCCTGCTACGCCTGCGGCTCCGCCGCTGATTGCTTCGGACATGCTTTCCCCCGGAAAAGAAAAAGCCCGCTCAAAGCGGGCACAGATTGAGCGCCAGAACGGCGAACAAAGCGAGACCTGATACCATCTTGCCGTCTTAAAACAAGCTTCGACTATGAATCAGCGTGTAGACCGCTTCGCTTTCGCAAATGACCTCCGAGGTCCAGCCGCGCTGGCCGTCCTTGTCGGACATTTTTTGCACAACGCCTGGTACATGCGCCCACTTATCGAGACTTTTGCCAGCGTCGACATGCCAAAGGAGGATGTGGTGCCAACGCCATGGTTGGCGCAGCTGTTATCCGCCATCCCTTCATTCGACTGGGGCGCGTTCGGCGTTGCTGTCTTTTTCTTGGTGAGCGGATTCGTTATTCCGATTTCCCTCAACAAGTACAGCGTCAAAGGGTTTCTAATTGGCCGAATTTTTCGCATCTGGCCAACTTACATCGCAGGTTTCACCGTCACAGTCCTGACAATTTGGCTGGCTGGGAAGTACTTCGGCAAGTCATATCCTTACTCGGCGAGAGAGCTAGCCATCCACTACGTGCCCGGGCTGCGAGACTTGCTATGGTCGACGAATATCGATGGGGTGATCTGGACGCTCGAGATCGAAGTGAAGTTCTATGTCGTCTGCGCGCTGGGGGCGGTACTGATTAGACGCGAGTCAGCTTGGCTGTTCGCGCTTCCGGTCGCCCTTGGCGCCGCTTGCATGCTCGCGACTGGTTACCTGGACGCTCACGGAACTACTACTCGCCCAGCCCAGCTGGCCGCTGCCCTGACGCTGTCTGGGCAGTTCATTGTCTATATGTTCATCGGCACCGCAGTCGCGTTTGCGATGAATCGATCTTTCTCAATCAGGACGGCCGCTCTGATCGGATCAGGGTTGGTCGGCTTGTTCGTCTGGCTCGTCATTCGCGGGCCATGGCGCGGAATTCATCTGCCCCTCGGGGCCTATGGCGCTGCGCTGCTCATCTTCCTTCTCGCGGCGTGCCTGTGGCGTCCGCGGTCAGGGAATAGTGTCCTGCGGTTTCTCGCCAACATCAGCTATCCCCTCTATGCCGCTCACATAGCGATGGGCTACGTGGCAATTGCTGTGACCATAAAGCTCGGAGGGGGCCCGACACTTGGTATCGCGCTAGCCTTCTTGCTGACGATAACCATGGCTTGGTTCATCCATCGATTTGTCGAAGCCCCAACACATAGGTTGGGTCAACGACTCGCACGGCGAATCACCACTTCACGAAAGACTAGCGCCGACAGCCCCTCTACGCCTGCTGCGGAGGCATAAACACCTCGCCGTCGAACGCCCACCGTTCTTGTGGCATCGGATTCAATCCAGTCACGTTCACAAGGACTTTAACGATGTCAGCGTGGAATCGCTCTTCGATCGGAATTTCTTCGCCGGCACGATGAATTTTCCCGTCGGCCTCTAAATCGAAATCGGAATCGTACGTGGCGGGCGCAACGATCTCTGCCACAAATCCGTCTTGGATACGTGCGTATGTCTTCATTTACGCATACTCCCGAACAATAACAACACCGAATGCTCCTTGGGAGCCGACCGATCCTAGTCCGCTCGGAATGGTCAGTGCACCGCCTGCTCCGGAGCCGTAGGATGGCCCTACGTTGCCGGGCCCAGTGGTAGTGGCTTGCGGAGTTCCGCCTCCGCCGAAGACAGATGGCGCGCCATTACCGCCGATACCGACGGTGCCACCGATATTGATCCCGACCGTCCCGTAAGTTCCACCAGAATTGACATAGCCGCCGGAGGCAATCGCACCGCCAATGCCGCCACCATTGAAATTGGTAGCTACGCTTGCGGATGCGCCAGTTGACCCTGTTCCGCCCGGTGCCGTAAGAAGGGCACCAAACGAGGAAGAGCCCCCGTTGCCGCCATTGCCTCCGGTGACGCCCGCAAGACCAGCAAGACCAACGGTTACGGTGGCGCCATTGAACCCGGATGGGAAATAACCACGTCCATAGGCCCCTGATCCACCGCCTCCACTCTGCGAAACTTGCGAGGCGGTACAGGTTGTGGTGCCGCCGCTTCCGCCTCCTGCGCCCTGCACCTCGACGTCCACTGCCGTGGTCGCCGCGAGGGCGGTGAACGTCGACGACGCATTGGAGAATGCCGCCCCATTGATCGAAGACTGGAGCGTGCCAGCGTTGTTGCGGTAGACAGTCGTGCGCAAGAGGCGGCCGGTAGCCTGGCCGAGTTGCAGCGCATGCTGACTCGCAGTGGCCGGCGCCACGCTAAAGGTCTTCGTTGCGTCACCATTCACGGCGGCAGCCGACGCCTTCAAATTGGTCAGAATAGTTGCCGTGGTGCCGTCGTCCAGCACGTCCTGCCCGGTGCGATCAGAGATGAACTGCGCCAGCACGGCCGCCATGATGCTCGGCTGGCGCCAGGCCTTGTTGAGCTGCGCGGATTGCGCGACCCCGGACTGGAAGCCCGATGCGCGCTGCGCCAGTGCCAGCCAATCGGCCTGGCTCATCACGTTGGCGCCCGCGCCACCGCCGAACACAAGAAAGTCATTCGTCATCAGAGATCCTTACAGAGGTTTGCCCCAAGCTCCGACATCGAAGCCCGCGACCAGGTCGTTCTCGACGTCAAAGCCGAAGATCGGTGAGCCGTCGATGGTTGTCACGATGGTGTAGTTCACCCTCACGCCTTCCGGCTTGAGAGGGATGATTCCGTTCGCCAGCAGCGCGAGGAACACGGCTGAGGGAATGACGCCGGCAATGCCGATCGTCATCGACATGTCCTGGTTGTCCTGAATGAAGACGAAGGTGCCGCCGCCGAAGATCGAATCCAGAATGGCGCGCGACGACTCTAGCGTGCCGTCCCAGTGGTTGGCGCCGATCTTGGCGCGGATCACCAATCGGTAGGTGTCGTTGTCCAGCCGCGTCAGGCCCGTGTCGGGATCAAACGGTCCCTTCCAACTGCCCTGGTCGAAGCCGAGGCCCTCGGTGTCGAACGAGAAATAGACGTCGGTCAGCGGAATCGGCACGTTGCGAGAGATCCCAACCCATCGGCCAACGTCGTCGAGCTGCGCATCGATCGCGCTGTCCAGGTCGAACTTTCCCGGCATGCTGGCCAGCAGGTTCTGCAGGTAGACCATCGGCTGGGCCAACGCCTTCACCACGGCCATGAACTTCGGCCGCTGGTTGTGCTCGCTGGTGATCAGCTTGGTGTAATCGGTGATGTCCGCCATATCACGTCACCGTGAGCGTCACGGCAGCCGGCGTGCACGATGCCGACTGGTTGAAAGCCAGTGCAACGTCGGGCGTGCCAGCAGCACCGCCGGGGCCCGTCAGCGCGAGCCCCGTCAACTTGAACGTCGTGCCGCCGCCGACACCGTTGGCCGCGGTGATGGCATCCGCCCATTCGACGCTGCCCGACGTACCGCCCCCGATGGCCACGCCGTTGATGTAGTCCGAGACCGCCTGCTTGATGGCGTCGCCGGTCATCGTGGTGTAGCCGGCCAGCGCCTTCAGCGAGACGGCTACCGTGATCGGCGCGTCGGAAGGGCGGAAGAACCGAATGGTGACGGGCCGACCATAGATGTCGAGTACCACAATGGCCGTGGTGCCGTAGGTTCCAGATCCAGGCGTCTTCTTCGCTGCAATCGCCTGCGCGATGGCCGTGGCGTCGCCACCCTCCACCACCAGCGAAATCGAGTGCCTCGGGAGCCCGTTGGCGTCCGTGACGTCCGTGTCATTCTCGTAAGCCGCCAGCCGGGTCACGCCCGGCAGGTTCGACACGGCGCCGATGATCCCGTTCAACACGGTCAGCGACGGCAGCGCGGTGGATACCGTCTGGCGCTGGCGCAACGCCGCATCCTTCTCCACGGGCGCGCCTTCGGCCGCCGCGCTCGGGTTCGTCACCGTCTGCCAGCCGAGCGTAGGCGTGCCAATCTGGTTGATCGTGCCGGCCGCTGCAGCGATTGCGCCGATTGTTTGGCACGTGGCCGTGACGGTGATCTCGCCGGCTGGCGGAATCGTCACGCTCGCCGGGAGTGCCCACTTGTTGCCGTTGGCGTCCTTGGCAATGCCGTTGGTGATCGGGATGCCGGCCTGGCCGACGATCAGTAGGTCGGCAGTCGAGAACGATGCAGCCTTTTTGGCAATGCCGTTGATCTTGACGTTGCTGGCCAGCGCGTCACCCTGGGCCGTGGCCGGGCTGAAGGAGCGGTAGATGGCGATAGCCACCGCATTGGCATCATTGATGGCCGATGCGAACACCGCCAGCAGCTGGCTGTCCTGGCTGTCAGCCTCCAGGTAGACGTCGGGCCCATAGATGCCGCGGTACTGAGCCTTGAGAAAGTCCAGCAGCTCGGCATAGGTCGGCGCGGTGATGCCGTTCGCATCAATCGTCGGCGCGGTGGTGGTGATGGTCATAGCGTCGCCTGAACGGTGGTCGTGCCGTAGATGGTGTTGATCGTCGCCGTCACGCTCAGCGCGCGGCGTTCAGCGTCAAGGCTGCTCGAATATGCCGTCAGCTCGGTCACGCCCTGCGTGCCGAGGATTCGCTGGCGGATCGCGGCGTCGTATCGGCTACCGGTGTACTTGCCGAGCACGTCCGTCGCCCACGGCGTGCCCTCGGTCGTGTCGAGATACCACTCGCCGGTGGTCAGCCGCAACCGCGTGTGCACCGCCTGAGCGACTGCCTCCGGACTGTCCTTGTAGAAGTCGGCCTGCTGCCCGCCGAAGACGTAGTCGCCGTCAGCGCTCAATTTCCGATAGCGCATGTCATCCGCCCTTCACCGTGGTGGTCACGTGGCTCGAGTTCATTGCCTGGTTCGGTACGCTCGTTGGCGACCCCGCGCCACCAGATGTGTGCGTGTGCCCGTTGAACAGCGCCATGAACAGATCAGTAACGAATGCGCGCAGCGTCTGGCCCATCGCGCCGAGATTGATGATCGGCGCTGTCACCGTGGCTGAAGCCGACGATGTCACGTTCACCGACGCCGTTGTCTGGATGCTGATGGCGTGGCTTTGGCCGTCCACCGAGATCTGCGCCGACCCGTCATCGGTGCGCAGCTGCGCCGCTGTCGTACTGACGCCGGCCAGCGCACGCGGCTTCGACCGGAAGCCGAGCAGTACGAACCCGTCCGACAGGTCGTGCATCCGGATCTCGGCCTGTTCCTGCACGCCCCCCGACTGCCACCAGCCGTCGATGCAGCGGCTGGCGAAGACCACCAGGCACTCGTCACCCGGCTTGACCGGGAAAGTCAGCGTACAATTTCCGCCAGATGGGAACTGCACCGGGCAGTCCACCAGAAGCGGCAGCGCCACGCTGGCCACCGTGCCATCGATGTTCCGCACGCGGATCCTGATGGCTGGCTGCACAGAACATGTCGGCGGCCGGTCGGCGGCACTCTCGAGCGACTGGATGATGCCCGGCAGCGCGGTCCAGATGCCCGCGCGGTACCCGTCCAGAGCCTCCCGGAGGGCTACCTCGGGATCATTGACCCGTTCTCGTCTGTCCACTATGAAACCTCTTGTCGCGTTGTTCGCCGCCGGCGTGCTGATCGCCACGCCAGCTCATAGCCAAAGCCAGTACCCGAAGACACAGATCGACCAGGCCGAGCGCCTGAACAGCAGGTGCCGAGGCGGCAGCGGCGACGATCCGGCCACCATGAAGGCCTGCGAGCAGCGCGACGCCGCCTACGACCGACTGGCAAAGGCGGGTTGGTGCTACGGAAAGGAAGGCGACGCCGGCTACCAGCGGACGTGGCAGCGCTGCGCGTCGGCGAAATCTTCAGCCAGGAAGACACCTGATTTTCTTGCCGGCTATGTATTTAGCAAGGCAGGGAGAACAGTCCCTCCTGGTCAAACGATCGATCGTGAAGACATGATCTACGTTCTGTATTCCAACGTCCCATGCTCACTTCCTATCGTTGCAGCCCCCACCATGCAAGCAGCCGAACTTATTCAAGGACGTGGGCTGGCAAGAGCCTGCTGGGCGCCGACGCTCAGTCCTCTGTCAGATGAGTTCACAATCGTCAGCCAGCACGGCCATGTCGAGAGAGGCAGCCTTCTCAATTTCGTCAAGGCCGAGTTCCGTGGCGATGGCACGGTGGCGTCTGCGGGCCCAGCCATCACGCCAGACGAGTATCAACGGCGCGTACAGGAATACCAGCGCTCGATGCGCTAACCGAAGCGCTTGATCACCGTCACATCGGCCGGTGGCACCGCGCCTCTATTCACGAAGGAATCGGGGAGCACTGTGGTGTCGGCCGCCAAGCAGATCACATCGGTGTAGTACTCGTTGCCGCGCGTGTCGCCAGAGTGCTCGGCGATCATCACGTAGTAGAAGCCGTCGTCCTGCAGCTTTGCTTGTTCCTCAATGCGCTGGTTTTGGGCCTCCTGCCCAGTATTTAGGCTGTACTCGTAGCGCTGCACGCTCTTGTTGTCGATCTTGATCAGCCGGCCGATGCGCACGCTCGGATTGATCAGCATCTTGATCGTGATGCCGTTCTGGGTCTGCTCAGGCAGGCCCACCATGCCAGTCTCGGCGGTGATCACCGGGATCTCGCCGGGCATGTAGGACGTCTCAGGTACAAAGATCGCCTCACCGTCCTGGATGCTCCAGACCGCCTGCTGCGTCCTCGCGGTCCAGCGCATGAAGTCGCGCGCCATGCCGAACATCACCTTGCCGCGCGGTAGCCCTTGCTGGGGTGCGGCGGGCTGGTCAGGCGCCGCCGCCGCTGCCTGCATCGCCTTCAGCCTCGCGTCCTCGCGCTGCCAAGCCGGCAGGTACAGGGTGTTCACCTCTTTCTCGAGCTGATCGACCTGTTGCAATAATCCCTGCGCCTGACGAAGCAGCGCAATCGCCCCTGCCTCGTCGCCCGCCTGGCTGAGTTCTTCCGAGCGGACGCGCAGATCTTTGACCTGGCCGAGCAGTGCCAACTGCTGGCCCTGCTTCGCGTCGAGCAGCTTGCGCGCGGCATCTACCTTGGCCTGCTGCTCTGCAATGTCGGCGGCCGTCGGCTTCGATGAGGCCGACTTGCCAAATGGCGTATATCCAAGTGTCACGCCGTACTGTGCCATCGCCCGCGTGCACACCTGCACGTGATCTGCAGCCGTTGACCCGGCGGCAAGCGTGCTGTTCACGACAGCGAAGTTGTAGGCGGAATCGCCGTCCGCCGCGGTGATGTCCAGATAGGTGTCCGTCTGGCTCTCGCGCCCGCGTCGCACCTGCTTGATAGTGCCATCAAACAGGATGCCGAAATTGCCCTCGTAGCCACCCTGCAGCACTACCCGCGTGAACTCGCGCTCGATACGCTGCCTCGTCGTCTCGGACACGTTGTACACGCGGATGCGCGCCGAGTTTGGCGTCTGGAGGTCACCGCGCCGCACATCGAACCGGACGCGCAGCTCCGACAGTTCCAGCGCGTCGCCATTATCATGGCCGACGATCAGCGAGACCTTTCGGCCGAATTGTGGAACGCCCATCAGTCAGTCACCCAGAACACGTGCGAGCCAATGCCCAGATCCTCGTAGGTAGGCACGTCGTCAGGATCTGCCGCGCCTTGCACCCACAGGCGGCCGCCGAACTCGAGGTGTCGGTACTGCGCCAGCAGGTCCACACCAGTCACCAGCGGAATGCCGCTCGCCAGAGGCTGATTGTTCGCGTCCGCGATGTCGAGCACCCAGCCGATGCCGCCCGCTTGCCGATACTGCACGGTCAGCCGATAGTCCACGCCGCCGAGCGTGATAGTGAAGCGTTGCGGTTCCGGGTTCAGCGGGACTTCAAAGTAGTTCGCCATCACCACAGCCCCGATGGAATCGCACCGCCTGGCACCGGAATGGCTGGTATGGCGGCCTTGACCCCCGCATTCAAGGTCTCAGCGGTTGACCGGGGGTCAGCTTGATCCCGCTTTGGCGGCAGCGTGGTCGCCTGCGTCTGAACGATCCGAATCTGCTTGAGCGTTGCCGTCACAAACAGTGCGGCGCCGGTCTTCTGGTCTTTCGTCACCGCCAGCGACTTGAACAGTACGTCGCGGTAGATGCGTAGAGACGTCACAACGTCAAACGGCTGCCGCGTCTCCTGCAGAGCCAGCAACTGCGAATAGACCGCGCTCACATAGTCCGCCGACGGCAGCTCGCCGCCCTCGAAGATCGACTGCGGCGTGCCGGCCAGCGCTTTGAGGTCGGCATTGCTCCAACCGCACTTCAGCGTCACCTCGGGCTGCCGCTTGAAGGCGTGATCGTTGATCTCCGCCCCCTTCTCGACCGGATGTTCGGTGATCTGAAGCTCGTCCATGTGGGATTCCTCGAGCTCCACGCCGATCTGAATAGTGCCAATACGCTTCGGCACCAGCATGATCATGTCGAGAAGACTCACGAGAACGCTCCTTGCATGTTCCGCACCATGTCGCCGTTCACCCGGTCCTGCTCGCCGGCCACCGCGCGGCCGGCCGCCGCCGGATCGGAGACGCCATAGACGTTCACGGTCGTCTGCTGCGATAGATCGACCGCGGCTGCACCACGGCGCGCCGCCTCGGCGTCAGCCTGGGCCGGACGCTCGTAGTAGCGGGACACAATCTCGCCGGCCTGCTGGGCGTTCTGCGCCGCGCGCAGCAACTGGCCGGCGCGCTGCTCGGCGCCCTTCGTCAGCTCGTAGTTCACGAACTGGAGCTGCTCCATCAGGTCGGATTCGCGGATGTCCTTGCCAGACCACGCTTTGAAGTTGGCCTGGCGATCCGGATGCCACTGCGCCGCGCCGTATGCCTGCCCACCGTCGCCCACGGCGGCCGGATTCAGATTGCTCTCGCGCTGCAGGTTCGCCACGAGGCCAACAGCCTGCTCGCGGGTCCATCCCATGCGCTGGAAGAAGCCCACGGCATCGATTGCCGCGCTGCCGCCTGCTGCCTGCCCGCCGGGCTGGCCAGAGGACGCGCGCCGCCGCGCCAGTTCGGCGTCTTCGCCTTCATTGAGGCCGCCACTGTGAAACAGCAGGCCAAGGCCCGTCGCCCCTCTCACCCAAGGCAGGAAGCGAGATAGCCAACCCGCCGCCGCGCCGGCCCCAGCAGCACCGGCCGCACCACCAGCGGCAGACGCCCCACCCGCAGCGGCGGCAGCGGCATTGGCTGCACCGAGCGCGCGGACTGCGGCAACTATTTTCCAGATGCCGCCGATGATCTGGAATCCGCCCAGCACCTTGAAGACGCCGACCAGCAGCAGGAGCTGCGTCGACCATCCGTCCGTGGCGTTGTCCAACTCGATAAACTTGTCCGCCAGCCACGTCAGAGGCGGCCCCATGGCCGCAGCCGCCGCCAGCACCGCGCTGGCAATGGTACCCACGCGCTCGGCGATCGCTGGCGAGTTCTCTTCGAACCACCGCCTGAACCGCTCGAGCTGCGGGCCGACCTTGCGCAGCAGCGCGCCCTCCACGCGGACGGCGAAATTCTCGAAAGTGGTGCCCAGCTCGCGCAGGGCGACCATGAAGCCGTGGGCGTCCTGGGCCGCCTTGTCCAGGCCGCTCTTCCGGGACATATCCCGGTACTGCTGCATGAACTTGGCGAAGTCGCCATTGCGCATGGCCAGCAGCAGGTTTTCGTCGATGCCAAGCACGTTGCCGTACTGGCTGGCGAGCCACGTCGGCTTCTTCGCCAGCTCGGCGCCGACATCGGCCAGGATGTCGACTGTATCCCGCAGTTCGCCGTTGGCGTTGCGCGTCTGCACCCCAAGCGTGGCAAGGTAGCCCTCGCCGGCCGGGTTGTTCCGCAAGAACTTGGCCAGACTTTCGACCGCACCGAAGGCAGTTTCGGACGAGATCCCAAGGTTGCGCGCGGCGAAGTCGAATGCCTTCAGGCTCGTGGCCGCCGCGCCGGTCCGCTGGGAGACGAAGTACAGCCGCTCCAGCTTGGACGCGAAGGCCGAGACCCCAGCGCTCACTGCCAGGGCCGACGCAGAGATCGTCGTGACCAGCTGCTTCACGCCCTTGGTGGCGTCCTCCACGCCCTTCGTGAAGTTCTTCAGCCCCTTTTCGTCGACCTTAAACCCGAGGGCGACCAGAAACTCGCGGATGACGGTGCTATCGGCCATTCTTCTGTTCCAGCATGCGGCGCGCGGCCGCCTGGTTGTCGGCCCGGACGGCCAGCGCGTCGTTCATCAGCGCGATGTCTTCCAGCCCCAGCGTGCCGTCCAGCAGCGATTCGTACTTGCACAGTCCCTCAATCACCGGCGCCATCAGCCAGTCCTCGCCGCCTGGCAATGACTTCAACCAGCCGGTTCCGCCGATGCCGGGCTGCTCGCTTGGCTGGTAAGCAGCCCGGAGATAAAAGGGCCGAGGTTCGCGGTGATCACCTGCACCACCAGCGGCAGAATCACGCCCATGTCCATGTCTTCGAACATGAAACGCTTCTGCTCGATCACCCAGGTCCGAGCCCAGCCCGTGGACTGCTGGCGCTGCACAGCCGACATGCACGTGCCGATCACATACTCCGCGTCCTCGTCCTTCAGCGCGGCCAGGCCCTCTGCCAGCGGCTGCAATGCCTCCGCCAGCCCCTCCAGATCCTCGCCGATTGGCTTGCCACGTATGCGGAGGAATACTGGGATCAGCGCCGGCACGATGGGAGCAATGCGGCGCGACACGTGCAACTGCTGCATCGCGCTCAGTCGGCCAATGGAGTAAAGGTTCTCGCCGAGCTTGATTTCGCGCGCCATCAGTACGTCCCCAGCATTTCGTCGATGATGCCCGCGTCGAACACCCATTCGACGGTGCCGCCATCCTGTGCATACGTCAGGTCCGGCACGCGCTTGAAGGCGCACTGGATGCAGGTCGCTATGTCGCCCGCCACCGACTGGCCCACCGTGATCACGTTCTTGCCCCAAAGCCGACTATCGATCTTCTGGGCGTTGTACAGCGCCATCAACGTCCGGTTGATGGGGGCGGTCTTCAGGTAGCGCACCGTCACCTGACCCGAGCTGTCAGCGTGCAAGCTGTGCATCGCGCTACCGTCAGCGCCGACGGTCATCACGTTCTTGTCGTTCGCGGGCGCGATGGTGATGCCCTCCTGCGCGTTGGCCTCGCCGTAGCCGAGCGAGAATGATCCGCCCGGGCCAGCGATGGACGCCTGGACATCGATGAAGCTGTATGTTCCGCTCATGATTTATTCCTTGTCCCAGAGTTCGAAAACTCGCCGTGAAGTTGCTGCGCCGCCCGAACGTAAGCAGCATGCGCGGCTTCGGGCGACAGAAATACTCCCAGATTTCTCCTCTGACCGGATTTGCATATTTGCGCCCGCCACTTGCCACTACCTTCCGGGCTTATGCCCTTGAAGCCGCTCCGGTTATTGGATTGCACCCCACGATTGCATTGGTTATCGGATCGAGTGCATATACGGAGATTGTCGAGTGCATTGTTGCGACGGTTTCCGTCCACGTGATCGACGAACTCAGGCCAATGCCCTGTATGCATGGCGATGATCAGGCGGTGTGCACAGAGCAAATTCCCACCCGAAAAGTTGACCATTACATAGCCGGTGGTTGAGGCAACTGAACCCGCGATCCTTCCGGCGAATCGGCTGTTGAAACATCGCCATCCGCGATCGGTCCGGAAGTGCAACCTCGGGCGCTGCCTCCATCGCAGCATGCCAGTTTCCGGATCGTACGAGAGCGCATCTCGCAAGAAGTCGATATTCAATGTCTTCATGTAATCACCTGTTCACATTCACCAAGATGTCAACGGTGTGGATGGCCCCGGCTTCTTTCGCGGCGATCTGGAACGGCACGGACTTGCGCGCCTCGCGGTCGGCCTGCGACTGAAGCGCGATCGGTGGCACATAGATGTAGTAGCCCTTGGCCAGCGTGTCTCCCTGTTTCAGCGCGCCGAAGCCGCCCGAGTTCCACACGCCAGGGGCGAGATACCCGTTGTTCACCGCGGCGTCGCATGCGCCCGCAATCACTGCCGCGATCAGCGCGTTGCCGGCATCGGTCTGCGGGATCTTGGTCAGGCTCTGGTACAGCAGGTTGTACACGTCGGTCTGGATGCGGTTCTGGAACCAGATCGAGTTGTAGACCGAGTCGATGAAGATGCCGCTCGGCGTGACGCCGTACTGGATGATCGCCGTGTCGTTGTTGTAGGCGACAAAGACGTTCGCGCGCTTGTCCTCGAGCACATTCGCCTGCGTGCTGGTCAGGATCTCCGGCACGATGCCAGGCTCCTGCTTCCACATCAGGGTGATGGTCGTGTTGTTGGCGTTGAAATCGGTCGTCAGCAGGCGGCCGAGAAGCGACGCCGCAGCGTATGGGCTCGTGCTCGACCACTGGACGCACGAGTACTTGTAGCCCTTCGCCTTGAAGCGCGACGCGATGTCTGTCGTGCTCGTCGAGTCCAGCACCTGCGGCGCCTGCGTGGATGTGCCGTAGATGTGCCGCTTATCGGCCTCGATCAGATCCGCCACGGCCACGTGCTGGTCGTCGGTCAGGCTGGTGTCCGCGAACAGGATGCCGAGGAACTGGTTGGCGAAGCGGTTCAGGAACAGGCTCACGCACGCGTCCGGCGCCTCGGCAACGATGCCGTCCACCGGCGCCGACGCTAGGCCGCTGGTCAGGCCCAGCATGCCTGAGATGTCCGTGCCAGAGCCCGACGGCGTGGCATAGCTCACCTTCGATGTAACTCCGGTGGTTGGCGACGTGATCACGAACTGCATGCCGTTCCAGACGCACGTCGCGCCGGCCAGCGCCGTGGTGATGATGGTGGCCACGCCGTTCAGGTTGGTCACGCCCGAGAAGTCCAGCGCCGAAAGCGTCTTGACCGTGGCGTCGATGGTCACCTTGAACGAGCCGGCCGTGACCGCCTTCCACACGGTGATATCGCTCTGGGCGGTCGACAGGAACGCACCGCGCAGCAGGCCCGAGGTAGCCGTCTTCGCCCAGCGGCCGATCAGCAGCTCGGCAGGCTGCGGCGTCTGCTGGAAGTACAGCAGCGCGGCCAGGTATTCCTGCGCCGTGGTGCCGAAGTCGGCGGACACCTCATCGATGGTCCCGTAAGACCGCAGGCGCTCATTGGTGTCGATCACCGAGGACGCGCCCAGGAACAGCGCGGTATTCAGATTGGCGCCCTGGGCCGCCAGCGGCGACATGTTGATGGAGACGTTGATCAGCCGCGATACCGGCAGTCCGTTGGACATAGCGATCCTCTACTGGTCGATGTTGATGGTGCCACTCACTGGCGGCACCGAATCTGTCGTCGTGCCCACCTGGGCGGACAGGAGGTTGAGGACCTGGTAGGTCCGGGTGATCTTGCGGCGCAGCGCCAGCGTCATGTCATAGCGCCGCACCCATTGCTGGTTGACGAAGTCGGGGGCTGCGCGGATCTCGCCGGCGCTGACGAACGCCATGTCGTTCAGCCCCAACTGCTCGTGGTTCTGCGGGATGGCCATGCCATCGGCCAGCCGCTGGGCATATCCCTTCGCGGCCGGCCCGTAGAACGAGCACAGCAGTTCGATGTCCTGGTGGCGGTTGTATGTGTCACTGCCATCCCCGGCCGGATCGTGCTGGATGGCCGGGCCAGCGTCGGGCGTCTGGACGGTGATGCCCAGCGCGCACCAGTTGGTGCCAGGATCTGGCTGCTTCGGTACAGTCGGCTGCCAGCGCGGGCGCACCAGGGTGCCATCGAGGCCGGTCACCCCGGCCACCAGCGCCTGCAGCAGGTCGTCCAGCGCGTCGTCTTCGGCCGGCGGCGCGGCGACAACTGGCGCCAGGTATCCGCCGGTCGAGCTGTTATTCGGCATGCATCACCCCGATAGAGGTTTCAGATCACAGGTGGCGGCCACGAAGCCGCGCCCAAAATGGCTGTAGTCGTTGGCCTTGGCCACTGTGTACGTACGGCCATCCCAGACCACCTCGTCGGCATCCGCCCCGTCGCCCCCGTCGCGTAGCCGAAACGGCGTGTGTAGCGTGATCGAGCCGGTGATGCGGCTCCCGTCGGACCCGCGCGTGAGCACGTCGCCGGAATCGCTTGTAACAACAGCGGCGAACGTCGTCGAGGTGACTGCGTTCTGCGCGCGGCCGTGGCCGTCGACCGTCTGCGTCATCCGGTTGCACACCAGGCCGGTGTCCATGAAGTCCGGGTCCAGCAGGACGTCGGTGACGTCGAGCAATGCCATGGGCTACCCCTTCTTTCGGATCACATACACGATGGCGTTCCTGAGTTGACCGGTGTCGATCAGCGGCACCGTGCCGGTCCGCCCGCGGCGCCGGCGCGCGGCGAGCGTGGAATCCTTCAACTGCGGCGAGATGCCGCTGTTGATCCGCGCCAGCACGGATTTCTGCGCGGCCAGGCCGGCAGCGGCCATGCGCTTCTCGGCGCGCGGCAGGTCGCCGTCCAGGGCAGCTTCGACGCTCTTCTGCAACTGCGGCAGGGTCTTGTCCTGCGCCGAGGCCACCCCGGGCACGAGAAACGGCCGCGCCGGCAGGTTGTTCGCCGGGGAGCCTGTCTCTTGGATGTAGCCGATGGCGGCGTTGCTGAGCGGCACGTCGTCCTTACGCTCCGGCGCGCTGTCGGGGATGCCGACAAGCACCTCTTTCTGGACGAGCCCGTTGATCGACTGCAGGACTTCCTTCAGCCGGTCGGTTTTGATGAAGCCCATGGGAATGCTCCCGATGGGCTAGGCTGGCTACAGCTGCATGCCGCCAGCGCCCATCATGCGCGCGAGGGTGAGATACCGAACGCCGTAGGTCGTCAGGTTCCAGAATCCGCCGTCGTCGATGGTCGCGGCGCCCGTGTCGTAGCTGGCGCTGACCTTGTCGACGGCTTTTGAAGAGAGCGGGCCGGTCATCTGGCCCGGAATGCCGCCCACTGCGGCGGCCTGCTCGTCCCGGGCAGCCAGGACGAGGTGATGCGCCGTGCAGAGCTCGATGCCCTGGTCGGTCAGGACGCCCCAGCGGCACTCGTTGACGAGCGACACCGAGA
>Ga0255338_1001108_pt1 | contig 57662 bp, 66 predicted proteins | sample MeOH1_35cm_T4_19_FD_203715 | JGI IMG/M metagenome (GOLD analysis project Ga0255338, IMG submission 203715) | Sandy soil microbial communities from University of British Columbia, Vancouver, Canada - MeOH1_35cm_T4_195 | ecosystem: Engineered > Artificial ecosystem > Sand microcosm > Unclassified ... | reverse complement strand
TTCTCGACCGGCGGCGGACGCTTCTCGGGGTTGTCGAGCGCGGTCTTGAACACGGCCGGCGACTTCAGCGTCTTCAGAAACGCCACGATGTCCTTGATCTCATCGTCGGTGAACAAGCCATGGCTGCCCCAGGGCGGCATCACGGTCTCGGCGTTATAGACGCGCCCATCGTAGACATAGTTGAACAGCCACTCGTCCTCGCGCCCCGCATTGCCGATCTCCGAAAGGTCGGGCGCGACATTGCCCGGGAGATTGGCGCCACCCGCCGGCCCCATCACGTGGCAGGCCAGGCACGAGCCGCCGCGGTTGCGGTCGGCCACCAGCTTGGCGCCATTCTCGGCATTGCCGGTAATCGGCCCGGTGAGCTTGCGCGGCTCCTTCGGCGCCGGCGGCGTCGCGAGCTTGGCGAGCGAGTTGTATTTCGACATGTCGCGCGCCGGCCAGCCCGGATAGCGCTTCCACGGTCGCGCCGAGGCGTCGGCTTTCAGCTCGAGCGGCGCCTCTTTCTTGGTCTGCGCCTGCGCGCTGGGCGCGGCGAGGATCGCCAACCCAGCGACCGCCGCGACAACGAGTGCTCCACGCATCGTGAATTCTCCCCACACGATCAGTTTCTGGTTTGTCCGACCCGCGCTTTTTTTGTGCGCTGTTGCGCGGACCGATCTACGTCAGGCGACGGTGATCTTTTCCTCCGCGGTAATGACAGAGCCGTCGTCGTCGGTCCAGGTGAACTTGAACGTGCCGCTCTCCTCCACCTTGGCGGAGAACTGCAAATACGGGTTGGCCGCGATCGCCGGATCGAGGTCGGCCGAGAACACCGGCTTGCCGTTGAACGTGGCGACGAACTTGTTGATGATCTTGCGCGGGATGACCTTGCCGTCCTTATCCTTACGCTGACCCGATTCCATGATGTGCGGCATCAAGGTCTTGATCTCGATGACGTCGCCCTTCTTGGCTTCCTTGGGAAGCTTCAGGCGCGGCTTTTCTGCCATGGTCGTCTCCTGTTGTTCTGCTTATTGACGTTGCCGGATCAGCCGCCGCAGCCGCCAATGGTGACCTTCACCAGCTTTTGCCCGGTGAGGAATTCGCCCTTGCTGGTCTTCGCGACCACGATGATGTTCTGCGTGGTGGCGAGACGAATGCGGGTCGCGGCTTCCGCCCTGCCCGACAGCGGCGTGAAGTGGAAAGTGGCGACGCCCGGATTGGGGTTGCCGTCGGCGACGACCAGCACATCGCTCACGTAATTGTCGGCCGTCATCGGCGCATCGACCGCGAAGGAGAGCGGCACCGTGTTGCCGTTCTCGGCGATCTCCGGCAACTCGATCGACACCTTGGCCTTGGTCGCTTCCTTACCGCCGGTGAACTTGGCGATCTGGTCGGCCGCGTCCTTGGCGGCGGCGGAGGCGCCGCTGTTCCAGCCGACCACCGTGAGCGCCGCACCTCCGGCACCGAGCGCCAGTGCCGCGCGACGGGTCAAAACTCGCATTGAGAATCCTCCCGAATCATCCTTTGTGGGGCCGGACAGCCCCTCCCTGACGGCGGACCATAGCGGCGCCCGCCACGATGTTCAAATCATATTCATAAAAAAGAATATCTCTTCGCGGGTGCAGCAAAGGAACGGTACTTTGCTCGCGCGCGAGCGCACCACAAAAATCTTCTGTCGTCCCGAAAAGCCGGGCCTCAGTGCTCCGCAGCATCTTCCCCTCATGCTTCGAGACGCGCTCCTTTGGAGCGCTCCTCAGCATGAGGCTAACCCGCCATTGATTTCACGTAATCGCGGAAGCTCTTCGTTTCATACGCCTTCTCGCGCACGAAGCGGAACATGGCGAGGAAGTCGTCGGGTCTGAGATAGCCCGGCGCACGCGCGACCTCGCGCTTCTGCGGCGGTAACCCCTTCAGCGCCGCCGCGTTGTCGCCGAAGAACTGGAAGGTCGGCGTAAAGCGCACCTGATACTTCGCCGCCATCTCCTTTTCCGACAGCACCTCGCCGTCGAAATCCGTCACCTTGCGCGAGCCGATGATATTGAGCTGCAGCACCTGGAAGTTGGCTTTCACATAATCGGAAATGCGCGCCTGCCCGAAATTGACGAAATGCGTTTCCTTGCAATAGGGGCAGCCCTTCAGCTCCCACATCACCGCGAAGCGCTTGCCCTCTTTGGCCGCGCCGTCGAGATCGTCGGCGAGATCGAGGAAGCTCTCCAGAAACCAGGACTGCTTGTAGAGCCCGTCGTCGGTCAGGATCGGCTCCTCCGCGCGCGCAACGGACGCACCCACTGCGCCAAAGGCCGCCGCGCCGATCAGCAAATTGCGTCGTGTCAGGTGCATGACCATTAACCCAGCGGGCGCCCTCGCCCCTTCATCGGCAACAGCATATATTCGCACTCCTCTATATCTGCCTCTCACAGTCCGGTGAACAACGATGTTGGTGCGCGCCGCCCGTATTCTGACTCTGATCCTGATCCTGGCGGCCGTGCCGGCGCGCGCCGACGATCTCGCCGACTTCAATGCCGCGGTCGAAGCGGCCAGCGCCCACAATCGCGTCGCCATCGGCTATTTGCGCACCGGCAACACCGATCTCGCCGCGCTGGAAGTCGATCGCCTGCGCGAAGCCTGGAGCCGCGTGAGCGCGCGCAAGCGGCCGGAAGTCTTCAAGGACGGCACGCTCTATGTCACGGTGATGACCGACATCGCCACGCGGCTCGTCTCGGCCGACATGATGCTCAACATGGGCAAGCCTGAGATCGCGCGCCAGGCGCTGATCGGCATCCGCGACAATCTCTACACCTTGCGCAAATCGGCCGGCATCGTCGTGCTGGCCGACTGCGTTCGCGATGCCAATGCAGAGATGGACGCACTGATGGTCTTTAACGACCGCGCGCTGGACCTCGCCAAGTCCGCGACCGATCTCGCGGCGAAAGCCAAACAATACGATGCAACGCTGGCGCGCTGCGATGGCATCGCCGGACCGGCCAAGAGCGAGCCGGAATTCCGCCGGCTGATCGACGGCGCAAAGGCGAGCCTCGCGCTCATCCCGAAGGCGATCGAAACCCGCGATACTAATCTCGTGCACCGCGTGCTGATCGAATTGCGCTCGTTCGATAATCTGCTGGCGTTCAGATTTGGCTGAGAACGCGTGTCGACTGCTTTGCTCTCGTTACTTGACGAGACGCATCTTAAAAGCACCGGCTTTATTTTCATTGGCGGCCGCGTCGATCACGGCGCCGGCAAGACCAAATACCGCGGTCGGAATGTAACTCTCACCACGCGGCGATATCTCGATGACGTACCGCCCGCCTGGACGTGCATTCACGACCAGTACAAAGCTGCCGGGCTGAAGAAATGCGTCAACAGCAACCCTATTCGCGCCGGCTGGGATCGTGACGGTCGTCGACTCTCCCCGCCAGAGACTTGCAACCTGTTTGCCGTCGACCCTGACGACGGCAGGAGCCCCGAGATACAACACATCAGTGGTACGGGTTAGCGTCAGATGCGCCGTACCGCCTCCGCGTCGTTGCGCAACTGCGGGATCGACCGCCGCGCAGATCAGAAAGCCCAGCGTAGCAAGCGCCATCGCAAGGCCGGCTGCCAGACGACGGCCGGCGCAAGAATTTGTCTTAGTTCGCATATTCCCCCCAACCCGGGACAGGTCGGACCATTTCGCCAGCCGCCGGACAACCACAGATAGCATAATGCAACTACGGTACAAAATTACCGTTGTCTGTTACGGCTGGCGAAAATATTTTCCTATCCGTATTGCTCTATATTCCCTTATAGATTATAGTCCTTTCGTCATGCTTGTGCCAAAGGCCGCTTCATGAGGCGGCCGGCGGATGGGCGGGACCGGCGCGCCGACAATGCGCGTCGCGGTCAAGCCTGCGCGAGACAAGCGCGTGTTTGACCAGGATGGAGCGCCGGGAGGCGCAGCGCCCGGGCGGCCAGGCCTCGCAAACCTGCCGCGTGCGGCGCGCGCGCCCCGGAGCAGGCTTCGTAACCCTGCTTCGTGATCCGGCGCGCGGCGAGCCCGATCGCAAGGGCTCCGCCTATGGGGCCTCGCAAGCCCCTGGCGCCTCCCGGCGCTCCATTCCCCTCTTGGGGAAACGGAAAAATGGACGCCGGCGTGACCCGCGCCGTCAAAGAACAGGGCCAGCGGAGCGTTGGCTTCCGGCAAGGACCTCGAGAATGACCTCAGCCGATCTTGCCCAACGCCGGGAACGTCTCGATCAGCCAGAACGCAATGGTCGCCATCTGACCTGTGAAAATCAGCACGCCGGCGATGACGAGGAACGCGCCCATGATCTTCTCGACCAAAGCGAGCCGCGCCCTGAAGCGCGCGACGGCGCGCATGAAGGCGGAGGCGAACAGCGCCGCGATGAGGAACGGCACGCCGATGCCGAGCGAATAGATGAGCAACAGCTTGGCGCCTTCGGCCGCACTGTCTTCCGCACCCGCCATCAAGAGGATCGCGGTGAGCACGGGCCCGACGCAGGGCGACCAGCCGAAGCCGAAAGCGAGCCCGATCGCATAGGCGCCGATGAGGCTCGCCGGCTTTTGCGCCACGCCGACGCGCGCCGTGCGGTCGAGCAAGGGAATGCGGATCACATGCAGGAAGTGCAAGCCCATAACGACGATCAGCGCGCCGGCGACGTAACCGAGCACCTGCGCATAGGCGCCCACCGCCTGCCCCACGAACGACGCCGTCGCGCCGAGCGCCACGAACACGGTGCTGAAGCCGGCAACGAATGCGAGCGCCGCGATCAAGACCCGCCAGCGCACGGAGGCTTTACCCTCCCCGCGCAGGTCTTCGATCGACACGCCGCCCATATAGGCGAGGTATGGCGGCACCAGCGGCAGCACGCAGGGCGAAGCGAACGACAACAGACCGCCGATGAAGGCGCCGCCCGCGCTGACATCGAGACTCATGCATGGCCCCTATTCATCGACATATTCTGCTTCTGTGATATATTGTTTCGGCGATCAAGAGGCGCCTGTCAGGCCCGGGGAATGAAATTGGCGAGCAACGCGCACTTTGGGAAATATCTTTCTCGCATCATGGCCTTTGGCGTGATGCTTGTTGCGTTTGCGCTCACGCCGGCGCGCGCGGCCGAACTCGTCATGTTCGAGCAGGCCGGCTGCGCCTGGTGTCAGGTGTTCGACCGCGAGATCGCGCCGATTTATCCGAAGACCGCGGAAGGCCAGCGTGCGCCCTTGCGCCGCGTGACCTTGGGCGTGCCATTGCCCTCCGATCTGACCTTTATCGAGCCCGAACGGCTCACGCCGCTCTTCGTGCTGGTCGACAAAGGCCGCGAAATCGGCCGCATTCGCGGCTATCCGGGCGAGGACCACTTCTGGGGTCTGCTCGGCGCTCTGATCAAGAAACTGGACGCGACGCCGACCAAGGACGAGCGGGTCGAAACGCCGCGAAAGCCGTTGCGCGCGCCTGTCTGATCGTCTGTAGTCTGGCCCGCTCTTGAAGCGATCGTTGGGGTACCAATGACTTTGCACCTGGAAACTCGCGAACGCACCCAAGACTTCGATCGCATGGCCGGCAGCGCCAAACGCGCCAGCGACTTCTTGAAGGCTCTCGCGCACGAGAGTCGGCTGATGATGCTGTGCTTCCTTGCCGAAGGCGAAAAGTCGGTGAGCGAACTCGAAGAACTGCTCAATCTGCGCCAGCCGACCGTATCGCAGCAGCTTGCGCGGCTGCGCGCGGACGGCCTGGTCTCGACGCGGCGCGACGGCAAAACGATCTACTACACTCTCGCCAGCGACGAAGCGCGCGTGGTCATCGGCGCAGTGTACGAGGTGTTCTGCAAGAAGACGCGCAAGCGCTAAACCGTCACGGAGCTGGCAGCAGCGCGTCGGTTTTTCCGGTCAGCCGGTAGACGAATAGCCCCATCCATTCATGCGCGACCCAGTCGAGCGTACCTAAGCCGCTCGCCAAACTACGGCCGAACCCGAAAGTCCACGTTGGCAACGTTTGCCAATTGGACGGATAGGCCTCGACCGCAAAGCCGGCCTTGCGGAAACAGCCGACCGCGCGCGGCATATGAAAAGCCGAGGTGACCAGCAGCCAGCGCTCGCCCGGCTTCGGCTTGACCATCTCTTTGGTGAACAGCGCGTTCTCGACCGTGTTGCGCGACTGCGTCTCCAACATCACGCGCGCGCGCGGCACGCCGACGCTATCGAGCAAGGGGTAGACGAAATCGGCCTCGGCGATCCCGTTACCCAAGAGGCTCGCGTCGCCGCCGCTGTAGACGATCCGCGCGCTGGGATAATCGCGCGCAAGTTTGGCCATCGCGAGCAGCCGGCCGGCATCGCCGTTCACCATCGGCGTGCCATAGGCCAACGAATGCGCGGGATTGATGGCGCCGCCCAGAACGACAATGCCGTCGGGCGCGCCCTTGGCCGGATCCCAGCGCGGAAACCGGCTCTCCAACGCCGACAGCAACACCGTGCCAACCGGCAGGAACGACACGAGCGCCATAACGACGAGGCTCGCGCCGGCGAGCCAGGCGCCGACACGGCGCCAACGCGTCATCAAAAGGACGACGCCGGCAAGGCCGCAAATAACGAGAATATTGGAAGGAGGAAGAAGGAACGCGACTGTCTTGGACAGGATGAAGAACATCAGCGTGCCTTCTTCCACTCCTCATAGCGCTTCTTGTTTTCTTCGTTGGGCGGATACAGGCCGGGGAGCTTGGCGCCCTTCTCCACTTCCTGCACCAGCCAGCTTTCGAGCAATTCGTGCTCGGCACCTTCGGTCGCGACGAAGTCGACGAGATCCTTCGGGATCACCACCGCGCCGTCATCGTCGGCGACGATGATATCGCCCGGGAAGACCGCGCAGCCGCCGCAGCCGATCGGCTCGTTCCAGCCGACGAAGGTCAGCTGGTTGACCGAGGCAGGCGCGGCGACGCCCTGGCACCAGACCGGCAGGCCGGTCGCCAAGACGCCGTGCTTGTCGCGCATCACGCCGTCGGTGATCAGCGCCGACACATTGCGCTTGACCATCCTCATGCAAAGGATGTCACCGAAGATGCCGGCGCCGGTCACGCCCATGGCATCGGCGACGACGACGCAATTCTCCGGCATGGCCTCGATCGCGCTGCGCGTCGAGATCGGGTTAGACCAACTCGCCGGCGTCGCCAGATCCTCGCGCACCGGCACGAAGCGCAGCGTGAAGGCCGGGCCGACCACACGCTTGCCGGAAAAGCCGAGCGGCATCGCTCCCTTCATCCATGCATGACGGATGCCCTTCTTCAGGAGCATCGTCGTGATGGTGCCGGTGGTGATGTTGCGCAGTGCGTCGAGTGTCGCGGTCATGAACAATCCTCAGGCGGGAGTGAGGCCGAGCCGCTCGTCGCGGCGGCGCAGATAAGCAACGAAGGGCAGCGCCAGAAGCACCATCCAGAGCTTGCCAACCACCTGGCCCGCCAGGAAATCGAGGGAGCCGAAAGCGAGCCACAAGAACACGATCGAATCCACTACCAGGCCGACGAGGCTCGAGGCGAACACGGCCAGCACCAGCCGGCGCCGCGCCAAGGGCGTGTAGACCGCGAAGTCGGCGAACTCCGACAACAGAAACGCGGCAGCCGAGGCGATCACCAGCGAGCCCGGCGCGATGCCGGCCGAGATGACGGCACCGGCGATGATCGCCGCGACGCCGAATTCGACGCCGAGGCGCCGCTGCACCAGATCGCGCAACACCAGCGCGAGGCCGACCATCAGCACACCCGACGGCGCCATGAGGCTCGGCGCAACCGGCACCAGGCAGGGCCCGTTGCGCAGGCATACGGTCCCGACATTGCCGATCATCCAATTGGCGGCCGGAATGGTGAGACAGAACAGGACGAGAAAAACCGCGCCCTCGATGATCCTACGTCGATCGTTACTCATTGCCCTTCGCACTCTTTACGTGTTCTCGCCGGCTCATGAATTTCGCAAAACCCTGGGCCCGCAAATGGCAGGCTGGACAGGTGCCGCAGCCATAGCCCCAAGGGTGGCGCCGGCTGCGGTCGCCCAGATAGCAGCTATGGCTGTCCTCGACCACCAGATCAAGGAAGGCCTTCCCGCCCAGTTCTTCCGCCAGCGCAAAGGTGTCCGCCTTGTCGATCCACATCAGCGGCGTATGGATCGTTATCCGTTTATCGAGCCCGAGCGTGAGCGCGAGTTGCATGGCCTTGATGGTGTCGTCGCGGCAGTCCGGGTAGCCGGAATAATCGGTCTCGCACATGCCGGCCACGAGATGCCGCGCGCCGCGCCGGTAGGCCAATGCACCCGCAAAGCCGAGGAACAGAAGATTTCGCCCCGGCACAAACGTATTCGGCAGGCCGTTCTCGGCGATCTCGATTGCGGTCTTGCGCGTCAGGGCCGTCTCAGAAATCGCGGCAAGCGCGTCGAGCGTCACCAGATGGTCTTCCTGCAAGCGCGCAGCCCAAGTCGGATCGAGCGCCGCCATCTTCTCGCGCAAAGTCATGCGCACCGACAGCTCGATGGCATGCCGCTGGCCATAATCAAAGCCAACGGTTTCCACCCGCGAAAAACGGTTGAGCGCCCAGGCCAGACAAACCGTGGAATCCTGCCCGCCCGAGAACAGGACGAGTGCGGTATCGGAGCCGATGGTCATCGTTCCTCGCTACATGACGTCGCCGGCTTCGTGCTAATGGAGCGCGGGGAAACAAACAAGCGAGCCAAAAAATGGGCAGCCAAGGGTTGATTGCCGTCGATAAAATGGGCGCCAAGATTCTGTTCCTCGACGCCCGGACCTTCGCGGCGCAGAAGGTGCTCGACGGCTTCCAACGCACCGTGCACGAACTCTTGGTGATTCCGGAAACGGGGCTCGCTTACGTGCCGATCTTCGGCGACGGCATCCATGGCCGCAATCCCAATCCCGGCCATACCTTGTGCATCATCGATCTCGCCAAGCAGGCCCATGTCGGCGACATCGACCTCCGCCCCTATATCGCGCCGCATACGCTCAAGCTCGGCCCGGACGGGCTGATCTACATCACCTGCGAGAACAGCGCCGTGGTGGCGGTGATCGACCGCGCGACGCATAAAGTCGTCGACGCCATCGAGTCCGGCTCGACCAACGCCCATCGCCTGATCATCTCGCCGGACGGTGAGCGCCTCTACACCGAGAACGAGGAGGACGCCGCGGTCTCCGTCATCGACCTGCCGCGGCGCAAGCTCATCGGCAAGATCGCGACGCCGCAGCCGCTTGCCGGTATCGCGATCTCCGCCGATGGTGCGACCGTGGTCGCCGTCTCGGACACGGAGCCCGTGCTGTTTCTCATCGATACGAAAACCGAGCGCGTACGCAAGACCGTGCCGCTCAAGGATGTCCCCAAGCCGGCGCAGATCGCGCGCTACAGCCCGGACTGGAGCTTGCTCGGCGTCACCAGCCTCAACAGCGACACCGTGAGCCTGATCGCGCCGTCGTTCCGCGAGCAGACCGCGATCAAGGTCGGCCGTCAGCCGATGGACATGGCCTTCCGCGGTGACGAATTGTTCGTCGCCTGCCAGGGCGATGGCTCGGTGCACGTCGTCGACATCCCCGGCCGGCGCTGGAAGACGAGCTTCCAGGCCGGAACGGGGTGCGAGTCGCTCGGGTTCTTCTAAAGATACACGCTGTCTTGCGTCGCCGGCTTGACCGGCGCCGGCAGCGACACACTCCTATACGGAATAATACGTAGGCGCTGCCCGCTTTTAATCCGGTGCAGAATCACGGAGCCATGGCCGCGCTGTCCAATGTGTCTTTTTTCGCCCAGGATGACCGCCCTCACCTGTCAAGCAAGAAGGCTAACGGGGCACATGTGGAAGCGCCGAACGCCGAGTACCGATCAGGGGCAAAAATGAAGCGTCTATTCTTGGTATTGTTTGCGGCCGTTACGGTCGCTCTTGCTTCGGGCGTCTCGCACGCCGCATCCGGAAAAATTTGGTACGTGAACCACGAAAGCAAAGCCGCGGGAGACGGGCGCGGCTGGACAACAGCGCTGCAATCGCCGCAGGAGGCCCTGTCAAAGGCCTCTCAAGGCGACGAAATCTGGGTGGCGCGCGGGACCTATTATCCCGATGCAACCGATCCGACAAAATCCTTTGTCCTCAAAGAGGACGTCGCCGTCTATGGAGGCTTCTCGGGCACCGAAACGACACGGCAGCAAAGGAATTTTCGAAAGAACGTAACCATCCTCAGCGGCAATATCGGCAAGGGCGACAAGACCAAGAACACAAAGACCATCATCATGGGCGCCGACCGCGCCATTCTGGATGGTTTCACAGTCTCGGATGCTTACGGGACGGATGTTCCCCGCATGCACCTTGTGCCTGCCGATATCCTCAAGAACGACATGGTCGTTGGCGGCGGCATGAGAAATTTCATGACCAGCCCTGTCGTGCGCAACACCATCTTTAGGAACAACTATTCTCCGAAGGGTGGCGCCGTTTACAACGTGCATAAGTCCGGCGCCGACCAAGCGACCTTCATCAATGTCGATTTCATCGATAACGTGGCCGAGATCCGCGGCGGCGGCGTGAGCAACGACCTTGGCGCGATGCCACGCTTTATAAACTGCCGGTTCGTCGGCAATCGTAGCAACGATAAAGGCGGCGCTCTTTACAATGACTTTGCCGCGTCGCCTCTTGTGTTCAACAGCCTGTTCACGCGCAACTCGGCGGTGAGCGCCGGAGCGATTGGCAACGATGGCGGCGCGGCTCCATTGCTTGTCAACGTGACGATCGTCGAGAACAAGGCAAGTAGCGAGCTGGGGCCGGGCCTCTATCAAGGGACCGGCGCGAACAGCAATCCGATCGTCATCAGCAGCATCGTCGACAACGTCTATAATTGGCATGAAGACATTGTGTCGGAGGTCGGCTCGGTGGTTCCTCCGGGCAAGACGCTGCCGTTGGCAGAGTTTATTCCGATCAGCAACCTGAAAGGGCTGTTGCTGCCGGAAGAGCTTAAGTCCGCGCCCGCGTATGGGCGCGGCTATCAACCAAAGCTGGACGGCGCGCTTCTGTTGAAGAATGCCTTGGTCGAGAAACTCGTCCAGATTTACGAGAAGAACAACGGCGCGGTCGAATACCACGGCGAGTACACGCGTCCGGCCGTGACCCGCACGGCGGTATCTGCGAGCGTAATCTACGTCGTCCCCAACAAGCCGGCCAAAGCGCAAGACGGACTTTCCTGGGCGACGGCATTCTCGGATGTGCAGGCCGCCATTGACCTGGCCTCGGTTTCGAATGCGGCTGTTTGGATCAAAGCCGGCACGTATCGGCCGACCAAGAAGGACGACAGAATCGCGGCTTTCACTCTCTACGATGGTGTGAAGCTGTACGGTGGGCTTGCCGGAACTGAAACCGCTCTCGATCAGCGTCCTGCCTCCCGGGCGCGAACGATCTTGAGCGCGAAGGCCGCCAAAGATGGGTATCGATATCCCCACGTCCTTTATGGCGCCGAGAATACGCTGCTCGACGGTTTGACGTTGCGTGATGGCCGTGCGGTCGGGCTGACTTATAACGGTAAGGGTGGAGGGCTGCTGGCCTATCACGCCGGCAAGAAATTTCTGCCGCGTGAAGCGGCGATTGGGTTCAAGATGACCCTCCAGAATTGCCGTTTCGAGCACAATGAGGCTTTGGAAGGCGGCGCCATTTACGCTTACGGTAAGGCCAACCTCACAATTTCGAACACGACCTTCGATGGCAATCGAGCGACCTATGGCGGGGCTAACGTCAACCGCGAGGGGGTGGTCGTCGCGTGCCAGAGATGCTCATTCGTCGGCAATAGGGCAGCCCAGGATGGCGGGGCAACGTATGAGGATTACGGCTCACACGTGACCTACGAGCAAACACAATTTATTGGGAATAGCGCCCGCCACCAGGGCGGCGCTATTTACGAGATCAGCCGCGCCTCACAATTGGAGGCTACGGTCGTAGACGTCAAGCAGTCTACGTTTTCCAAGAACAGGGCACGAGATGGCTCAAGCATCTACAATCTCGATGGAAGCACGCTGACGATCACGACCTCGGCGTACCCCGCTGGATCGGTGTACAATCCAAAATCATCCGGAGCCAAATAGAGACGCGGTTGCTTGGCGACGCTCTTACTCTGCGCTGGTAAGCCCCAGTGAAGAGCTTAATGACGTCGCGGCGCATTAAAGTTTGTCGAGACGCAGGCCTATCGAAAGTGAGGGGGCTCTGTTTGCCAAAAATCGTCATCGATGAATCACGGCGCGCTTTCATTCTCGGGGCCGGTGCCGTGGCCACAGGCTTATGCAGCACCGGCATGGCCGCGGCCCAAACCCGAGGCGGACACACGATTGGGCGGTCCGGCATTGATCGTTCGTGCCGCGTCAGCGCTCAGCGGCTGGATGCCGAGGTCGCCAAGGCCTATCCCCAGTTCAACAAACCAGCCATCCTGCCGTCCTTTGACGCGCAAAAGGATGGCGCCCGCTTCGATGTCGATCTCCACCGCATCGTCACCCAAACGGTGGTCCCCGAAACCGGCGAGAAGCTCAAGGTCAGCGGCCTTTTGGCGGTGCCCGTCGGAATCAAGGGCGAATTGCCGCTCGTATCGTGGCAGCACGGCACCATCTTGTCTTTCGACCAGGTGCCCTCGAACCTGACGCTCCTCGCGGATGCGGCGTACGAATTGACGGATTCGGCGGATTCGCTGGAGACGCTTTTCAACGTTCAACGCTTCGCCGGGCAGGGTTATGCCGTCGTTGCCGCCGATTACGTCGGCAAGGGTCCCTTCCGCAAGGGACGCGGCGAAGGCTATGCGGTCAAGGGCGTCAGCGTCCGTACCTGCATCGACATCCTCGCCGCGGGGCAGGACGCCATGCGGTCGCTCGGTTTGCGGCCATCGAGACTTTTTCTTCATGGCTGGTCGCAAGGGGCGCTTAACACCCAGTGGCTGCATCAGGCGCTTCGCGGGAAATACCGTGCCATCGCCGCAACGGCGGTCGCCAGCCCATTCAACGATTTGAACGAAGCATGGAGCTTTTGGGCCGGTTTCCAGACGTTCTCCTTACCCAAAGGCGTCACGTCCTATCCGGCGCTGCCGAATTGGATATCGCTCTGCATGATCGTCGCGTTGGGAAGCTACGAGCTGCAGTACCGATTGAAGGGATTGCTGCAAAGCGCCATCCGGCCAGAATTCCACGACATGGCTCTCAAGTACTGGAAGGACTACAAAACCGACTTCGACCCCAGTAAGCCATTCCCGACCGGCGCGGACCTGTTGGTACCCGGCTTCTTCGAGCGCGCCACAGACAATCGCAACAGCGCCTTTCTGCGCCACTTGGCAGCCAATCGCGCCTCGTATTGGAATTACGATGCTCCGATCCGTTTCCATTACGGGCTCGCCGACGAAGCGATCCATCCTGCGATGGTGTTCCGTGCATTGTCAGCGGGCGGCAAGCTTGCCGCCGGGGTTCCGACCGCAGGCGGCAGCCATCGCGGCACGTTCCTCGCAGGTCTCTATGGCGATGCCTCGACGCTGGGCGGTTCTGAGAACGTGTTGAACTGGTTCCGCCAGTTTCGCTGACTGAGACGCTTCTTCAATCCCACTTCGGCGAATAGGCCCAGTCGACGATGCGATCGCGGCGCGCGCCGAGTGTGCCGATCTCCGCCATTTCGGCGTCGGACAGCGCGAAATCGAACACTGCGAGGTTCTCTTCCAACCGCTCCACCTTGCTGGTGCGCGGAACGACCACGATCCCCTGCTGCACCAAAAAGCGCAGCGATACCTGCGCGAACGACTTGCCGTGCACCTTGGCGATACGCTCGAGCACCTCGTTGCCCTTGGCACCGCCGCGCGCGATCGGGCTATAGGCGACCACCGCCATGCCGAGCTGCCGGCAGGCCGTGATCACTTTGTGCTGGTCAAGAAACGGATGGCATTCGATCTGATTACAGACGAGCGGCGCGGGTGAAATCTTGGTCGCTTCTTCGAGCAGCGCCACGGTGAAGTTCGACACACCGATCTGCCGCGTATAGCCCTCGTCCCGCATCTTTGCCATGGCGCCGAGTGTTTCGGCGAGCGGCACGCGCGGATTCGGCCAGTGGATCAGCAACAGGTCGATATGGTTGAGCCTGAGCTTGGCCAAGCTCTCCTTCACCGCGCGTTCGAGATCGTGCGGCGCCAGCAGGGTCGGCTGCACCTTGGTGGTGACGACCACCTCGTTACGCTTCCCGGAAGCACGCACGCCCTCGCCCACCTCGCGCTCGTTCTCGTACATCTGGGCGGTGTCGATATGGCGATAGCCGACGCGGATCGCCTGCTCGGTCAGGCGGGCGCATTCGCGCCCACGTAGCTGCCAAGTGCCGAGCCCAACGAGTGGAATATCGAACCCCTTGGCCTGCACCACCTGCATGTTTCAGCTCCGCTGATACGTTAAGGCGCATCCCACTTCGGCGCATGCGGCGGGTTGACCACGCGCATGTTGGTGGCGTTGAGCTTCTTAAGTTCTGCCATCTCGGCGTCGCTCAGCGTGAAATCGAAGACATCGAGGTTCTGCTTCAAGTGCTCGGGCGTCGCCGTGCGCGGAATGGCGGACACGCCCCTCTGCACCAGATAGCGCAGCGACACCTGCGCGGACGATTTGCCGTGCGCCTTGCCGATGCGCTCGAGCGCCTCGGCACCCGGCACCTTGCCGCGCGCAATCGGGCAATAAGCGACCACAGCCATGCCGTGCTTCTTGCTCGCCGCCAGCACCTTGTCCTGGTTGATGAAGGGATGCATCTCGATCTGGTTGCAGACAAGCGGCTCAGACGTCACCGCCCAGGCCTCGTCGAGCATGGTGGTTGTGAAATTGGCGACGCCGACATGCTTGGCCTTGCCGTCTTTCTTCGCCTTGCACAGCGCGCCGACCGACAGCTTGAACGGAACGTTGGGATTGTTCCAGTGGATCAGCAGCAGGTCGACATAGGGCAACTGAAGGTTCAATAGGCTTTGGTCGAGCGAACGCTGGAAGTCATCGGGCATCAAGTTGTTATCGCGCACCTTGGTGGTGATGAACACGTCCTCTCGCTTGATGCCGGAGGCGCGCAGACCCTCGCCGTTCTCTTTCTCGTTGCCGTAGAAGGCGGCCGTGTCGAGATGGCGATAGCCGAGCTGCAGCGCGGTTTTCACCGCTTGAACGCAAGTCTCGTCCTTGAGGGTCATGGTTCCGAGCCCGATGGTCGGAATGCGAGCGCCATGCGCTTCGACGACGTGCATCTCGTTTTCTCCCTGCCGGTTTTTGTTTGGCGGGCGGAGCATGCCCCGCCGCCGCAGGGCTGCCAACGGGGGTGTCTCCCCAACGAATGGACGCGTCTAGCGCCGTCCGCCGAGCGCGGCGAAGGCGACGTCGGGCGCCTTGTCGATCAGCTTGAGCAGTGCGCGCGCCGGACCGCGCGGCGAGCGCTTGCCCTGCTCCCAATTGCGTACGGTCTCGATCGGCACCTCGATCTTTTCGGCGAAAGCCGCCTGCGTCAGCCCGCAGCGCGCCCGCACGTGGCGCACGAACGTAGCCGGATCGTTGTGCTCGATGGTTTTCTCGCTGCCGTCAGGCAGGATCTCGACGATCCGCCCGTCGGCCTTCAGCCGCACCCGCATCATGGCCTTAGCTCCATCGCTGATGGGTCGGCCAGAGGCCTAGATGATTCGGGAGAGACAAAAGTTAATGGGCGGACGACATTACGGCAGGTTCAGTTGCCAGGACACGCCGAAGCGGTCGTTCAGCCACGTAAAGAGTTGGCTGAAGCCGTAATTCGCCAAAGGCATCAAGGCCTGGCCGCCTTCGCCCAGCGCGCCCGCCAGCCGGCGCAGTTCGTCCTCCGACGTGCAATCGACGAAGAAGGAAAAGGCCGGCGTGAAGGTGAAGGCGTGCTTGGCCGGGCTGTCGATGCACATGACCGTCTGCCCCGCGAGCGTAAATCTGGCGACCTTGATCGAATTTTCCGGACCGGGTTCGCCGGGCCCATAGCGCGTGACGTCCGTCACTTTGCTATCGGGAAACACCGACACGTAGAAATTCATGGCTTCCTCGGCCTTCCCTTCGAACATCAGGAAAGGGCGGACGGTCGCACTCATCGGCGCACTCCTATTTCCCCACTGCCGGAAGGCTAGCGCGTCTTTTCGAAGATTTTGCTACCGATCAGCATGCGGCGGATCTCGCTCGTCCCCGCCCCGATCTCGTAGAGCTTGGCGTCGCCGGCTAGCTGGCCCAGTGAATGCTCTTATAAATGAGGTAAAGGCATCCGCCGTTAGCAAGGGGCGGTCTGTAAGCACCAAGCGCACCGGCGAGCCGGGTGGTTACTGCCGTGAGTTCCCAAGCTAACGCGTTTAGATCGTCATCTTTCTGATAGCTTTGCGTCAGTTCGACGACGCCATGTTTTTCGCCGAACGCTCGCGCAAATTCGGCGTCGGCTACGAGCGCGGCTGGCAATTGAGTGTTGGCCCAAGCCCAAAGCCAATTGCCCGCCTTGGCGCTTGTCGATCCGACGATCTGGATTTCGGCCCTTACTCTCGGTGCACCTTGCTCAGAAAAAATCAACGTCCCGGCGTCGAGGTCGTAATCATAGTGCGCCCAATCGCTCAGTCGGAATTCAGCGCCAACGCGCGCGTTCTTTTCTCCAAGCTGATGAACGGCATCGTGGCGCCAATTGCTGTACCAATCAGGATTATTCATCGGTCAACGCTGCAAATCGGGATCGTTGCTAGGGATACTTATGGCTAGCGTGTCTTTTCGAAGATTTCGCGACCGATCAGCATGCGGCGGATCTCGCTCGTCCCCGCCCCGATCTCGTAGAGCTTGGCGTCACGCAGCAGGCGCCCCGTGGAGAAGTCGTTGATGTAGCCGTTGCCGCCGAGGCACTGGATCGCCTCCAGTGCCATCCAGGTCGCCTTCTCCGCGGCATAGAGGATGGCGCCGGCCGCGTCCTCGCGCGTGGTGCGGCCTTCGTCGCAGGCGCGCGCCACCGCGTAGACGTAAGCCTTGGCGGAGTTCATCGTCACGTACATGTCGGCGAGCTTGGCCTGCACCAACTGGAAGCGTCCGATGGCCTGACCGAACTGCTGGCGCTGGTGCACGTAAGGGATCACCACGTCCATGCAGGCCTGCATGATGCCAAGGGGCCCTGCCGCCAACACCACGCGCTCATAGTCGAGGCCCGACATCAGCACGTTGACGCCGTTGCCGACGGCGCCAAGGACGTTCTCCTCCGGCACCTCACAATCGGTGAACACGAGCTCCGAGGTATCGGAGCCGCGCATGCCGAGCTTGTCGAGCTTCTGCGCCGGCGCAAAGCCCTTGAAGCCCTTCTCGACGATGAAGGCGGTGATGCCCCGCGCGCCCGCGGTGCGGTCAGTCTTGGCGTAGATAACCAGTGTGTCGGCGACCGGCCCGTTGGTGATCCACATCTTGGAGCCGTTGAGCACGTAGCGGTCGCCGACCTTGTCGGCACGCGTGCGCATCGACACCACATCCGAGCCGGCGCCCGGCTCGGACATCGCCAGCGCGCCGACATGTTCGCCGGAGACCAGCTTCGGCAGGTATTTGCGCTTCTGCGCCTCGGTGCCGTTGCGGCGAAGCTGATTGACGCAGAGGTTTGAATGCGCGCCGTAGGACAGGCCGACGGCGGCGGATGCGCGCGAAACCTCCTCCATGGCGACGCAATGACTGAGATAGCCGAGCCCGGAGCCGCCGTACTCCTCCTCGACCGTGATGCCGTGCAGGCCGAGTGCGCCCATCTGAGGCCACAGGTCACGCGGAAATTCGTTGCTGCGGTCGATCTCGTCGGCACGCGGCGCGATATGATCGCGGGCAAAATCGGCCACGGTCTTGCGCAGCATGTCGGCGTCTTCGCCGAGACCGAAATCAAAGCCCGACCAGGTATTCGGAATCATTCTTACCGCCCTCGCATTCGTCACGCCCGGCCGGGCGCCGCTTTGGGCGACAGTCTATAGGCGGGGTGTCAGGCTGTCAGCGCCTTGCCGGTTACACGCTCGGCGGGCTGCTTGGTTTGCGCTATCAGCTTGTCGATGGCCTTGGCCGGCGCCGGCCTGGCGAACAGATAGCCCTGCATTTCGTCGCAACCGGCAAGCCGCAGCAGCACGCGCTGCTGCTCGGTCTCGACGCCCTCCACCGTGGTCGACAGGCCGAGCGCGCGTCCGAGCGCCACGATGGCTTGGATGAGCACGCCGCCATTGGCGGAGGTGCCGAGCGCCACGACGAAGCTGCGGTCGATCTTGAGCTTGTCGAGCGGGAAGCGTTGGAGATAGCCAAGATTGGAATAGCCGGAGCCGAAGTCGTCGAGCGCAATGCGCACACCGAGCCCATGCAGATCTTCGATACGCTTGACCATTTCATCCGGGTTATCGATGAGCACGCCTTCGGTGATTTCCAGCATCAGCCGTTGCGGCGGCACGCCGCTTTCGGCGAGCGCCGAGCGCACCAGATCGACGATAGCGCGGTCGCGCACTTGCAACGGCGACAGGTTCACGGCGATATAGAGGTTGGGCCAGCGCTTGGCTTCCTGCAACGCGCGGCGCAGCACGAAAGCGCCCAGCGTGTCCATCAGGCCCATCTGCTCGGCCACGGGGATGAAGGTCGCCGGCGGAATCGCCCCGCGCGACCGGTGTGTCCAGCGCAGCAAAGCTTCGACGCCGACCACATTGCCGCCGCTCGCCGTCACGATGGGCTGGTAATGCAGTTCCAGTTCGTTGGCCGAGAGGGCGCGCGGCAACTCGCGGTGGATGAAGCGCTGGTCGTTGGAGATCGTGTCGATCGCCGGCTCGAAGGCAACGAGTGCACCCGGGCCTTTCTTGGCGGCGGCGCGCACCGCAAGCTCGGCGCGGCGGGCGAGCTCGCCACGCGTCTCGGCGTGCGCGGGGGCCTGGGCGAAGCCGGCATGGGCGCTGACGCGCACCACAGTATCGATCCAATGCGGACGCGAGATCGCATCGAGCGCGCCGCGAACGACGTCTTCGGCCGCGAGCGCCTCAGACGCGGTGAGCGTGACCGCGAATTCGTTACTGCCGATGCGGCCGCAGGTCGCCTTCGCCGGCAACGACTCCTGGAGTCGTTTAGCCACTGCGCCGATCAGTTCGTCGCTGCCCAGCACGCCAAGATGCGCGGTAATGTCCTCCATACCGTCGAGCTGGATTAGCGCGAAGGTCGTCACTTCGCCTTCTTCCCGCTCGGCGAGCGCGAGATCGAGCAGTTCAAGCGTCTTGGCGTGGTTCGGCAGGCCGGTGAGCTTGTCTACGTCACCAGCCCGACGCGCCACCTCCTCGCTCACCGCCAAGGCGCGGCGCGTGCGGAAGAGTTGGAACATCGAAACGCCGGTGAAGGTCACGAGTAAAAGCGCGGTGACGCCGATGCCCGGCATCAGCCGGCTCATCATCTCGGTCATCGGCTGCGTTCGGTCCCAGGTGAAAAAGCCTGCGATACGCCCCTGCGCATCCATTACCGGTTGCGCCTCGCGCGGGCTCTGCGGCGGATCGTTCTCGAATTTCAGACCCTTGATCCCGGCACCCTGCTCGACCATGCGCACGAAGCGCGGATCGACCTCGCCGGACTGCCCGAACAGCGCGCGGAACTCGGCGGTCGCCGCACGCAGTGAGGCGCGCTGATCCGCCAAGAGCCGATCGTCGCTCTGCTGGGCGAAGCCGTAGGCGGCGGCAACGACCGCAGCGCCTACAGCCAGGGAAATGCACGCGAACAGCACGACCAGGCGGGATGCCGCCGGCCGCGCACGCTTGGTCGTTTTCGCCTGTTGTTTGGCGTCGCCTTCCACCGGAACCGTTCCACGCACACTGGGACCCGGTTCAGGCTTAGAGATTCAGCATTAATGCCCGGTCAGGAAATAGGGTGAACGAACGGTAACCAGACAGGTCAGCGCAGTCCGAACCAGACGGTGGCGATGGCCAGGAACGAGAAGAAGCCCACGACGTCGGTGACCGTGGTCACAAAGGGGCTTGAGGCGACCGCCGGGTCGAACTTCATCCGGTGCAGCGCCAGCGGGATCAAGATGCCGCCAAGGGCGGCGGCGACCAGATTGCAGATCATGGCCAGACCGATGACGAAGCCCAGGCCCGGAACCCTGAACCAGACATAGGCGGCGATACCGGTGATCACCGCGAAGGCGACGCCGTTCAACAGCCCCACCAGCAATTCGCGCAAGATGACGCGCCGCGCATTGGCATCGACCAATTCGCGGGTAGCGAGCGCGCGCACGGCAACGGTCATGGTCTGCGTGGTCGCGTTGCCGCCCTGGCTGGCCACGATCGGCGCCAGCACCGCCAAAGCGACCATCTGCTGCAGCTGTCCCTCGAACAGGCCGAGCACGGAGGAAGCGAGGAACGCGGTGGCGAGATTGATCAAGAGCCAGTTGAAGCGGCCGCGGGCGATGGTCCAAACCGAGTCCGACAGCTCTTCGTCATGGGTAACGCCGCCGAGAGCCTTGATGTCCTCTTCCGCCTCCTCCTCGATGACGTCGGCGACGTCGTCGAAGGTGATGACCCCGACCAGGCGGCCATCAGCATTGAGAACGGGCGCGGCGACCCAATTGTAGCGCTGGAACAGCCGGGCCACCTCCTCCTGATCCTGATCGGCGCGCAGCAACGGCCGCTCGTCTTCCATCAGGTCGGCGATCGCCACCGGACGCTTGGAACGCAACAGTCGGTCAAGTGGCACCGCACCGACGAAATTGCCGGCGTCGTTGACGACATAGACCTCGTAGAAACGGTCCGGCAGTTCGATCGTCTCGCGCATATAGTCGATGGTCTGGCCGACATTCCAGTGGGCCGGCACGGCGATGAACTCGGTCTGCATCCGCCGCCCGGCGGATTCTTCCGGGTAGTCGAAGCTGCGGGCGAGCGCGACCCGTTCGGTCGGCGGCAACTGCTCCAGGATCTCGGCCCGGTCTTCGGTCGGCAGGTCGGCAAGGATCGCGACCGCGTCGTCGGAATCGAGTTCGCGCACGCCCTCGGCAACGGTGCGCGGCGGCAATTCCTCGAGGATTTCCTCGCGGACCGTGTCGTCGACCTCGGTGAGCGCGGTGAAGTCGAAGTCAATGCCGAGCAGTTCGACCAGACGCGGGCGCTTGTCGTGCTCGAGTGCCTCCAGCACGGCTCCGACATCGGCTTCGTGTAGATCGCCAACCAATTCGCGCAGGGCCGGCACATCGCCTGCGTCGATGGCCTGCGTAACGGCCTCGACGAATTCGGGGCGCAGCGCCCCTTCCTCGTCGCGCAGCGGCGGCGTGCTGGTTTGTTGGTCGAGCATGCCAGTCCTCAGCGCGAAGCAAAGGGAAAGCGGGATTGAATAGGCCGCTTGTACGCTGCCGGTTTCGGAGCCGCAAACAATTAACGCATAACCGCGTCATGAAATCGTCGCTTGCCCGGCGCTATCGGTTGCGGTCAATTGCGCTTCGCATGACTCGCCTCTTTGCCCTCGCGCTTGCCGCCGTCCTTCTGCCCGTAGCGGCAATGGGCGAGCCCTGTCCCGGCAATCCGCAGGCGCTCGGCACTGCGCGCGTCATGGAGGTCGATGCGAAGACTTGGCCGCGCGTCGGCCGTAAACACTTCCCCCAGACGCTACCGCTGAAGGCGAAGGAACTGGTGCTCACCTTCGACGACGGCCCCTGGCCCGGCACCACGCCCAAAGTGCTGGATGCGCTCAAGCACGAATGCGTGCAGGCCACTTTCTTTCTGCTCGGCCGCAATGCCGAGGCGCACCCCGTGCTGGCGCGGCGCGCACTGGCCGAAGGGCACAGCGTCGGCCATCACACCTACAACCATCCGCTGCTCGACCGCATGCCGTTGGATAGGGCGGAAGCCGAGATCAACCGCGGCATCGCGGCCGACGAATTCGCCGTCTACGGCGAGCGTCGCAGCCGCCCGGCAACGCCGTTCTTTCGATTTCCAGGCTTTGCCTCAAACCAGGCCCTGCTAGACCGCCTGAACGATCGCGGCATCGTCGTCTTCGGCGCGGATGTCTGGGCGAGCGATTGGGTGCCAATGACACCGGGGCAGGAATTGGCGCTGATCCTGGCCCGTGTCGAAAAAGTCGGACGCGGCATCGTGCTGTTTCACGACACGAAGGCACAGACCGCCCAGATGCTGCCGGCGTTCCTGCGCGAGCTGAAGCGGCGCGGATTCAGCATCGTTCATGTTGTGGCGCCGGCGCATGCCCGCGCCTTCAATTAGCGCCCTACCTTTCCCGATCAAGATATTGAAACTGTGGAGAAAACCACAAAGCTGTGGACGGCATTTGCGCGTTCATTTCCGGCTCAGTCCGGTATCCCTACCAATGAACCCGCCCAATCAGGGATCGCGCGGGGGCGCGAAGAAGGCGGGGGTATATGCGCTGTTTGGCGATCGTTTTGCTTTCTCTGGCGGGAGTGCTGCCAGCAGCGGCTGAGACCTGCCCCGGCAATCCGGACGCCATCGGCACCAGCCGCACCATCACGGTCGATCCCGCCGAGCTGCCGCGCATCGGCACGATCCAGTACCGCCGCACCTTGCCGCTCAACGACCACGAGGTCGTCATCACCTTCGATGACGGCCCGCTGCCGCCCTACACCAACCGGGTGCTCGACACCCTCGCCGCGCATTGCGTGAAGGTCACTTACTTCCTAGTCGGCCAGATGGCCCGCGCCTATCCGGACACGGTGCGGCGCATCTACAATGACGGCCATATCATCGGCACGCACAGCCTCAGTCACCCCTTCACCTTCCACACCATGGGCGAGGCGCAGATCGCCCGCGAGGTCACCGGCGGCATCGCCCGCGTGAAGGCGGCGCTCGGCCATCCCAAAGCCGTGGCGCCGTTCTTCCGCATTCCGGGGCTTGCCCGCAGCGGTACGGTTGAGAGCTATCTCGCCGACCGTTCGCTCGCGGTCTGGAGCGCCGACGAGGTCGCCGACGACTGGCATCGTGGCATCACGGCGAAAGACATCGTCCGCCTGGCGCTCAAACGCATCGAGGCGCACGACCACCGCGGCGTGCTGCTCCTGCACGACATCCATCCGGCCACGGCGCTGGCCCTGCCGACGCTGCTCAAGGAGTTGAAGGAGCGCGGTTACAAGATCGTGCAGGCGGTGCCGCCGGGCGTGCGGCCAAAAGTGCTACCCGAACGCCCCGAGACCATGGTCGCCCGGGCCGGCCAAGGATGGCCGCGCCTGCTCGAGACGAAACCGGTCACTCAGGAAATCGCGGCCAAACCGGCCAAGCATCGCAAGCACGCCGCGCGCAAGGATCGCGACGAGAGGCTGGCCGAGAAGCTCGCCAAGAAGAAGAGCAAGCCGCAGACCGCTGAGGTCGAACGCGGCTTCTTCTCGTTCCTGCAATAGCGGGACTGGCGGGCTGGCGCGGCCGTTGCATGTTGCCGTGCCGCGCTCTAGAGCCTTGGGCAGCGACAAGGAGCCCGAAATGTCCGACCTGCGTATTATCGCCGGCCCGTTCACCTTCCCTGCCCGTTTCGAGACGGGTCTCGCGCCGAAGACCTGCGAAATCTTCCGCAAGCTCCTGCCCTACTCGGAGCGCGTGATCCATGTGCGCTGGAGCGGCGAAGCGGTGTGGATCCCGCTCGGCGACACGGATTTCAAGATTCCGGCGGAGAACCAGACCAGCTACCCGGCGCCCGGGCAGATCATCGTCTACCCCGGTGGCATCAGCGAAACCGAAATCCTGCTCGCTTATGGCGGCGTGCATTTCGCGAGCAAGGTCGGCCAACTCGCGGGCAACCACTTTATCACGATCACCGGCAACCTCGACGACCTGCCCAAGCTCGGCAAGAAAGTGCTCTGGGAAGGCGCGCAGGCGTTCCGGATCTTGGCGACCTGAGCGATCAGGCGGCCTTGTCGAGCGGCACCGCACTGGCGTCGTAGGCGTAGACCCAGTCGGCATTGCCGCCTTGCTTGAGCCACTCGTTGCCGCGCGAGCCGATCTGCACACGCGCGGTACGGTCCTTGCGTGCTTCCTCGTAGCGCTTGAGCGCACTGGCTATACCCGCCTCGGTCACACCGTTGAGCGCGCGGCCGACCACCACCGCGTCCTCGATCGCCATGCAGGCGCCCTGCGCCATGAACGGCACCATCGGATGGCAGGCATCGCCGAGCAGCGTGACGCGGCCGTTTGACCAAGAGGGAAGCGGATCGCGCACATAGAGCGCCGACTTGGTCACGCTGTCGCAGGCGTCCAGCAGCGCGCGCGCCTCGATGTGAAAATTCGCATAGGCCTTGCGCAGCTCGTCAACATTGCCCGGCATGGTCCAGGATTCATGCCGCCAATCGTCCTGCGAGGTGGTGGCGAAGACAAAGATTTCTTTGCCCTTGTTGAGCGGGAACGTGACGATCTGCAGGTCCGGCGTCGGGCCCCACCACTTGGTGAAGGCATCGAGGTTCGGCAGATCCGCAACCTTGGCACGGTCGACCACCGCCCGGTACGACACAAGGCCGGTAAAGCTCGGATGCTCCGGCCCGAATAAGGCCGTGCGCGTGAGCGAATGGATGCCGTCGGCGCCGATCAGCACATCGACGACGCGCGACGCGCCGTTCTCGAAACGCACGATCGGCTTGTCGCAGGCTGTATCGACCGCTGTCACACGATGCCCGAGCAGCACGATCTGCTCCGGCACCTGCCGGCGCAGCGCGTTCAAGAGATCGGCGCGGTGAATGGTAAGCTGCGGCGCGCCGTATTTCTTTTCGGCCGCGTCCGCCATTTCCAGCCGCGAGGTCTCCTCGCCCGTATCCCACATGCGGCTGATGCGGTGCGTCGGCCGCGCCGCCGTGTCGGTCAGCGCCTCGAACACGCCGAGGCTCTTGAGCGCCCGCACGGCGTTCGGCGTGAGGTTGATATCAGCGCCGATGCGGCTGTAGTTCGCGGCCTGCTCGTAGACCTCGACATCATGTCCCGCCTTTCGCAGCGCGATCGTCGCGGCCAGACCGCCGATGCCGCCGCCATTGATGCCGATCTTCAACTTCGCCATGTTGCAACCTCAACCTCAATGCAGCGAGAAACCGCCGTCCACGGCAAGCGTCTGGCCGGTGATGAATTTGGAATCGTCGCTGAGCAGGAACGCCACCACGCCGTCGAGATCGTCCGGCTGCTGCGTGCGCTTCAGGATGGTGCGCTCGGCATAGTCGTTCCAGCGCGTCTGCGGGATGTCCTTGGTCGCCTCGCCCATGGTCAGACCGGGCAAGAGGCAATTCACGCGGATCATGCGCTCGCCCAGTTCGCGGGCGAGCGAGCGCGTCATGCCGACCAGCGCCGACTTGCTGGTAACGTAATGCAACAGCTTGGGCGCGCCCCAGTAGATCGTGTCGGAGGACAACGTAACGATGGCGCCACCGTTCTTCATCAGCGGTCCGATGGCGCGGATAGTCAGCCACGTGCCGCGCACATTGATCGCCATCATGCGGTCCCACACCTCGGGCGTGATCTCGTCGTAGAGCTTGCCGCCGACATTGTTGGCCCAGCCGGCATTGGCGACGAGGCCGTGGATACCATCGCAGCCTTCCGCCGCGATCTTGGCCATGGCGGCGACGGAAGATTCCGATGAAATGTCGGTTTGCACGAAACGGACGTCGAAGCCTTGCGCCTTCAGCTTCGCCTCGGCATCGCGCCCGAGCGTCTCGTCGATCTCGGCGATGATCACGCTTGCGCCTTCGCGTGCCAGCCGCTCGGCGAAGGCAAAGCCCAAACCCCGCCCTGCCCCGGTGATCACGATGCGCTTACCGGCAAACCGCTGCGTCATAGTCATCCTTATGTGTAATCGCCTTCGGCGACGACGGCATACTGGAAGTAATCGGCGTCGTTCTCATCATAGAGCGTGACCGACGAACCGCCGCCGGCACGGCCGGTGAAACGCTCGCCATCCGCCACGCCCTCGAAAAAGACGTCACCGATGAGCCGCAGATCAATGGCGCCCGTCGGCAACGCAATCTGTGTCCCATTCGACCGCACCGTCAGACCGGTCGCGACGTCGAGAAAGCCGTCGGCCGACGGCTTGATCTCGAAGGTCTCGCCGGTGCCCAGCGAATGCACGCGCATCGGGCAACGGCCGGACCGCCGCCGATGCGCCTCCACCGCCACGATGCGCCGCAGGTCAGGGCTCACGACGTCACACCTCACGCGTGTCCGCGGCCGCTTTTATCAATCCCATGCGCCTGCCGTCGCGTATTGCCGTCGATGCCGCCGGCGATCGCCCACTCGGCAAACAACTCGGGCTTGCGCTCGAAGGTCTGCGGCTTCCAGTCTTCCGTGCAGTAATCCTCGTCGGCGTAATATTCGAGCGGCGCCGCCAGCGGATTTTCGAAGTACCAGAAATAGGCGGACGAGATCGGATGCCGGCCGGGGCCGATTTCCGTCTTCCAGCCCTTCTTGCTCATGGCGATGCCGCCGCCGATCACCTCATGAATGTCGGTGACGGTGAAGGCAACGTGATTGATGCCCGGCTTGCCAGGGCGGTTGAGCACGAAAGTGTTGTGGTGATCGCCGACCTTTTGGCAGCGCATGAACACGCCGTGGCCGGGATATTCATCGCTGATCGAGAAGCCGAGCTTCTCGGTATAGAAGGCACGCATCGCCGCGAAATCGTTGGCGAACAGCACCACGTGGCCGATGTTGATCGGATGTGCTTGCGTATGGATGGGCGAGCGAGCATTGACGCGGTTATGCGAGCCCGGCGCGTTCGGCATCGTCGGCTTCACCGTGATGGGCGTGCGCTTGGTCACACGGAACGCGAGGCTCATGCCGTTCGGATCTTTCACGCGCGGCAGGCCGTCGGCGCCGACGTGAAAGCTGTCGAGCCCGCGCAAATTCTTCAGCGTGGCTTCCAGTTCCTGCTCGTTGGCCGCGCCCCAGATCACTTCGCGCACCGTCTTGCCCGCCTCGATCGCCGGCGGCAGGTCGGCGGCCTCCATCGGCCGCACGATCGCCTCCGCCCCGTCGCGGGTGCGGTAGACTAGCTTTTCGCCGGTCGCCGAGACCTGGGTCAGGCCCCAGTCATCGAGAAAACGCTTGGACTCGGCCATGTCGGCGACGCCGAACACGACGGCATCGATACCCATGAGCGACATGATGCAGTGTCTCCCTGCCTTCGGTTTGCGCGCAATGCACGCTGCCGTTTGTTGAAACCGATGAGAGGCGCGCCGCGCAAGTCCGCAGCGCGCCGCCCGATCAGCGCTTGACCTTCGAGAGCGGATGCTCCGGCGGATAAGTCGGCGTAACCGGCTTGGGCGAACCGATCATGACCATCATGATCGCGTCCTCGTCGCCGACATTAATCTCGCCGCGATAGACGCCCGGCGGCACCGAAACGCAGTCGCGCTCGCCGAGGATGGTTTCGAAGTACTCGCCATCCTTCTCGACCATGACCTTGATCTTGCCGCGCAGCACGAAGAACACCTCCTCGGCATCGACGTGCAGATGCATCGGGCCTTCCCCGCCAGGGGGGATAATCATATTCGACAACGTGAAGTGCTCGGCCGGGATCACGTTAGAATCCTTGGCGACGCCGGTGCCGCCGGTGCCGATGAAGCGCTTCTGCGCACGGCGATATTTCGGATCGTAATCGGCCTGGAATTTGAGCGCATTCCAGTCGTACTGCCGCTCGCTGACGCGGGCGACGCGGCTCTTCATCCATTGTTCGAAGGTCGCACCTTCGGGCCGGTCCCAGGAACGCTTCTGGCGGGTGACGTCGTCCATATTCTACTCCTCTGTTATCCGTATGTTTGTTGTTTGCTTATCTTGCGGACTGCCGCGCGGGCGGCAGATCCTTGCCGTCGGGATCGGCGGCCTGATAGCCGAGATCCCGTGAAATCGCTTCCGCTGCCGCAAGCACTTCCGCCTTCAGCGGCCCATTGAGCTCGGCATCGTTCGTCAGCAAGGCGACGGCGGAGATATTGATGGCTGCAACGATATGGCCCGTCATGTCGCGAACGGCAGCAGCGATGCTGGCGACACCGGGCTCATAACCAGAGTTCTGCACCACCGCGCCGGCATCGCGATCCGCGGCGAGTTGCTCCAGCAAGCCAGCGAGCGTGCCGACCGTCTTGTTGCCGCCGCCGGCGAAAGGTTCATCGCGATAAAGCTCCCTCACCTCGCCGGCCGACAGGCCGGACAGCAGGATGCGGCCCATGGTCGTAAAACGCGCCGGCAGCCGCGTCCCGACATGCACGGTCGAGGCGATGGAGCGGCGCGTGGCAACGCGCGCGAGATAGACGACATCGCGACCGTGCAGTTCGCCGAGATGCGCCGACCAGCCGGTGCGGTCGCGCAGGCGGACAAGGTGCGGCATGGCCACTTCGACGAGATCGCGCGAGGCGAGATAGCCGTAACCGAGGCGCAGTACCTGCGGCCCGAGCGTGTAGGTCTTGGTCTCGGCATCAAAAACCACGAAGCCCATGTGGCCGAGTGTGAACAGCAGCCGGTAGGCCGACGAGCGCGTCACGCCGAGCGCGGCGGCCACTTCCGACAAATTCATGCGCCGCCGTTCGCCGGAAAGCTCCTGCAGGATGTTGAGACCGCGGGTCAGCGCCGGCACCAGATAGCGCTCGGAAAGCTCGACCTGCGGGGCCGGCTTGGCGCTTTTCGGCTCAGTCAATTTGTCGCGGCGCTTCGCCATGAGACGTCAAAACCGAAAATGTTTTGTCTACAAAACTTCATGTATCATACAAAACAATTGGACGAAAGCAAAAACAGCGCCCCCAAGCACTGGATACGCCACTTCGCGCCTTGAGGTCGTTCGCTTATTGCGCAGAAAAGCCCATTGCGGCGCAGCATTTTTGCCTTCGAAAGATGCACAGGCTGCGCAAAATTAGAGCCGCTCCAGGATTGACTCCTGTCGTTGTTCAGGTTTGAACTGTCGAAAATACGAACTGAATGTTCATATAAGAACAGTCAGCAGGGGAGCTTCCGCAGTGGCGTCAGCGACTACGCAGGTCTTACAGCTACAGGACGTCGCCCGCCGCTTTCCCGGGCGCACCGTCGGCGCGCCGCCCTTCACCGCGGTCCGCAATCTTTCCTTCGAAGTCCGCCAGAGCGAATTCGTCTCCATCGTCGGCCCCTCCGGCTGCGGCAAGAGCACGTTGCTCAATCTTGTCGCCGGCCTCGACCGTCCGAGCGAGGGCCGCGTGTCGCTGCACGGCGTCGAAGTCTCCGGCCCCAATTCCAGCGTCGGCTTCATGCTGCAGAAGGATCTGCTGCTGCCCTGGCGCACCGTGCTGCATAACGTCGAGTTCGGTCTCGAGGCGCGCTCGATGAGCGGCGCCGAACGGCGTGAGCGCGCGCTGCGCGAGCTCAAGCGCTGCCGCCTCACTGACTTCGCCGACCGCTATCCGTATCAGATCTCCGGCGGCCAGCGGCAGCGCGCGGCGCTCGCCCGCACGCTCGCCATCGATCCGGATGTCGTGCTGCTCGATGAGCCCTTCTCGGCGCTCGATGCGCAGACCAAGCTCGTGCTGCAGAAAAGCTTCGCCGCGACCATTGCCGGCTCCAACCTCACCACACTCTTGATCACCCACGATCTCTCCGAGGCGGTCGCCATGTCCGACCGCATCCTGGTGATGAGCGATGGTCCCGGCCGCATCGTCGAGGAAATCGACGTCGGCCTGCCCGACCGCGACAACCCGATCGCGCGCGTGGCCACGCCGCGCGCCGGCGAGATCGTCAAGCATCTGTTCCACGCGCTTCACATCGACAACCGGCTCGACGCATGAAGAACGGAGTCGTCATCGTCGGCGGCGGCATAGCGGGATCGGCGCTGTCGATCGCGCTCGCCCGCCGCGGCATCAAGACGACGCTGATCGAGCGCGAGGCAGGCTGGACGCCGTTGAGCTCCGGCCTGTTCATCTACAGCAACGGTCTTCTGGCGCTCGATCGGCTGGGCGTGCTCGACGATATCCGCCGCAGCGGCTGGGTCAGCCCGGACGGCGGCAACCTCTATTTGACCGCCGACGGCGAGAAGATCACCCGCACCATCTATCCGCAGATCGGCGACCGTATTCCGGCGATCGTCGGCATGCGTCGCGTGGAGTTGCATCGCGTGCTGGCCGGAGCGCTGGAAAAGCTCGGCGTAACTGTCCGGCTCGGCGTTTCGGTGGTGAAGATCGACGACGCCGATTCAACGCGCCCGGTCATGCTCACTCTGTCGGACGGCAGCACCCTCGCCTGCGATGTCCTCGTCGGCGCCGATGGCATCCGTTCTCAAATCCGCGCGCATCTATTCGGTGCGCTGGAGCCGACCTATACCGGCTTCGGCGTCTGGCGCTCCACGCACACGAAGCCCGCCAGCATCGACCAGAAGATTATGCTGATGGGCGTCGGCACGCGGCTCGGCATCATGCCGATCAGCAACGACGAACTCTATATATTCGGCACCACCCGCGAGCCCGGCAAGCCGTTCTATCCGCGCGAGACCTGGGCCGCGGAAATGCGCACCAAGTTTGCCGCGTTCAAAGGCCCCGCCGCGCCGCTCTTGGCCGAGATCACCGACGCCGCGCAGGTGTTCTACACCGCCGTCGAAGAAGTGCACCTACCACTGCCGTGGAGCCGCGGCCGCGTCGTGCTGATCGGCGACGCCGCGCATTCCTCCTCGCCGTTCATGGGCCAGGGCGGCGCCATGGCGCTGGAAGATGCCGTGCTGCTCGCTGAGATGTTGGACGGCGCCAGCGACATCCCCACTATCCTTACCGCCTTCGGTCAGCGCCGCTTCGAGCGCTGCAAGTTCGTGCAGGACGCTTCGCGCCGCGTTGGCGAAGCCGGCGCCATCGAGGATGCCGAAGCGACCGTCCAACGCAACAAGCGCATGCAGGCGAGCGCCCAGCAGGACGTCGACACTTTCTATGCCCGCATCGCAGAACCTATCTGATCCAGACTTACGCATATAACCAGGGGAGAACTTGAAATGAACATCACACGTCGTACCGCTCTCGGCGGCCTTCTCGCCACTGCGGCCATTCGTCCGGCCTTCGCCGCGCCGGAGAAGATCACCTACCTGTTCCCGGCCCCGGCCTTCCTACCCGCCTTCGTCCCCTTCCAGCTCGCACTGAAGCGCGGCTACTACGCCAAGAATAATGTCGAAGTGACATTCCAGACCGGCCGCGGCGGCGCCGACGTCGCCAAGCAGGTGGGCGTCGGCAATGCCGATCTCGGCGGCGGCCTCGGCGAGACGACGATGATCGTCCGCCCGAACGATCTGCCGGTACGCGCGGTGGCGCAGCTTGGTTCGCATCCGCTGTTCAAGCTGGTCACGCGCAAGGAAAGCAACGTTAAGTCGCCGAAGGATTTGGTCGGCAAGAAGCTCGGCGTCATCGGCTATCAGGACACTGGCTATTACGCTTTGCTCGCCGTGCTCGCCGCCAACAATCTCAAGCGCGACCAACTCGAGATCCAGGCCGTCGGTCCCGCCGGCGTCACGCAGCTCATGATCGCAAAGTCGCTCGACGGCATCATGGCGACTCCGGAATGGTCTGACGCGATCGAACAGGCTGGCGTCGCTCTCGACTATTTCGACGTCGAGAAGACGTTCCCCGCCATGGCGCAGGCGATCCTCACCTCCGACAAGATGATCAAGGAGCGCCCGCAGGCCGTGCGCGGCTTCGTGCATGCGGTCCTGCAAGCGGTGCGCGACTGCATGGCTGATCCGGCCGCTGCGGCTAAGGACTACGTCGCCGCCGTGCCGCAGCACACCGGCAAGGAAGCCGACATCGAGCGCATCCTGCGCAGCTACGTGAAGAACGTCTACGCCACAGAGCCGGCCTCTGCGCTCGGCACCTTCGATCCAAAGCGTCTCGCCACCGTGCAGAAGTTCTATCTCGAGAACCAGATCATCCAGAAGGCCGTTCCGGTCGAGGACCTCTACACCAACGACTTCGTCAAGTAGTCGCCAGGAAACACAAGAGGAAGCATGAGCACCGCGATGTCCAACGAGGTCACGACCTCGGCCCGCGACCGCCTTCCGCTCCGCGCCGTCCTGGCGCGGGGCGTGTGGCGTCGCGGCGTCGCGGTGCCGCTTGCAAGCGCCGCCCTTGCGATCGTCGTCCTGATCGCCTGGCAATATCTGCCACCCATGCTCGGCGTGCCGAAATACATCATTCCGCGCGTCAGCGATCTGTGGGCGGAGATGGTGCGGATGTGGTTCCAGGAGAACCTGCTCAAGCACTTCATCTCCACCGCCTCGATGTCGATCCTTGGCTTTGTGCTGGGCGGATTGCTCGGCGCGGTTTTCGGCTACGCGCTCGGCCTGCTGCCGACCTGGGAGAAGGTGCTCTCGCCTTACATCCTGGCACTGCAGATCGCGCCGAAGGTCGCCTTCGCCCCACTGTTCATCCTGTGGTTCGGCTACAACGCCTGGCCCAAGCTGATCGTGACCATCCTGGTGGTGTTTTTCCCCATTTTGGTCAACGTGTTGCAGGCGATGCGCGTGATGGACCGCGACCTCATCAACCTCGCCCGCGCCTACAACATGAGCAAGACGAAGATATTCATCAAGATCATGTTGCCCTTCTCCATGCCCAACCTCATGGCCGGCCTGCGCATCGGCGCGACGCTCGCCGTCATCGGCATCACCGTCGGCGAACTGGTCGGCGGCGAGATTGGGCTCGGCTATCTCATCAGCTTCGGCCAGGGCCAAGCCAACACCGCCATGGTGTTCGACGCCATCGCGTTGCTTACCGTCATCGGCATCGTGATGTACTGGGCCGTCACCGGCATCGAAACCCGCGTGCTGCACTATGTGCCGCGCGCACTCGACAGCCGTCCGCAGCCATGACCGTCGTGGCCGACATCGCGCGCGCGACGCCTGGCTACGCCGCCGGCATCAGCTTCCTGCGCCGGCCAGGCCGCGAGCACGGCCTGCCGCTGGTGTTGCTGCACGGCATCGGCAGCAATGCCAAGAGCTACACGGGACTGATGGCGGCGCTGCCGCCGGCGCTCGACGTCATCGCCTGGAATGCGCCGGGCTACGCGACGTCGCAGCCCCTCGTCGCCGCATCGCCGACGCCGCGCGACTATGCCGCCGCGCTGCAACGGCTCCTCGACACGCTCGGCCTGACGCGCATCGTGCTCGTCAGCCATTCGCTCGGTTGCCTGTTCGCGGCAAGCTTTGCGACGCTTTATCCGACTCGTGTCGCGGCCCTCGCTCTGCTGTCGCCGGCGCTCGGCTACAAAGTGGTACCCGGCGCCGCGCTGCCGCCTTCCGTGCAGGCGCGCATCGATGAAATCGAAACGCTCGGCCCTGCGGACTTCGCCGCCAAACGCGCGGCGCGCCTTGTGTTCGAAGCCGAGCGCAAACCGCAGGTACTCGCCACCGTGCGCGAGGCCATGGCGGCGGTGAACCCGGCCGGTTACGCGCAGGCGGTACGCGCGCTCGGCGCTGGTGATCTTCTGGCCGACGCGGCGCAAATCGCAGCGCCGACGCTTGTCGCGGTCGGTGCCGAAGACGTGGTCACGCCGCCGGCCAATGCACGCACGGCCTATGAAGCACTGCCGCACGGCGCCGGCTATCATGAAATTGCCAAAGCGGGACATGCGCTGCCGCAGGAAAATCCGACAGCGCTCGCGGACCTCCTTGCCGAACTGATCGAGGCCGGCCATGGCTGACACGCGTCCCGCCGAAACCGACGAGCGCGACGACGGCCTGTACATCTCGCCGCCAGTGCAACGCGCCGCGCGCCTGCTGCGTCACATCGCCGAGGGCGACCGCGGCACTAACATGTCGCGCACCGCGCGCGAGCTCGGCATCAACCGCACCACCCTGCTCCGCCTGCTCCATACGTTAGAGGCGGAACGCTTCATTGAGCCGCGGCCCGAGGGCCAGGGCTGGCGCATCGGCGTCGGCCTGATCGGGCTCACCGCGCAGGCCTTCTTCTCCGAGGATCTGGTGCAGACCTCGGTGCCGGTGCTGACACGGCTGGCCGAGACCTTGAGCCTGTCCACCCATCTCGGCGTGCTCGACAATCTCGAGATCGTCTATCTCGTGCGTCGCGTGCCCAACCATGCCTTCGCCAGCAACATCCGCGTCGGCAGCCGCCTGCCCGCGCACGCGGCCAATATGGGTCGCATCATCCTGGCGCATCTGCCGCCCGACCGCGTCGACCGCATGTATGCCGGCGCAGTGCTCAAGGCGGTGACGCCGCATACGGTGGTAACGCTCGCCCAGATGCATGCGCAGCTCGAGGCTGACCGTGCCGCCGGGCTCGCCTGGAGCGACGGCAACTACGAAGCCGGCATCAGTTCGGTCGCGGCGGCAATCTTCGACGCGACCGGCATGCCGATTGCCGCACTCAATGTCAGCGGCCATGCCGCCGACTTCGCCGGCGCCGCGCGCCGCGCGCAGATCGCGAAAGAGGTGCAGGCGGCCGCGGCGGAAATTTCGCAACGGCTCGGATGGCACGGCCCGTCCGCAGCCCCGAGCCGCAACGACAGCAAAGCGTCGAACCGCGCCTCCTCGCGCGCGGCCGGCTGAGGAAGACGAACGTGGACTTAGGGTTGAGCAACAGCGTCGCGGTCGTCACCGGCGGAAGCTCCGGCATCGGGCTTGCCACCGCCAAGATCCTGCTCGCCGAAGGCGCGCGGGTGGCGATCTGCGGACGCAACGCCGAACGGCTCGCCGCGGCCAAGGCAGAGCTTGATGCAATCAAGCCGAACGCGGTGCTAGCCGAAGCTTGCGACGTGCTAAGGGCCGACGCGGTGAATGCCTTCGCCGCCAAGGTCTCGCAGTGGAGCGACGGCAAGCTCGATCTTCTGGTCAACAATGCCGGCCAGGGTCGCGTCTCGACCTTTGCCAATACGACCGACGAACAATGGCGAGAAGAACTCGATCTAAAGTTCTTTAGCCAGATCCTGCCGATCCGCGCCTTCAAGCCGCTCTTGGACGCTGCACCCGCGCCCGCGATCGTGGCGGTGAACTCGCTCCTGTCGCTGCAACCGGAGCCGCACATGGTTTGCACCTCGGCGGCTCGCGCCGGCGTGCAAAATCTGTTGAAGTCGCTTGCCGCCGAATTCGCTCCGCATATCCGCGTCAACTCGATCTTGATCGGGCTCGTCGATAGCGGCCAGTGGCAGCGCCGCTTCGAGGCACGCACCGACAAATCGCAGACGCGCGAACAATGGTTCTCAGCGCTCGCGCGCGACAAGCACATTCCGCTCGGACGCCTCGGCACGCCGGACGAACCCGCGCGCGCGATCGTCTTCCTCGGCTCAAAGGCCGGTAGCTACATCACCGGCGCCAGCCTCGAAATCTCGGGCGGCGTCTCGCGCTTTATCTAGGACCGGGTCACGTAACGACATGAAATTCTCCGTCATCACCGCCGAGCGCGCCTCACCACAGGCCCCTGCGATGCCGACCGAGCCGGTCGGTGATGCGATTGCGCGCGCGCTCGCCGACATGGGCGTGACCACCGTGTTCGGCGTGATCTCGATCCACAACATGCCGATCCTCGACGCCATCGCGCGGCACGGCCGCATCCGCTTTGTGCCGGCGCGCGGCGAAGCCGGCGCCATGAACATGGCGGATGCCTATGCGCGCGTGTCGCGCTCGCTCGGTGTCGCCATCACCTCGACCGGCACAGCGGCTGGCAACGCCGCCGGCTCGCAGGTCGAAGCCCTCACCGCCGGCTCTCCTGTTTTGCACATCACCACGCAGGTCGACCGCGAATTCGTCGACCGCGACCGCGCCGCCATCCACGACGTGCCGCGCCAGCCGGATATGCTGAAGGCAGTCAGCAAGTGCTATATGCGCGTTTGGGAGCCGGCCGCCGCCATCGACACGCTGATCGCCGCCGCGCGCGATGCGCTGACTGCGCCGACTGGTCCAGTGACGCTGGAAATCCCAGTCGACGTCCAGCGCAGCAACGTATCGCTTCGCACCGTGCCCGGCATGCCGGAGATCGCAGCAAAAGTGCCAGACGCCGCACAGCTCGACGCGTTGGCCGAGCGCATCGCGCACGCTAAGCGGCCGATGTTGTGGCTCGGCGGTGGTGCGCGTGGTGCGGCGGAAGCGGCAACAGCGCTTGCCAACCGCGGCTTTGGCATCGTGACCTCGACCAACGGCCGCGCGGTCGTGCCGGAGGACCATCCGCACAGCCTGGGCGCCTTCAACATGACGCGCGAGGCGATGGAAATCTATGCCCGCGCCGATCTGTTGATCGTCGTTGGCTCGCGCCTGCGCGGCAACGAGACGCAGAACAACCGCATGCCGCTGCCGCCGATCGTGCAGATCGACGCCGACGCGACGCAGGCTGCGCGCAACTATCCGGTCGACATGTTCATCGCCGCGGATGCCAGGCTCGCGCTCGAAGGTCTGCTCGCGCGCCTGCCCGCCAAGCTCGACACCGACGCATCTTTCCTGAACGACATCGGCGCGGCCCGCGCCCGCGCGGAGGCGGCGCTCCGCGCTGGTCTCGGCCCCTATGGCGCGCTCGCCGACACCATCCGCGACCGCGTGTTCAAGAACGGCCATCCGTGGGTGCGCGACGTCACCATCTCCAACAGCACCTTCGGCAACCGCTATGTGCGCATTGCCGCGCCGCATCTTGGCGTGCATGCGCTCGGCGGCGGCATCGGCCAAGGCATCGCCATGGGCATCGGCGCGGCTTTGGCCGGTGCGCCTGCCAAGACCGTCACCTTGCTCGGTGACGGCGGCGCGCAACTGATGATCGGCGAGTTCGCCACCGCAGTGGAGATGCAGGCCGATATGGTATTCGTGCTGATGAACGACAAAGGCTACGGCGTCATCCGCAACATCCAGGACGCGCAATACGGCAGCCGGCATGTCTACTCGAATATTCTCACACCCGACTTCGGCCTCGTGTGCCAGTCGGTCGGCCTGCCGCATGAACGCATCACCGACATTGCGCAATTCGAGGCGGCCTTCGACCGCGCCCTGGCGACCAAGGGCCCGCACCTGATCGAGATCGACATGGTGGCGATCGGCCCCTTCAGCCAGAGCTTCGCCGGTCCGCCGGCCGGCGCCGCGGGGAATGCGTGATGGACCAGGCCGTCACCTTCCAGGACAAGCTTTATATCGGCGGCGAATGGCGTCGCGGCCGAGGCGCTGAGATCGTGTCGAACTTCCCGGCCGATGGCACGCTCAATGCCAAGCTCGCTGGCGCATCCGAAGAAGACGTCGATCTCGCCATCGCGCGCGCGCAGGAAGCCGTCAACGATCCCACGTGGCGCAAGCTGCTGCCGCATGAGCGCGCGACTTATCTTTATCGCATCTCCGAGGGCATCGCCCGCGCCGCCGACCGCATCTCGCATGTGCAGTCGCGCGACACCGGCAAGACCTTGAGCGAGACGCGCGCGCTGGCGCTGAGCGCGGCTGGCACCTTCCGCTACATGGCGGCGGCACTGGAGACGATGGAAGATACGCTGACGCCCTCGCGCGGCAACTATCTGACGATGTCGGTCTACGAGCCGCTCGGCGTCACCGCCGGCATCACGCCGTGGAATTCGCCGATTGCGTCCGACGCACAAAAGGTCGCGCCGGCGCTCGCCGCCGGCAACGCCATCCTGCTCAAGCCGTCATCCTGGAGCCCGCTGGTCTGTCTCGAATTGGCGCGCGTAGTCGACGAAGCCGGCCTGCCGAAGGGCCTGTTCTCCACCCTGCCCGGCGCGGGTTCAATCGTCGGCGAGCGGCTGGTAACGCATCCCGCCATCCGCAAGGTGTCGTTCACCGGCGGCACCGAGACCGGCCGCGACATCGCCCGCAAGGCGGCCGAGAAGCTGATGCCGGTATCGCTCGAATTGGGCGGCAAGTCGCCGACCATCGTCTTCGCCGACGCCGATCTCGATCTCGCCTGCGCCGGCGTGATGTTTGGCATTTTCTCGTCGACCGGCCAGTCCTGCATCGCCGGCTCGCGCCTGTTCGTCGAGCGTTCGGTCTACGACGCCTTCGTCGCCAAGCTGGCGGCGGCGACGGAACGGCTGCGCGTCGGTCATCCCTTCGAAGCCACCACCCAGGTCGCGCCGTTGATCCGGCCGAAGCATCGCGACGAGGTCGAGAGTCACGTCAAGCGCGCGCGCGAAGACGGCGGCAAAGTGCTGACCGGTGGCGAGCGTCCTTCCGGTGCCGACTATAAAGACGGCACTTACTATCGCCCGACCATCATCGCCGGCCTCGGCAACGACAGCCGCCTCTGTCGCGAAGAAGTATTCGGCCCGGTGCTGGCCGTGCTGCCTTTCGACAATGAGGACGACCTGGTCCGGCAGGCGAACGACAACAGCTACGGCCTCGCCTGCGGCATCTACACGCGCGACTTCCCCAAAGCGTGGCGGGTGGCGCGGGCGATCGACACCGGCACGGTGTGGATCAACACCTATAAGCAGTTCTCGATTTCGACACCGTTCGGCGGCACCAAGGACTCAGGCCTCGGCCGCGAGAAGGGCCGCGACGGCATCCGCGCCTGGATGTCGCAGAAGTCGCTCTATTGCGACCTGAGCCAGGCGCCCCATCCCTGGGCCAAGAGCGCATTGTAAGGGTTTGAGATGGCGGACGTTGCCGAAATGACCAGGCCCTCCTCCGTCGCCGCGCCGCGCGCGGGCGAACAGACCCTGGAGGTGCGCGTGCGCGCGCTCGTCTGGGAGGCGCCCGGCGTGCTGTCGCTCGAACTGACGGCGCCCGACGGCGGCGCCTTGCCCGCGTTTGAGCCGGGCGCCCATATCGATCTCAAGCTGCCGGACGGCACGCTGCGGCAATACTCGCTGTGCGGCGATCCGAACGACACGTCGCATTATCGCCTCGGCATCCGCGCCATCTCCGGCGGCGCGTCCTCGAACTACGTGCACCGTAAGCTGCGCCCCGGCGACCTATTGACCGTCAGCACGCCGCGCAACAATTTTCCGCTGGTCGAGGCCAAGCATTACATCTTCGTTGCCGGCGGCATCGGCGTGACGCCGTTCATCCCGATGATGCGCGAGGCGAGTACCAAGGGCCGCTCGTGGACCCTGCTCTACTGCAACAAGCGCAACGCGGATGCGCCTTTCCTCGCCGAGATCGAGACACTCGGCGGTGAAATCTCCCTGCACTCCTCCGAAGCCGGCACCCGCCTCGATGTCGCTCAGCGACTGAGCACGGTCGAGCAGGACGCAGTGATTTATTGCTGCGGCCCCGAACGGCTGATGATGGCGGTGGAAGAAGCAGCCGCCGCGTGGCCGGAAGGTACGGTGCATTTCGAATGGTTCGCGCCGCGCACGCGTCCGGCCGACGAAGTGAGCGGCGCGTTCGAGGTCGTGTGCGAGCAGTCAGGCCTCACGTTCACCGTGCCTCCGGAAAAATCCGTATTGGAAGTGCTCGGTGAAGCTGGCATCGAAGTGCCACGCTCTTGCGAGCAGGGCATCTGTGGAACGTGCGAGGTGCGCGTGATCTCCGGCGAAGTCGACCATCGCGACAGCATCCTGTCGTCGGCTGAGCGCGCCGCTAACCAGACGATGATGACCTGTGTGTCGCGTGCTAAGAGCGGGCGACTGGTGCTCGACATTTGAGAACGACGAATACGAACTGGAAGAAACGACGCCGGCGCCGATGCCGGAGAATTGAGAGGGTCCCATGAAAGAGTACAAGTACCCCTATCTCGACCCGCACCAGACCCGCACACACGAGCCGACGCAGTGGCAGCAGGAGCTCGCCAACGCGATCGAGAGCGTCTTCGTCAAAGGCGCGCGTGAGCTCGACGAGGTGGTCGCTGGGCTAAACGGCACGCGCGTTCGGCCGCCGAACGGCGCCGACTGGACGCCTGAGAACTTCACCAGCCTGATGCGCGAACTGGGAGCCTGATCATGGTCACCGCAACCCTTCAACGCCCCGCCGCCGCGACCACGCCCGCCGCGGGCCCGACCGACCAGCAGGTGCAGAAATATCTGCGAACGGGCCTGCGCAATCGCTGGTGGCCTATCCTGCCCTCGCGCTTCGTCGAAACCGGCGGCAAGCCGCTCGGCATCACCCGCCTCGGCGAGCCCCTGGTGCTCTGGCGCGATTCCAAGGGCACCGTCCATGTGCAGGTCGACCGCTGCCCGCACCGCGCGGTGCCGCTGTCGCGTGGCATCAACGAGGGCGATCGCCTGCGCTGCAACTATCACGGCGTCGAGGTCGGCCCCGACGGCAAGGTCTTGAGCGTGCCCGGCCAGCCGGGCTGCCCGCTCGAAGGCAAGAAGGCCGTGAAGACCTATCCGTCGCAGGAGATCGCCGGCGCCATCTTCGTCTGGTTCGGCGACGCGCTGCATGAGGAAGCCCCCGCGTTCGAGCCGCCCGAGCAACTCGTGTCGCCGGAGTACTCGAGCTTCCTTTGCTACGCCGACTGGGAAATGCCGTGGCGCTACGCCTTCGACAATCTTATGGACCCCATGCACGGCACCTTCCTGCATGCGGTGTCTCACACGATGTACCAGGGCGACACGCAGGCCCACTTCGCCACGCGCGACACGCCGCACGGTTTCGTCTTCGAGAAGACCGGCCAGCGTGACGTCAACTTCGACTGGAGCGAGCTGGTCGACAAGGGCGCGCTCTATGTTCTGCTCGAAATCCCCTACCCGCCGTCCGGCGGCCCGGGCGGCAACTTCGCCATCGTCGGCTTCGGCACGCCGATCGACGAGGACCGCATGTGCGTGTTCTTCTGGCGCGTGCGCAAAGTCACGGGTTGGCAGCGCGACACCTGGCGCTTCCTCTACAAGACCAACATCGAGAAGCGGCACTGGGATGTGCTGGAGCAGGACCGTGAAATGCTCGACGGCCTCAAGCCGGGACTCGAAAAACACGAGATGCTCTATCAGCACGATGCGGGGCTGATCCGCATGCGACGCTATTTGGCGCAGCAGGCGCGCCTGCAACTGACCGAACTCCAGAAAGCAGGGAAACTCTGAACGTGATTGGGAATGCTCCCGCGGCGGGCATGAGCCGCCGCACCGCCCTCGGCCTGCTTGCCTCGGCGGCTGTGTTGCCTGTGTTGCCGGCTGGCGCCCAGACAGTGCCGGCAGCCTTCCCGCAGCGACCGATCACCTTGATCGTGCCGTTCAGCGCCGGCGGCCCGGTCGACGTGCTGGGCCGGCTACTCGCGCACGAGTTCCAGGCGAGAAGCGGCGGCACCGTCGTCGTCGAGAACAAGACCGGCGGTGCCGGCAATATCGGCATCGAGACTGTCCGTAAGGCGGCGCCCGACGGCACGACGCTGCTGCTCATCCCGGCGGGCAACCTCACGATCAACCCGACCTTGATGCAGAATCTCCCCTTCGATGTGGAGCGCGACTTCGCGCCGATCACGCTGCTCGCGAGCGCGCCGAACGTGATCGTGGTGTCGCCGAAGCTCGGCGTCACGTCGATCAAGGAGCTCATCGCCAAGGCGAAGACGGGTCGCGTGACCTACGGCTCGCCGGGCGTCGGCAGCCAGCTTCATCTCGCCATGGAGCTGTTCAAGGAGAAAACCGGCGTCGACATGGTGCACGTGCCTTACCGCGGCTCCTCGCAGGCGATCGGCGATCTCATCGGCGGGCACATCGACGTGCTGGCCACCAATCTTCCCGCGACGTTATCGGCGATCAAAGGCAACACAGTCATTGCGCTGGCGATGACCACGGCCCAGCGCAGCCCGTTGGTGCCGGAAGTGCCGACATTGGCCGAAGCCGGCGTCGAGGGCGTCGACGTTACTTCGTGGTACGGCATGCTGGCGCCGAAAGCCGTCCCAACCGATGTCCGGGACGCGCTCTTCACAGTGACCAAGGACGTGCTGACCACGCCCGCACTGCAGGAAAAGCTGCTGACGCAGGGCCTGACCGTAATGATCGAGCCGCCCGACGTCTTCGCCGCACGCATCAAGCGGGAGACCGCTCTGTGGGCCGGTGTCATCAAGAGCCGCAACATCGCGGCGCAGTAGAGCGACCCACCAGGCTGGACCGCGATGGCGGCACCAATGGTAGCAGCCCAGGGCTGCTACCTAATTGAAATCTTTAATAAATTAGATTGGTGCGGTCGAGAGGACTCGAACCTCCACGGATTGCTCCGCTGCCACCTCAAGGCAGTGCGTCTACCAGTTCCGCCACGACCGCATGGAGGGTTGGACGCGCGGCCCCGAAGGGCTTTGCGTCCTGAAGACGGCGGACCATCTAACAAATAGGGTTCGGTGGGACAAGGGCCGCGAGGCCTCGGGAGCGAATTATCCGCGCGCCATTTTCCGCAGCCGATCAAACCGTTAGGGTCGGGCCGCCGAGCCGCTGCCCCGCCCGGTCAGCGCATGTCCTGAGGGCGCGGCAGGAGCTCGCCGACCTCGACCGCGATCTTGTTGCCGTTGACGACGACGGTGCCTTTGGCCACAGCGAGGTTGTTGGCGAGGATGTTGACGGCATCGTCCTCGGAGGCGTCCAACTCGATGATGGCGCCGCGGCCGAGCCGCAGCACCTGGTGGATCGGCATGGAGGTGGTGCCCAGCACCACGGTGATATCGACGGCGACTTTATCGAGTGTGGCCACGTTTGCTTCCTGTTGTGCCCCGGCGTGATGGCGGGGCCACAAACGAGGTCACCATGGTATGGTGAATGAGTGGTTAACGTTCGCGACGAACTGACTTTGGGCATTCCCGCAGCGCCTGGCATGGTGCCGGTGGAATGGCGTGTGAGCGACGCAATCGTCACTTACGAGGCCGCCGTTGCTGCGATGGATGCGCGCGTGGCTGCGATCGCCGCAGGGACGGCGCCCGAATTGGTCTGGCTCCTGGAGCACCCTCCGCTCTACACCGCGGGCACCAGCGCGCAGCGCGAGGACGTGCTCGACGCTCGCTTTCCGGTGTTCGATTCGGGCCGCGGCGGGCAGATGACCTATCACGGCCCCGGCCAGCGCGTGGCCTATGTGATGCTCGATCTGCGCCGGCGAGGTCCAGACGTACGACGCTTCGTGGCGACGTTGGAGGAATGGATCATCCGCACGCTGGCCGCCTTCAACGTGTGCGGCGAGCGACGCGAGGACCGCGTCGGCGTCTGGGTGCGCCGGCCGGACAAAGGTGAAGGCTTCGAGGACAAGATCGCCGCCATCGGCATCCGCGTCAAGCAGTGGGTGACGCTGCACGGCATCGCCCTCAACGTCGAACCGGACCTCTCCCACTTTGCCGGCATCGTGCCCTGCGGCGTGCAGGAACAACGCTACGGGGTGACCAGCCTCGCCGATCTCGGGCATCTCGTCCCGATGCCCGAGGTCGACATCGCCATGCGGCGGGCCTTCGAAGAGCTGTTCGGCCCGACGGCCGACGCTCACGCGGCTGCGGAGGCCGGCGCCGCAAGCTGACGCGCGATGTAGCGCCGCCCCTGCGTTAAGCCGCCGAAGCCGTAGGCGTCGTCGCGCACGTCGTGCACGTGGACATAGCTCTCCTCGTGTAGCGCGCCTAAGAGCCGGCCGAAAGCCGCGTAGGCTTCCGCGATGAAGGCCGCTTTCTCATCTTTGGTGTTGGTGCCGTCGGTGATGTGGATGTCGAGCCAGACGCTGGCGAACTTCTGCTCGGCAAGCGAGCGCCCGCCGCAGAACCAGTCCTCCGGCGGCACCGTCGTGACGACGATGGCGGTCACCTTCGGATCCTTGTGCAGGATCGTCGAGGACAGGCGGCTGACCTCGGCCGCGATCTCGGCCTTGGCGGGCATGCGCGGATGCGGGCTCGAAATGGTCACGGTGATCAGGGGCATGGTGCTCTCCATCAGCTGCTGATGGACAGCCATGTAGCAGCGGCGCTATCATTTCAAAATACAATGATATGCTATATCAGTGATAACGATGCAAAATGGCTCTCTCGACGTCGATGCCGTGCGCGCCTTCGTGTTGGTGGCCGAGCTTTCGAGCTTCACCCGGGCCGCGCAAGCCCTCGGCACGACGCAGTCCGCGGTCAGCCTCAAGCTCAAGCGGCTGGAAGAGCGGCTCGATACGCGTCTGGTCGAACGCACGCCGCGTTCGGTCAAGCTGACCGACGCAGGCAACGTCTTTCTCGAACGCGCGCGAGACCTTCTCGCCGCCCACGACCGCGCGCTGTCGCCCGCAGACGCGCCGGCGCGCCGGCTGACCATCGGCTTCAGCGACCATGTCGCCGGGCCCGATTTGGCGCCGCTCCTGGCGCGGGTTGCCAGCTTCGATCCCGCGCTGCGTCTCGATGTCCGGATCGGTTTGTCCGGCGATCTGCTCGATGCATTCGAAGCCGGTAAGTTCGATGCCGTGGTGGTGCGGCGGGAGCGGCATCGGCGCGGCGGCGAGACGCTGGTCGAAGACGCGTTCGGCTGGTTCGCCACGCCCGCCTATCGGCAAAAGCCCGGGGAGCCGTTGCGGCTGGCGATGCTGGCCGCACCTTGCGGCGTGCGCACACACGCCATCCGCACACTCGTCAAAGCCAAACAGAGTTGGGTCGAAGCCTTTACCGGCGGCGGCGTGACGGCCATCGCCGCTGCGATCACCGCCGGCCTCGCGGTCGCCCCGCTCGCGCGTCGTATCGCGCCGCCGGGCGTCGTCGACATCGGCCCAAGTCTCGGTCTGCCGTCGCTGGGGCGATCAAGCGTGGTGCTGCACTCGCGCGTCTTCGACGCAACCGCGCGGGCGGCGCTGCGCACATTGGCGGCGACGTTTCGCGGCGTGGCGACGCGCTAGCATCGTACTGGACGAACAGTGTCGACACCGCGATTGCCTTGCGGCAGATCAAATTCGGCAAATTAAGTATCCGTAATTTGAACCACGCATTGGCGGCGCCTAATCTGCCGCTCCAGCGTTGGAGACATTGACTTATGTTCAAACCATTTCTGTTGCGAATTCATCGCTGGATCACGTTGGTATTCGCCACTCCACTGGCCGTGGTGATTGTCACCGGCCTCGTTCTATCGTTCGAGCCAATGGTCATCGGCTCGGGCGCGCCGCCGCTAAGCGCCGATATGCTCGCCGCCGTGTTGGCAAAGCACGATCCCGACGGCAAGGCGCGAACGCTTGTCATTCGCTCTTATGCCGGCACGGTATCAATCGGCGGCGCACAGCGCGGCCAGATGACACACATCGATCTTGCGACCAACGAAAAAGCCGCATCGCCGGGCGCACTCCCGACGCTGTTCTCGACGTCGCGGCAGCTGCATGAAGCCTTCCTGTTACAGCTCGGCTGGCTCGTCACCGCCTCGACCATCGCCATGCTGGTCCTCATCGCGATCGGCGTGCTTATGGGCTGGCCGCGCCTGCGCAACACGTTGGCGGGCTGGCACAAAGGCACCGGCTGGTTTCTGCTGCCGCTCCTCATTCTCAGTCCGCTCACCGGGCTGTTTCTCGCCTTCGGCGTGACCTTCACCTCACCGCTGCCAAGAACGCCCGCCGGCACCCCGCCCATCGCGATGGCCGAAGCGGTGCGCATCGTCGCGGCCGCGCACGACCTTGCGCGCGTGACCTGGATCCGTCCGCTTGGCGGCCCGCTTATGGCGCGGCTCGATGATGGCGGCGAAATGCGGGTGTTCAACATCACACGCAATGGCCTGGTGGCGACCAGTCGCAACTGGCCGCGGCTTCTGCACGAAGGCAACTGGAGTCACACCATTGCGCCGATCATCAACGTCGTGATTTCGCTCGCGTTGGTCCTACTGCTCACGACGGGATTATGGATCTGGGCGCGGCGCACGTTTCGGCGCCGCCCTGCCCGCGCCGGTGTCAGACCGTCGGCAGCACGGAAAACAGATCGCCCGCTTGCCGCAGGCTGAGCTCGTCCGCGCGGCCTTCACGCTGCTCGATTGTATCGACACGCGAGGCCGGCGATCCGCGCCGGCTGATCGCCACCATCGCTTCTACCATGTCGGCGGGACCGACGAATAGGGCTTCCACCGAACCATCGTGGCGATTGCGCACCCAGCCTTCGACGCCGCGCTTGAGTGCTTCTTCCTCGACAAAGGCACGGAAGTAGACGCCCTGCACACGCCCGCGCACGACGATGTGGCTGCACACGCGCGTCATTTCGCTTCTCCCACATCGATCATTCGCGCGCCGCGCCAACGCGACGGCGACCATCGCTCGAGCGAGCGCACGTAGCGCTCCGGAAGATGCCAACCGCGTGCCGCCGCCGCGCAGGCCTCGATGTAGCCTGGACGTGCGCGGCCGTCCTGCCGCCGCCGCAACAGGTAGATCATGGCCGACACTCGCTTGGCGCCGCGCAGCACCGGTAGCTGGCGTACTTCATAGACGCCTTTGTGCAGCAATTCGTAAGAATGCAAAACAGCGAGATCGCGCGGCGTGAGACGCCACAGCACGCCATGCACGCATTCACCTGCCGCCGGGCGTACCGATCCCCATCCGGCGAGACCGATGAAGAACCGATGCCGCTCCAGGACCGCGGGCCCCAGCGCAACAGCGTCAGGGCAGCGCGCCCGCATGCCGTCGCGGTCCATGTTCAAGCCATAGGCAAAGTAGAGCGTCATCGCTCTCGGATAGCAGAGCTTGGCGCCCGCCGTCAGCTAGTGACGTGTGCTGGTCGCGGCGTCGAGCCGGTCCAGTTCGCGCTCGTACTCGCTTGGCCCGACGTCTTCCGGCGGAGAATCCGGCACATCACGCGGAGCGTTGCGCCTCGTCTCGTCGGGCGGCGTATTGGTTTCCAAATCCGGCGCCGGGCGCCGTTTCCGTCGTAGCGGCATGGCGGAGACTCCTTTCGTCGGACGAATGACCAACGTTGGCGCGGCGCCTTAGGTTCCTAGGACCCGACAACGCTGCCGCCGTTCGGGTGCAATACCTGTCCGCTGATGTAGGAGGCCTCCTCGCTCGCGAGGAAGACATAGCAAGGCGCAACCTCATTAGGCTGACCGGCGCGCTGCATCGGCACGCTCGTGCCATGCTTGGCCACATGCTCGGGATCGAAGGACGCAGGAATGAGCGGCGTCCAGATCGGGCCCGGCGCGACCGCGTTGACGCGAATGCCGTCCTTGCTCAGCGCCTCCGACAGCGAACGCGTGAAGGCGACGATGGCACCTTTGGTCGCCGAATAATCCAACAACGTTTTATGGCCCTGATAGGCGGTGATCGAGGTCGAGTTGATGATCACGCCACCTTTCGGCATGTGCCGCAGCGCGTGCTTGGTAATATAAAAGAAACTGAACACGTTGGTGCGGAACGTGCGCTCAATTTGCACCGCATCAATCTGGCGGATGTCGTCGGTCTCGTGCTGCTCCGCCGCGTTGTTCACCAGGATATCGAGTCGGCCGAACTGCTCGACGGTTGCCTCGACCGCCGCCTCGCAGAATATTTCATCGCCGACATCACCGGGTAGCAGCAGCGCTTCGGCGCCTTCGCGCTTGACGGCGTCACGAGTCGTGTTGGCGTCCTTATGCTCTTCAAGATAGGCAATCGCAATCTGAGCGCCCTCGCGCGCCATGGCGACCGCGACGGCACGGCCGATGCCGCTATCGCCGCCCGTGATCAGCGCGACTTTGTCCTTGAGTTTGCCGACGCCCGGAAATTTCGGCACGTAGTCCGGCTGCGGGCACATCTTGTCTTCGCGGCCCGGCTGCCGGCTTTGCTTTTGCGCGGACAATTCCTGCACAGACATGGAACCTCTCCATAAGTGCGACAACTTATGGAGCGAACGCCAGATTTAGCGGGTTGTTCCTGAGTCAGGCAAATTCGAGAATGACGGTATCGACCGCCAGGCTGTCGCCTTGCTTGGCATTGATCTTCTTGACCGTGCCGTCGATCTCGGCGCGCAACACGTTTTCCATCTTCATCGCCTCGACCACGGCGACGGTCTCGCCCGCTTTGACTTCCTGCCCTTCCTTCACCGCAATTGAGACGACAAGGCCGGGCATCGGGCACAGCACCTGCTTGCCGGTGTCGGCCGCCTTCTTCACCGGCATCAGCCGCGCATAAGCGGCCTCACGCTCGGTGTAGACATAGGCCTTGGTCTCGACGCCGCGGTAGGACAGCGCAAAGCCGTTCGGGATGGTGCGCACCTGCACTGCCACCGGCTTTCCATCGATGGTACCGTTCCAGATCGGATCGCCCGGCTTCCAGTCGGACGCCAGGTGATGCAGGCCGCCTTTGCCCTGCCCGGCAAAGCGCACCTCGATGGTGCCGTTCTCGCGCTTCACTTCCAACCGTATTTCAGTGTCGCCTAGCCACACTGCGCGCTGGCTCTCACGCGTGACGGTCTTACCGCTCATCTGGCCGGAGATCTGCCGCTTGCGCTCGCCCAGCACGTGATCGGCGGCGGCGGCGACAGCGGCGATCACGGTGGCGCGTTCGCCCTCCGGTGCCTGCGGATGGAAGCCTTCGCGGAATTCCTCGGCGATGAAGCCGGTCGACAGTTGACCTGAGCGCCAGCGCGGATGCGCCATCAGCGCCGACAGGAACGGAATGTTGTGGCGGATGCCGTCGATGACGAAGGCGTCAAGCGCATCCGATTGCGCCTCGATCGCTTCCAGGCGCGACGGCGCGTGCGTCACCAGCTTGGCGATCATCGGATCATAGTAGAGCGATATCTCGCCGCCTTCGTAGACGCCGGTATCGTTGCGCACGGTGACCCCATGCGAAACCAGCTCGGCCGGCGGCCGGTAGCGGGTCAGACGGCCGGTGGACGGCAGGAAGTTGCGGTACGGATCCTCGGCATAGACACGGCTTTCCACCGCCCAGCCCTTGAGCTTCACCTCGCCTTGCGTCATGGCGAGCTTCTCGCCGGCGGCAACGCGGATCATCTGCTCGACGAGATCGATGCCGGTGACGAGCTCGGTCACCGGATGCTCGACCTGCAGCCGCGTGTTCATTTCCAGGAAGAAGAAGCTCTTGTCCTGCCCGGCGACGAACTCGACGGTACCGGCTGAGTCATAACCGACAGCCTTGGCCAGAGCGACCGCCTGCTCGCCCATCTTCTTACGCGTCGCTTCATCGAGCAGCGGGCTTGGCGCCTCCTCGATGACCTTCTGGTTGCGGCGTTGGATCGAGCATTCGCGCTCGCCGAGATAGATGACGTTGCCGTGCTTGTCGCCCAGTACCTGGATCTCGATGTGGCGCGGATCGACGATGAACTTCTCGATGAAGACGCGGTCGTCGCCGAACGACGACTTCGCCTCCGAGCGGGCGCGGGCGAAGCCTTCCGCCACTTCGGCCATCGAATAGGCAATGCGCATGCCCTTGCCGCCGCCGCCGGCGGAGGCCTTGATCATCACCGGGTAGCCGATCTGTTCGGCGATCGCGACCGCTTCAGTATCGTTCTCGATGACGCCGAGGTGGCCGGGCACCGTGGAGACCTTGGCGGCGGCGGCCGCTTTCTTCGACTCGATCTTGTCGCCCATGGCCGCGATGGCCTTGGGGTTCGGTCCGATGAAGACGATGCCGTTTGCTTCCAGTGCCTTCGGGAAAGCTTCGCGCTCGGACAGGAAGCCATAGCCAGGGTGGACCGCCTCGGCGCCGGTCGCCTTACAGGCGGCGATGATCTTGTCGATGATCAGGTAGCTCTCGGCGGCGGGCGGCGGTCCGATATGGACGGCGGTGTCCGCCATCTCGACGTGGAGCGCGTCCTTGTCGGCGTCGGAATAGACGGCGACGGTCTCGATCCCCATCTTGCGCGCGGTCTTGATGATCCGGCAGGCGATTTCACCGCGATTGGCGATCAGAATGCGCTTGAACATGCCGAATTTTCACCCCATGACCGGCTACGTCAGGCTTTGCGGCGTTGCAACGAAAATGTCAACGGCCCGTCAGAATGGCCGCGACCCAGAGCGCGACCAGCGCCGCCGCGTAACAGAGGGCCGTCAGGGCGGTGAGCTCGACAGCGAAGCGGCCGCGCCCGACGGCGGCGCCCGCCACCAGCTTGGCGATCATGTTGCTCGCCACCGCCGCCAGAACGGCGTGGCTGGCGCCGACAGCGCCCAATGGCTCCGGTACCAGGCGCGCCAGCGAGATGGTGACGGCATCGACGTCGGCGAGGCCAAGCCCAAGCGCGCCCAGGAGCGCGCCCTGCGCGCCGTAGGTTTCGCCGACCAAGCGTCCCAGCACGATCACCAGCCCGAGGAACAATGCGAAGCCGACCACCGGCCAGAAGCTGAAGGGGTTCGTGAACTCGACTGGCTGCTGCCGGTGGCCGTCACCTTTAGGCACGCGCCAGGCGGCAGTAATCCCGGCATAGGCGCCGGCCACCACGGTCGCGGCGAGCAGCGGCGGCGCGAGCCAGACGAGCAGATCGGGCTTCACCACCGCGGCGATGACGAGCACGCGCAGGAACGATACCGCCGTCGCAACGGCGACACCGGCCGCGTGCAAATTGGCCGGCCCCTCTCCCGCCACCGCCCGGCGCGCGCTGGTCATCGTCACGGCCGTCGATGAGACGAGACCGCCGGCCAAGGCCGCGAGCAGCACACCCCGCTCGGCACCGAACACCTTCACCGCGCCGTAGCCGACGAAGGACACCCCCGCGAGGATGATGGCGATCAGCCAGACCTCGCGCGGGTTGACGCCGCCCGCGGGTCCGATCGCCGTGTCCGGAATAAGCGGCAACACGATCAGCGTCATCGCCAGCAGCACCAGCGCCGAACGCAGTTCGGGCCAGGTAATGCGCGCGACCCAGCCGTGGATGTCCTCGCGCGCGGCCAAAATGCCGGTCGCCGCTACCGCGACCGCGGCGGCTACACCCATGTCGCCCATCACGGCGTAGGCGCCGAGCAGAAATGTCAGCAGAGCGGCAACGAGGGTCGTCGCCGAATAGGTCTCGGCCGCGCGGTTCGCCTCGCGCTCAAACAGCGCGACCACCGCCGCATAGGCGGCAAAGCCGATGCCGAGCACGAGGGCGGCGCCTTCCGCCGTCCCGGTCGCCTGGCCGAGCGCGGCGACGAGGCCGCCGAGCAGGCCGCAGAGCGCGAAGGTGCGGATGCCGGCCGCCCGCGTGCCGGGCTCCGCCGCGCGTGTGCGCCAGCCGCGCTCGAGCCCGGTCAGTAGCCCGATGCCGAGCGCTACCCCCAAACGATAAAAGAGCTGGTCAATATCCATCGCGAACCCGGCCGGCAGAAAAGCAGGTTGACCTATACCGCGCGCCGGCCTGTTGCGGCAGATCAAGCCGAACGCACGCCAGACAGGCGAGACCCCGGGATTTTCCTTTCACCGTCGGCGGTATGCGCCGAAGGTTTGTTCTCTCGAGAAGGCGGGCATTGGTGCGCCCTTACTCTTTGTTCCGAGCCTATTCCCCCTCGGCATAGGGGACTATATTAAGCGTCCGAAATCGAAGCGAATTATAAGGAGTTTGTCATGACGCTCGCGATTGGTGATACCGCGCCGGATTTCGAGGCCGAAACCACGGAAGGCAAGATCCGCTTCCACGACTGGCTCGGCAATTCCTGGGGCGTCCTGTTCTCGCACCCCAAGGACTTCACGCCGGTCTGCACCACCGAGCTCGGCACCATGGCCCGGCTCAAGCCCGAATTCGACAAGCGCAATGCCAAGATCATCGGCCTGTCGGTCGACCCGGTCGAGAACCACAAGAAATGGGGCGACGACATCAAGGACGTGGTCGGCTTCGCGGTGAACTACCCGATGATCGGCGACACCGAGCTCAAGGTCTCCAAGGCCTATGGTATGTTGCCGGCCGCGACCGGCGGATCCTCGGAAGGCCGCACCGCCGCTGATAACCAGACCGTGCGCAACGTGTTCATCGTCGGCCCGGACAAGAAGATCAAGCTGATCCTGGTCTATCCGATGACCACCGGCCGCAACTTCGACGAGGTGCTGCGCGTGCTGGACTCGCTGCAGCTCACCGCCAAGCACCGAGTCGCGACGCCCGCCAACTGGAAACAGGGCGAGGACGTGATCATCGCCGGCTCGGTCAGCGATGAAGAGGCCAAGAAGATCTGGCCGCAGGGCTTCAAGGCGCCGCGGCCCTACATCCGCATCGTGCCGCAGCCGCAGTAAGCCGGCTCCCCACTTTGTAAGAGGCGCGGACGGCGACGTCCGCGCCTCTTTCGTATCGCACCCCTGCCCTTGCTTTTCGACCCGGCTCCCTTGATGGTGCGCGCCGCCTTCACGTCGGAGCCATTGCAATGAGCGACATGAACGAGGCCGCCAACCAGCAGCCGCCTTTCGCCGAATTTCTCGGCCTCAAGATCACCTATGTGTCGCCCGAGCGCGTCACCGCCGAATTGCTGGTGCGGGAAGAGCTCAATAACCGTTTCAACATCATGCACGGCGGCGCCATCATGGCGCTGGCCGACAATCTCGGCGGCACCGCCACGACCGCCAATCTGAAGCCCGGCCAGAGCACGACGACGATCGAAAGCAAGACCAACTTCTTTTCCGGCATTCCGATCGGCGACGTGGCTTATGCCGAATGCACGCCGCTGCATCGCGGCCGTACCACCATGGTCTGGCAGACGCGCATCACGCGTAAGGACGGCCGGCTCTGCGCGCTGGTGACCCAGACACAGCTCGTGCTCGAACCCAAGAAGTGATGTCAGCTTTTGGCCGTGCCGCGGTTGGCGAGTACGACACCGACCGCGCAGACGAGCATGCCGCCGACCGAAATGGCATCGAGCTTTTCGCCGAACAGCAGGAAGGCCATCAAGGCCGTGACCGCGGGCACCAGATAGAACAGGCTGGCAAAGCCGGTCGCCGCCGAGCGGCGGATGAGCCAATACATCAGCGCCACCGCGGCGATCGACAGCACGATCACCAGATAAGCGAGCGCAAAGACCAGTTCGCCGCTCCAGTGGATGACGCGTGTCTCGAAGGCGAAGGCCGCGGCCGCGAACAACACCGTCGCGCCTGTATATTGCACCACATTGCCGCTGCGCCAATCGATGCCGCCGCAGAAGCGCTTCTGATAGAGCGTGCCGAGCGAGATGCCGATGAGCGACAGGAAGCTCGCGGTCCAGCCCAGCACGGATCCCGAGGCGACGATGCTGCGGTCGTGCAGGACGACGAGCACGCCGATGAGACCGAGCGCGAGGCCGAGCCACTGTTGCCGCGTCACCGTCTCGCCCATGTAACGATTGGCGATGGTCGAGATGAGCACCGGCTGCAGACCCGGGATGAGCGCCGAGATGCCGGCCGGCACGCCCTGACCGATGGCGACGAAGACGCCGCCGAGATAAAGCCCGTGCACCAAGAGGCCGGCCACCAGGCTGTGGCCGATCTCCGGCCCCGACAGCCAGCCGGCACGCGTAACGAATGCGATGACCAGCAGAATGGCGACCACGAACACCATGCGCAGCGACAGGAAGGTCATCGGCTCGACATAGGGCATGCCGAGGCGCGCGCCGATGAAGCCCGAGCTCCACAGGAGCACAAACAGAATAGGCGCCGCGGCGATGGCGACACGGGTCAGGCGCATGATGGAAAAACCGGCATGAGACGTCAGACTACAAAGGCGGGCCGTGCGCTATAGCACCTTGGACCGACGACCGCCCCTCCCTTTTTTACGCTTTTGTTATGCGGGTCACGCGACGAACCGCGAGAGCGCGTGCTAGCGTCCGCCCGGCAAAAGGGGGGATACCTGCCATGAATCTGCTCGTGGTCTACACGGTATTTGTCGCCATCGGCGAAGGGCTCGCCTACGGCACCGGTCGCGTAATCGAAGTGGTGTGGTCGCAAACGGCGAGCCTGCCGGTGTTTTTGGCCTGCTTCTTCGCCGTTCTATGGCTCGCTTGGCGGGCTGCGGTTCGCGTGACCAGCTGAGTTCCACGCACCGCTTTTCGTATCGGCACTGTCGGAACCACGGTCGTTCCTTAGAAGTTTCCTCTACTCGAGACGGCACGCTCGTCTGGGAAACGTCTGGGAACCCAAGGAGACCGACATGTCCGATCCGCGTTACACCGATCCACGTTTGAGTGACCCCGTGCTGCGCCGTGACGATCGTTCCGGTGGCATGTGGGGTTGGATTGCCGGCATTGCCGTGCTGGCCTTAATCGCGTTCGTCGTGATCGCCGGCTGGAACGGCAGCCAGAACACGGCAAGCAACACATCCCCGCCGGCCGCGACGACCGGCCAAACGACGCCGGGCGCAGCTCCGCCCAGCACCACCGGCTCGGGCCGCACGTCGCCGACGCCGATGACGCCGCCGGCTACTCCCAAGCAGTAAGACGTTTTCGAAACGATCCGGCTCCGGCGTACAAACGCCGGGGCCTTTTTACGTGCGCCCTCGCGTCAGACCAGCAGAGCCGACAAGCCGTAACCGACAGCGGCGCTGACCACCGCCTCGAGCGCCTGAAACTGCATGCCGTCGAGCGCGTTGCTCACATAAGGAAACAGCACGCCACCGAGCGGCAGCATCACGGCGGCGACCAACGCGACGCAGAGCAGCCGGACGACCAAATAACGATCCCACATCTTCAGTTCTCCCCCGCGCGCTTCGGCGCCTTGCGGCGATACTGTCACAGAGCGCGGCCGTTCCACAACGCGTCAGCCTTAGCGCTTAGTCCTGGAACATCGGGTCGATGGGAACCCGGTAGCCGTTGGCAAGCCTGTTGGTTTCGTTGGCCATACCGGCGACCGCCATCACCTCCGCGAACATCGCCTCGCTCATGCCGGCCTTGCGGGCGGCGGCGGTGTGCGAAGCGATGCAATAGCCGCAACCGTTCGTCACGGAAACGGCGAGATAGATCATCTCCTTGGTGAGCGGATCGAGCGCGCCCGGCGCCATCACCTCCTTGATGCTTTCCCACGTGCGCTTGAGCGTGACCGGATCGTGCGCGAGATACTTCCAGAAGTTGTTCACGTCCGGCACGTTGCGGGATTTCTTGATGTCGTCGTAGACGGCACGAACGGCGGGCGAGGCATCGGCATATTCCACGGGCTTGGGCATTAGCGGGACTCCGAGGTTGCGAATGCCTTTATATCGCCCGCCGCGCGGCGGCTAAATGCGCTTCTTCTTCCGCGCCTTCTTTGCGGCTTTCTTTTTGGTCTTTTTCTTGGCGCTCTTCTTCACAGCCTTTTTGGCTTTCTTGGCGGTCTTTTTCGCCGTCTTCTTCTTGGCGGCAGCTTTCTTCTTCGCCGGCGCGGCCGTCTTCGGGTGGTCAACCTTCACGCGCGCCACGCTATCGCCGTCGAACAGGATGTCGGTCTGGTCGTATTGATTGCCGTTGGTCCGCGCCCGGTAGGCGACCCGCTTCCAGGTCATAACCTCCGCGCCAACGCCACTCTCCGAGATGGTGAGATCGAGCAGAAGGATGCGCGGATTGAAGCCCTGCGGGCTGTGCGACGACAGATGCGGCGTCTTGTTGGTGGCGCTGACTTCGACGTCGCCGGTGACTGTCAAATAGTAACCGCCACCGGCAAAGTCCGGCATTTCATTGGCTTTCCAATTACGCGTTTGCGGTGCCATAGGATCCCCTCCCCTAGAGTTGAGCCTTACGGCGGCAAGTATACGAGGTTGCAGCCGGGTGGCCAGAGCCCTCCGCCCCCTGGGCTCGCCCGTCTTATCCCCCGATCGCGCATGCGGTTACACGGCCGTCACAGAGCCGGGGCAAATTGTTCCCTGCCCGATGACGCAGCAAGACCGCCGCGCTCAACGCACGCGCCCAACGCATTAGTTGCGACGACGCCGTCCTTCTTTCGGACGCCATGGATCACGAAAGGATCAATCGAATGCTCAATACCAACCTCGCACTGCGGACCTGCATGGCCGCGCTGGTCATCGCCGGCGCCTCCGCCCTGAATGCTCCAGGCGTCCTCGCGCAAGGCGCGATCGACAACGGGGCGCTGTCTTCCGCAGCGTTCCGCGCGCATGCGCGCACCTTCGGCCTCGTTTACACGCTGCCGAAGGAGACCACCGATATTCTCAGCGCCACCGTGTACGGCCCGCTGAAGGAAAAGCTGCTCAACGCCGGGCTTTCGACCGAAGCCCAGATGCACAACATCCCGCACGTGACGGTGGTGCACATCCATAACGCCGACCCGGCGACACCCGAGAAGATGCTCAAGGCGCTGCCCAAGTTGCCGCCGGCGCTCACCGTCACGCTGAAGAATTTCTACACCACCGAAGCGGCCAAGGGCGCAGGCCATCCGTGGTGGCTCGATCTCGGCATCGTCAAGGAAGGCGCGAGCTACGAGGCCATGCACGCGTTCAACACCACGGCAACCGCCGCGCTGACCCCGCTACGCGATGGCCCGCTGCCGCGCTGCACCGGCCCAGTCTACGCCGCCATGGGCGACGCCGCCAAGGACCTGGTGAAAACCGTCGGCGTTTCCGGCGTCAACGTGGTCAAGGATGGCAAGGAGCTGCGCTCCTATAACCCGCACAACACGCTGGTCTACAGCATGGCGAAGTTCACCCCTGACGTTCAGGCGGCGATGAACCAGACTGCGAAGGAGTTCAACCAGATCCTACCCGACGGCATCCCGGTCACGTTCAAGACCGTGTCGATCGTCGAACTCGGCTTTGCCGGCAACGTGCTGCGCGAAATCTATCGCATCGATCTCGAGACCGGCGCGGTGCTGACGATCGCCACCGGCAAGATGGCGGCGAAGTAAGCTTTCGGTTGAGACGAAAGTTCGGGCGGCAAGCGCGGGCAAAACCTGCGTCTTGCCGCCCGTTTTCTTAAGTGGACGAAGAGGCGGCGCTTATCCGTTCGCGGGCTAGAACAGAAGCTCCGCGCAGGGCGGCACCGGACCGGCCGCCTGCCGCGGCGAGGGCGGCAGTGCCGCGATCGGCTGCGAGGCGCTTTCCGCCGCCACCGTCACGCGCACGGCGATGGCGCGGCGCACCGACGGATATTGCACGGCGTAGCTGAGATCGTCGCCGCCGGAGAAGCCGGCATTGGGCCGGTACTCCAGCCGCACGCCGCGCACGCGCTTGCCGATGCATTGGTCCTCGGTGCCGGCATAGAGCGAGCGGATGACGATGGTCTCGACCCGCGCGCAGAGGCGGCCGTGGCGCGGCGGCGCGTCGAGATGAATCGCCGGCGACGCGACGGCTTCGCAGTCGGCATTCCAGCCGGCGTGTTCGCGCAGGACGATGGCCTGATTGGTGCGGCCTGCCGTCGCAAGCTGCTCGTGGCGCACGGGCGTGTCGGTGGCGTGCGCGACGGCAAGCGCGCCGACCGTGGTCAGCGCGGCCATGCCAAAGCGGAGCGACACCCGGCCCTTGAAAATACGCACCATGGTCCCGGCCCTGTTGCGAATGACGGAACGCTAACATGAGTCTCAGGGAAGAGTTGCTGTGGGAGGGGCGATAGAAATGCTGAAAGATTATGCAAGTTGCGGTGCAATAGGAGAGCCAGCGCATTCGGAGCCCTGGTAACGCTGCATTTTCTATTGCCAATACTTTACACGTGCGAGCTTTAGTCCCAATACGATTAAGACCGCGTACGGCCAAACTAGGTGCCGAGCCCACAGCGTTAGCGCAAGCACTCACGCTACCCCTACTCCCCCCACCGATCCGGCTGCACGAAATCGCAACTGCGCGCGTGCTTGAAGCCGATCCGCCCCTTGTCCGTGTGCGTTGAGCCGGCCGATAATTTGATCAGCCCCTCGGTCAGGTAACGAATGCGGTGGCGCTCCAAGAGGCTCGGCGCCGTCACCGTGTGGAAGCGCACGATGCGCACGCGCGGCCGGCATTGCGACGACGGGAAGACGCCGGAGGCGAGATAACGCGGCAGCGACAGGATCTCGCCGGACTCGTAGACGCGATCGATGCCGAGATCTTTCGTCGCCGCGTTGCGCTCCGGAAACGGAATGCCGAAGAACGCCGTCACCGGCGACGGATCGAAGGCGTAGACATATGCGATACGC
>Ga0255338_1001107_pt1 | contig 57698 bp, 45 predicted proteins | sample MeOH1_35cm_T4_19_FD_203715 | JGI IMG/M metagenome (GOLD analysis project Ga0255338, IMG submission 203715) | Sandy soil microbial communities from University of British Columbia, Vancouver, Canada - MeOH1_35cm_T4_195 | ecosystem: Engineered > Artificial ecosystem > Sand microcosm > Unclassified ... | reverse complement strand
ACGCCGTGCACCGAGAAGCCCTTGATCAGCGCGATGTTCACGGGAAGCGTCGGCAGACGGCCCGAAGTGAAGCCGATGGAGAGGATGCGGCCGCCGAACGCGATGCAGCGGATCGACTCGTCGAAGATGTGGCCGCCCACCGGGTCGTAGATCACATCGGCGCCCTTGCCGCCGGTCAGCGCCTTGACCCGCTCGCGGAAGCCTTGGGTGACGTTCACGGTGGCGTCGACGTCGTATTCCCTGGCGATGACCGCCAGCTTCTCGTCGGAAGCCGAGGCCGCGATCACCTTGCAGCCCATGACCTTGGCCAAGTCCACGGCGGCAAGGCCCACGCCGCCCGCGGCGCCGTGCACCAGCACCCATTCGCCCGGCTGGGCGTCCGCTGCGCGCTTGAGGGCCACGTAGGCGGTGAGGTAGGCCACGGGGTAGCCCGCCGCCTCCCCAAAGCTCAGCCGCTCGGGCTTCTTGCGCAGGCTTGAGGCCGGAAGGATGGCGTATTCCGCGAAGCCGCCCCGGCCGCCGGAGACCACCGCGTCGCCGACCGCAAAGCCGGTGACGCCGTCGCCCAGCTTGTCCACCTCGCCCGCCAGTTCGAGCCCCCCCACGAAGGGCACGGTCGGCTTGTGCTGGTGCTCGCCGCGGGTCTGCATCAGGTCGGGGAAGTTGACGGCGGCGGCGCGCACCTTGATCCGCACCTCGCCGGGCCCCGGCTCGGGCGTCGGGATGTCCTTGACGACACAGCCGGCGTAGTCCGGGAGCAGTTGCTCCACCACCAGGGCTCTCATTACGCCGTGCGCTCCTCGTAGAGCCCCCGCACCAGTCCGGCGATCTCCCGGCAGGCGGCGTCGGCCGCTGGGATCGCGCCGGTGAAGGCTGCGAAGGCGTGGGAGAGGCTGTCGTAGCAACGGTACCGCACGGTCACGCCAGCGGCGTTGAGCGCCCGCGCATAGGCCTCGCCCTGGTCCACCAGCGGGTCGAAGCCGGCGGTGGCGATGACGGCCGGCGCGAGGCCGGTGAGATCTTTCTCCCGAAGGGGCGAGAGCCGCACGCTAGCCGGGTCGTCGTCCGGGCCCAGGTAGTGGCCCATGAACCAAGCCATCATGCCGCTGGTGAGCGGGAAGGCGTCGGCGTAGGTGGTCATGGACGGGGTCTCGGAGGCCGCGTCGGTGCAGGGATAGACGAGGAGTTGCAGCGCCGGTTGCGGCTCGTCCGCCCGCTTCAGCTCCTGGCAGACGATGGCGGCGAAGTTTCCGCCCATGGAATCGCCGCCGATGGCGACGCCGTTCGCGCCGTAGCCGGCCGCCTGGTCGCGGGCCCAGCGATAGGCGGCCAGCACGTCGTCCAGGCCGGCGGGGAAGCGATGCTCGGGCGCCAGGCGGTAGTCCACGGACAGCACCGGCGCGCGCGTGATCCGCGCCAGCAGGACGCAGAAGCAGTGGCTGGTCTCCAGGCTGCCGATCACGCCGCCGCCCATGTGCGCCCAGACCATCAGTGGGGCGGTGGGGTCCTGGTCGGCGGGCCGATAGAGGCGGGCGGGCGTGGCGCCGGCGTTGACCGCCTCCGAGCGCACGCCGGGCTCCAGGTCGCCGGTGAGCGCCGCGATGGCGGTGGTCTCGCCGCGCCGGGCTTCCTCCGGGGTCTGGCTCTCGACCGGCGGACCCTTGCGGGCCTGGACCGCCAAGAACTGGAGGCGAGGATCGAGGGTGCGGCCGCCCTTGTAGACCACCCCGCCGCCGGCCATCAGCCGCAGGATCGGCGCGGGCAGGGACAGCAGCGTGCGGGCGATGAAGCGCTGCGCGGCGGCAGACGCCATCAGCAGCCGGCCCCGGGCAGGCCCTTCAAGCCGTTCAGGACCATCTCCGAGGCGAAGTCGGCGGCCCTGGCGGTGTCTATCGGCCGGCGCATCAGCATCTTGTCGCAGACCTCCCGCGCGATGCCGATGCAGGCTGCGGCCATGTACTCGGTGTCCGAGACCGGCCCCCGCCCCTCGTTGATGGCGCTCTCGATGGCGTCCTTCACCTCGGCGAAGACGGCGGCCATCTCAGGGGTCTCGCCATGGACATGGGGCTGCATCTCGCCGGCCGGCCGGCGCGCGGCCCACGAGATGTGCTCGTCGGCCATGAACTCGAAATAGGCGCGAATGGCGTCGCGGACGAAGCTGTCCAGCGGCCCGCCCGTGCCGCGCAGACCCTTCAGGATCGGGGCGAAGCGGCGGGCGCCGTCGTCGGCGAGGGCGGCGAACACCTCCTCCTTCGAGCGGTAGTAGTTGTAGAAGGTGCCGGCCGCGAGGCCCGTGCGGCGGATGATGTCGCGCACCGTGGCGGCTTCGTAGCCCAGTTCCCCGAACACCTCGCGCGCCGCGTCCAGGATGGCCTGGCGGTTCTGGACCTTGGTCTGCTCCCGCTTGCCCACGGGAAGATAAGCGACCTGCGACATACGAACCCCAACGCCCCCAAAAACGTGACGGGTGTCATATTAAGGTCGGCGGGGGTTTACGCAAACGGAAAGGGCCGGCGCGGGTATGGTCCCCCGCGCCGGCCCGGCTACCGAGGCGGGTATGGTCCCCCGCCGCGATCTCGCTCGGCCGCTAGAACTCGGCCCAGTCGTCGGACGGCTCCTCCGCCAGCGCCGTATTGCCGGCGGTGCGATAGGATCTCGCAGGCGCCTCTTCCCGAGGCTCCGGAACCGGGGCCTGGGCGTAGGCGGCTTCGGCCTGGGCGGCGCCCTGGTCGACCTTGAAGCGAGAGACCAGGCCGAACAGCTCCTCGGTCTGGTCCGCCAGCATCCGGCTGGCCGCGGTGGTCTGTTCCACCATGGCCGCGTTCTGCTGGGTCACCTGGTCCATCTGGTTCACCGCGGTGTTCACCTCGGCGATGCCGGTGGCCTCTTCCTTGGCCGACATGGCGATCTCGCCGACCAGCTTCGAGACCTCGTCCACGTGGGCGACGATGCGGTGCAGCGCCTGGCCAGTCTCGCCGACAAGGCTGACGCCCTCCGCCACCTGGCTGGTGGAGGTGGAGATCAGGCTCTTGATCTGCTTGGCGGACTCCGCCGAGCGTTGAGCCAAGGCCCGGACCTCGGACGCCACGACGGCGAAGCCCTTGCCCGCATCGCCCGCTCGCGCGGCTTCGACGCCGGCGTTCAGGGCCAGCAGGTTGGTCTGGAAGGCGATCTCGTCCACCACGCCGATGATCTGGCTGATCTCGCGGGCGGAGCGTTCGATCTCGGTCATCGAGGCCACGGCCTTGCTCACCACCTCGCCCGAGCGTTCAGCTTCGGTCTTGGCGGCGGCCACGGCCTCGCGGCTCTGGGCGGCGCCCTCGGCCGAGCGCTGAACGGTGGCGGTGATCTCGTCCAGCGCGGCGGCGGTCTCTTCCAGGGTCGCGGCCTGGCGCTCGGTGCGCTGGCTGAGGTTGTCGGCGCCCTGAGCGATCTCGCCGCCGCCGGAGCGGATGGCCGAGGTCGAGAGGGAGATCGCCGCCAGGGCCTTCTCCAGCTTGGCGACGGCGTCGTTGAAGTCGTTCCGGAGCTTCTCGTAGGCGCCGGGGAAGCTCTCGTGCAGGCGCGCCGTCAGGTCGCCCGCGGCCAGGCGTTCCAGGCCGTTCGCCAGCGAACCCACCACGCGGTTCTGTTCCTCGGCCTCGGCCTCGGCGGCGGCGGCGCTGTCGCGGCGGGTCGCCTCGGCGGCGGCGCGCTGCTCTTCCTGTTCCTGGCGCATGCGCTCCAGATGCAGCTGGTTGTCGCGGAAGACGCCCAGCGACTTCACGATCGCGCCCAGCTCGTCCTTGCGCTGCAGCTTGTCGAGGTCGACGTCGTTGTCCCCGCGCGACAGCCGTTCCGTGGCGCCGGCGATGCGCTGCACGGCGCGACGCATGTTCAGCACCAGGAAGACGGCGATGGCGCCGGTGATCAGCAAGGTGGCCAGCGAGGCGCCGATGGTGATGACCTGCGCGGCCTTGGCGCTCTCGGCGGAGGCGGCCGCCTGCTTGGTCGTCTCGGCCTGGGTGGCCGCGACGATGGCCTCCAGGTTGGCGCTCATCTTGGCGTACTGGTCTTCGAAGGGCGCGGCGAAGCCGGCGGCGGAGGCGAAGTCGGCGCTCATCATGGCGACGATGATGTCCAGCGCCTCGCGCGTCTCCTTCAGGTCCTTGAGCAGCTGGTCGTACTTGGGCTGCTGGGCCTTGGGGGCGGTGGCGCGGACGGCGGCCACGTCCTTGGAGATCTTCTCCACCTCGGTCAGCAGGGCCGCGCCGCGGCCGCCGATCTTGTCGGCCTCCATCTGGGCCGCCTGATGGGTGAGCAGCATATAGAGCTCACCGTGCACGCCCGTGATGCGTTCCGAAATCTCCTGCATGCGCAGGCTGTTGGGCATGTCGGTGCGGACCACGCGGTCCAGTTCGCCCATCTGGTTCTGTTGAATGACGACGGCGCCCGCCGCCAGCATCGCCAGCATCACCAAGGCCAGGGCGGGCGCGAAGCCCACCTTTACCATCAACGGCAGATCGTCGAGCCGAAAGCGCTTCATGGGTGTTCTCCCCCGCGTGTCAACTTCGTCACGGGGCGCACCCCGCCAGCTTTGCTATGCTGAACGGAAGTCCCTAATTGATTCTCACTTTTCCCATTTTGCTGGGAAATTTAGGGTTCGTTCACCGCCGCCGGGTATTTCACCATCATTGTTTCACAACAGGAGGTGGGGATGCAGAAGGCTGTCTCTCTTTTCGGTGGTATTGCTCTGAGTTTTGCTCTGGCCGGCGCGGCGAGTTCTGCGTCCTTCCAGGAAAGCATGTCCAAGTGCCTGACCAAGAACGCCAACACGCGCGATGCGGCGACGGTGATGCTTCAGTGCACGGCCAATGGCGGCAAGCTCGAGGGCTGCAACGTCCTGTCCGACAGCGCGCCCGGCAAGGGCTTCGACAAGGCCGCCCTCTGCGTGGCCCAGGCGATGCCGATGGGCGACAAGTCGGGCGACGTGAAGATCCCGATGCGCTTCCCCGGCGGCGCGTAAGCAACGCGTCGACCTGAAGACTACGGAACACCCAAAGACGCCCCTCCCCCGGGGCGTCTTTTTCGTGTGGACCCCTCTTCGTCGGGGTTTCGTCAGACCGTGCGTTGCGCGCGGTCCTTCTCGTTCGTGGCCTTGATGGCGTTACGGGCCTGCTCCCACTCGGCGTCGCCCCATTCGGCCAGCCGCGCGAAGCCGCCGCCGCCCTTCAGGTGCGAGCCGCCGTCGATGGCGATGGTCTGGCCGTTCACATAGGCCGAGCCCGGGTCCAGCAGATAGACGGCGAGGTTGGCCAGCTCGCGCATTTCGCCGTTCCGGTTGAGCGGGATGGTCGGCTCGGCCGTCCCCAGCATGCCGCCGCCGCCGGGGTTAAGCCGCGCGCTCATCCCCTCGGTGGGGAAGGGGCCCGGCGCGATGGCGTTGAAGCGGACGCCGCGGTTGCCCCATTCCACGGCCAGCGACTGGGTCATGACGTTCAGGCCCGCCTTCGACATGGCGGAGGGCACGGTGAACGGGCCCCCATGCCAGACCCAGGTGGTGAGGATCGAGACCACCGAGGCGTGCTTGCCCTCGGCCAGCCAGCGCTTGCCGGCGTCCAGCGTCACGAAGAACGAGCCCCGGAACACGATGTTGGCGATCGCGTCGAAGCCCTTGGGCGAGAGGTCTTCCGTGCGGCTGATGAAGTTGCCCGCCGCGTTGTTGACCAGGCCGGTCAGGGCGCCGCCGGCCCACACCTCGTCCATGGCGTCGTGGATCGCCTCCGGCACGCGGATGTCGCAGGCCATGCCGATGCAGCGGCCGCCGGAGAGCGCGCCATGCACTGCGTTGATCTCCTTGGCCGCGGCCTCGATCACGCTGCCGCGGCGACCCCAGATATAGACCTCAGCGCCCAGCATCACGCAGGCCTCGGCCATCACCTTGCCCAGGCCGGTGCCGCCGCCGGTGATCAGGATGCGCTGGCCCTTCATCAGGCCGGGGCGGAACATCAGGTCGTCGATCGAGAGCTCGGTCATCGGGGTCCCTTCCTTTGCGAGCTGGCATCTGCGGTATGCTGACGCAGGGCCAGTCAAGGCCGGACCCTTCGCCGAGGGAAACGCGGCCCGCCGGGCGAGGCGGGGCGGAAATGCCTGAAAACTTTAATGTTGTGGAAGGGCTGGTCCCGTGAACTGCCCAACTGAAGATTGGTCATGGTGAAGATGAAGGATTCCGGGTTGTGACCGCCATCGCATGCCTTCGCGTGGACATCTCCGCCCACAGTGGAGTGATGCCGCAGGCGGCGCTGGAGCAACTCGTCCACAAGTTCGCCGGCGCCTATCTGGAGATGCGGTGGGCCTGGCCCCGCCGGTTCGCGCCGCTCACCGATGTCAGCTTCCTGCTCACCGACCCCAGGTCCGACGAGCTGGACCTGGCCGAGCTTCGCCGCCTGTCCGACGAGCTGCAACGGCACCTGTTCGGGACCGCTGACGACGGCGAGGTCGCGCTGCTGGTCTTCGAAGGCGATCATTCGGCCGTGACGGCGTTCGCCGCGCTGGACGCCAGCCAGATCGTCGAGGCCCTCGCCGATCCGTCGAAACTTCCCGCGGGCGGCCATCTGACGCGCATCCTGCCGGAAAGCCGCGGCGGCGGTGAGCCGGCAGCGCCGGCTCCAGCCCCAAAGGACGGCGCGGAATGGATCGCCGCGCCGCCTTCCCTCAAACGACAGCTCACGGAAGCGCCGCCGCCGCCGCCGCCCGCCTGGGAGGGCGTGCAGGGCGTCTATTTCATTCCCCGCGGCGTCTTCTACGGCGACGTGGTGATGTACATCCCGCAGAACGCCAAGACCCACCTCTGCGTGCTGGATGGGGTCGACCACATGCCCAAGGAGGCCAGCGGATTCGACGCCGGCTGCGTGGGCATCGCCGCGCGGTTGCTCTCCGAGCGTCCGAAGGGCTCGCTGATCTTCGTGCCCATCTGCTTCACCAGCCTCGCGCGGCCCTCGCAAAGGGACGCCTACATGGCCCTGCTGGCGGACCTCCCGACCGAACGTCGCAGCGAGCTTGCCGCGACCATCTACGACGTGCCGCGCGACCCCGCCTACACGGGGCTGCGCCAGGCCAAGGCGCTGCTGGAGCCGCACTTCGGGGCTATCGACCTGCGCGTCACCGACCCGGGCTTCGAGATCGAGAAACTGGCGTCCGAGGCCGTGAGCAGCGTGACGCTCGTGCTTCCCGAGGGCGACAACCTCACCCGGCTGTCGGCCCTGCGCCGCTTCGCCGAGCGCCTCGTCTACTACAAGCAGCGGCGCATCTGGCCGGGCGTGACCAATGTCCGGCGGCGTGCGGAAGTGGAAGCGGCGACGCGGCTCCACATCCCCTTCATCACCGGTCCGGGGGTCTGCACGCCCGTGCCGTCGCCGGTCGGCGGGCGAAGCCTGTCGCCAGATCGCCTGCCCATGTCGCTGACCGAGTGGATGGAAGTCCGCGACCGGTCCCTGGCGTCCTAAGCTTCAGTCGGCCGGAATCTCGAAGCTGGGATCCACCCGCTTGATGAACTCCATGGCCGCCGCGGGGGCCCGCACCTTTCCCTCGTGGATCACGAAGGCGTAGACGTCGCGCGGCGTCTCGGGCGGGCCGGTGCGGTCCACGGGTGTGAACGCGCCGGGCACGCGGCCTTCGGCATACTCCTTGAACCGGCCGGCCCAGAGGTCGAGGTCCTTGGGCGCATAGCCGGTCTCGATCCGGTCGTCGGCCGAGATCAGCCGCAGGTAGACAAGATCGCCCGTCACGTCCGGGATCAGCGGGTAGTTCTCGTTCTCCGAGACGCAGATGGTGACGCCCCGGTCCCGGCACAGGCCCACGAATTTCGGGTCCGCGAACGTCGCGTTTCGCACCTCGATGACGTGATTGAGCTTCTGGCCGTTCAGCTTTTCGGGCAGCAGGTCGAAGAACCCGGCGAAGTCGTCGTAGTCGAACTTCTTGGTGGCCATGAACTGCCACAGGATCGGCCCCAGCCGGTCGCCCAGCTCGTCCATCCCCTGGCCCATGAACATCTCGATGGAGGGCTTGGCGTCCGCCAGCTTCTTGCGGTTCACGCAGAACCGCGAGGCCTTCACCGCGAACCTGAACCCCTCCGGCGTCGAAGCCCGCCACTTGGCCCAACTGTCGGGCTTGAAGCTGGAATAGTAGGTGCCGTTGATCTCGATCGCCGTGAGGTGGCGGCTGGCGTACTCCAGCTCCTTCTTCTGGGAGAGGCCGGGCGGGTAGAACACACCCCGCCACGGCTCGAAGGTCCACCCGCCGATGCCGCAGCGGATCTTGCCGGTTTCAGCCATCGGACGTCTCCCTCGTCGTGCTGGAGCCTAGGTAGCGGCGGCTGGTGAAGTTCTCAAGATGTTCTGCGCCGACTACTTCCTTTGCGCCTTGGTCTTGTCGCGTTCGGCCTTGAACTCGGCGCCCGTCTTCCACTCCGGCCAGATCCGGCTGGTGGCCAGCTTCCGGCCCAGGTCGAACAGCATGGTTCCGTCGGCTTCGAAGCCCCTGGGATCCCAGGTCGGGTCGAACTCGTCGGCGGGCTGGTGATACTGGTTGGCGGTGTAGGCCGTGCGCCTCGCCTGACCGGCCGCCTTGCCGCCCTCGACCAGGTCCTGGCCGCCGCCGAAGCTGATAGCTGGCACGCCGGCCTTGGCGAAGGGGAAGTGGTCCGAGCGGAAGAAGCTGCCCGCCTCCGGCCGCGGGTCGGGGCTGTAGTAGCGGCCATGCGCCTTGCCCACGGCGATCAGCTCGTCCTGCAGGGTCAGCGGGGCGTTCCCGGAGGTGGTGAAGTCCTTGGCGAAGCCGCCCGGGCCGACGCCGTCCATGTTGATCACGCCCACCGTGGTGGCCAGCGGATAGAGCGGCGAGGAGGCGTAGAACTCCGAGCCCAGCAGGCCCTTTTCCTCGGCGGTCACCGCCATGAAGACAACCGAGCGCTGCGGCTTCGGCAGCTTGACGAACGCCCGGCCCAGTTCTAGCAGCATCGCCGTGCCCGAGGCGTTGTCGAGCGCGCCGTTGTAGATCTTGTCCCCCTTCGCGTCGGGCTGGCCCACGCCCAGGTGATCCCAGTGGGCGGTGTAGATCACCCGCTCGTCGGGATATTTCGTCCCTGGGACGGCGCCCACGACGTTGCGCGAAATGACCTTCTGGGCGTCGACGGCGTAGTCGGTGGAGAAGGTCACGCCTTTCAACTCCACGGGCTTGAAGGCGCGGGTCTGGGCCTGCTGCTTCAGGGCGTCGAAGTCGAGGCCGGCGGCCTTCAGCATCGCCACGGCGTTGTCCTTCTGGACCCAGCCCTCCAGCGGCGCGTGGTCGGTCTTCGGGTCGGCGCGGATGACGTCGAAGATCTCGTTGGTGTTGGAGTTCTTGACGGTCGCCCACCCGTAGGAGGCCGGGGCCGTCTCGTGGATCACCAGGAAGCCGATGGCGCCCTGGCGGGCGGCCTCCTCGTACTTGTAGGTCCAGCGGCCGTAGTAGGTCATGGCCTTGCCGCCGAAGTCGCCTTCACCCGTCTCGAAGTCGGGGTCGTTGACGAGGACCAGGGCCACCTTGCCCTTGAGGTCCACGCCCTTGTAGTCGTCCCAGTCGCGCTCGGTCGCCTTGACCCCGTAGCCGATGAACACGACCGGGGCGTCCTTCACCTTCAGGCGGTCGCCGATCAGGGTGGCGCGGATGGCCACGTCCTCGCCCTGGGTCCAGGCCTTGGTCTCGCCGCCCATGGTGACGCTGACATTGACCGGGCCCTTGGTGGCCGAGCGGACCAGGGGCACGTCCTGGGTCCAGGCGCGGCTGCCATCCTTCTGCAGGTCGCCAGCGGGTCGCAGGCCGGCGCTTTTCATCTGTTGGATCAGATAGGCGACGGTCTTCTTCTCGCCCTCGCTGGCCGGAGCGCGGCCCTCGTATTCGTCGGACGACAGCACCCGGATGTCGTTCATCACCCGCGGAACGTCGATCACCGGGGCGGCCACCGCCGGGCTGGCGAGGAGGGCGGAAAAGGCGGCGCTCAGGAGAAGTTTTTGCATCAACGCACTCGAATGGGGGGCGAAAGTGGCGCGACCCTAGAGTGCTCGCGGGCCGTCCGCTAGGCCTTGGCCGTCCGCGCCTGGATCAGCGCCGCGATCCCGTCCAGCACCACGCCCAGGCCGAACTTGAAGCGCCACACGGGGTCGGCCACCGTCGCCTTGTCGGCGGAGCGCCAGGCCTCGCCGAGGCGCAGGACGTGCGGAAACGTTTCAGCGTCGAGCTGAGCGGTGAGGGCCGGTTCGGCCATGGCGAACCACTGCTCGTCAGTCAGGCCGCTGACCCGCTCGGCTTCCCGCGCCTCGCGCGCCTCCAGGAGGGCGCCGACCAGGAAGTTGTGAAGGACGTCGATGACCAGATCCTTGGTCAGGTCGTCCAGGCCGGTGGCGTCCAGGATCCGGAGCGCCACCTCGTGGCGGGTGACCAGGTTGGGACCCAGCGGCGGGCGGTGCAGCGCCAGGTCCAGCATCCAGGGGTGGCGTTCGGTCAGCCGCCAGCGCTCGCAGGCGACGAAGGTCAGGGCCTCGCGCCAGTCGTCGGCTCCGGGCTCCTGGGTGGCGGTCTCGCCCAGCACCCGATCGAACATCAGCCCGACAAGCTCGGCCTTGGACGGCACATAGGTGTAGATCGACATCGGCGAGACGCCGAGCTCCTGGGCGATGCGGCGCACGGAGATGGCCTGCAGGCCCTCCACGTCGGCGACCGCGACGGCCGCCTCCACCACCTGCTCGGCGGAGTAGCGCGGCTTGGGGCCCCGGCGTCCGGGCTCGGTGACGCCCCACAGCAGGTCGATGCTGCGCTGTGGGTCTCCCCCGCCTGCGAATTCCCGCGTCATTGTCCCAGCCACATTACAGATAAAACACTTTACATCATACAGAGTTTAAGCCAGACGACGTTCCGCACGGTGACCGCAGAGTCGCTGGCGGAGGCGATGTCGGGAGATATGGGGCCCCGCGCAACGATTGCGTCGGGCGTGCAAGTCCTGTTCAACAACGCCGGTTCCGAAGCCTGACGACGATGTACCGCCGCCCCGGCCTTTACGCTGTCCTGACCGCGCTTGCGCTCACGGCCTGCGCCACCCCGCGCACGGCGGACCTGAGCCTGCCTGGCGGCTACGAGGCGCCCGCGGGCGTCCCGGCCGGCGCGATCGCGCTCGACACCTGGTGGACCGCCTATGGCGATCCCGAACTGACGTCGCTGGTCGAACAGGCGCTGCTCCGAAATCCTGATGTCCGCACGGCCCGCTCCCGCCTCGACGAGGTTAAGGCTCAGCGGACCAGCGCCATCCTGCAATACCTTCCCCAAGGCGACGCAACCGCCCAGGGCCGGCGTACGGATACCCGGCAGATCGGCGGCTCGGCCGCCAGTATTCCGGGCTTCTCCACCGACGGCGTGTCGAAGCAATACTCCGCCGGCTTCGATGTGAGCTGGGAACTGGACCCCTGGGGCCGCGCCCTGTTCGCCTACCGGTCCGCCGACGCCGAGGTCGACCGGGTCCGCTATTCCTACGAAACCACCCGCGCGCAGATCGCCGCGGATACGGCCGACGCCTGGTTCCAGGCGCGCGGCCTGGCGATCCAGCTCGCGGATGCGCGGGAGACGATCCGCATCCAGCGCGAGCTCTACCGCATCGCCTCGGCTCGGGGCGAACGAGGTCTGGCCGCCACCTCCGAGGCCGATCGCGTCGCGGGCGACCTCGCCCAGGCCGAGGCTCAGGTCGCGGGGCTCGAGGCCCAGCTCCAGGTCCAGAAGCGCGCCATCCTGATTCTCGCCGGCCGGGTGGTGGAGCCCACCGCCAGCATCAACGCGCCGCCGGAAGTCGGCCAGGCGCCCGCCGTGCCCGCCGCCCTGCCCAGCGAACTGCTCCAGCGCCGCCCGGACGTGCGCGGCGCCCAGGCCGCCGTCCGCTCCGCCGCCGGCCAGCAGCGGCTGGCGCAGCTCGCGTTCTTCCCGACCTTCACCCTCAGCCCTGGCCTCGGCTGGTCGCGCATCGAGCAGCCCGGCTTCTCGACCGAGACCCAGAACTGGTCGATCGGGGGTTCCGTGCTTCAGCCGGTGCTCTCCATCCCCCGTCTGCTGTCCGAGATGAAGGTGCAGAACGCGCGCACCGAACAGGCCGTCACCGCCTACGAGAAGGCCGTGCAGACCGCCTTCCAGGAAGCCGAAGGCGCCATGGTGAACCTGGACGCCGACCGCCGCCGCGTGGCGTTGCTCACCGAAGGGGAGGCGCGCGCACGGCGGGCGTTCAACGCCGCCAGCATCGGCTACCAGCGCGGCCTGACCGACCTCGATTCCACCCTCTCCGCCGAACAGTCCTGGCGCGCCGTGCGCACCCAGCTGACCTCGGCCCAGGTCCAGGCGCTCCGCCGTTCCGTCCAGGCCTACAAGGCCCTGGGCGGCGGCTGGCCCGCCCAGACCTACGCCGCCGCCAAATGAGACGACGCATGCAGCTCGCCAAAGCCCTCCTGCCCCTGGTCGCCGTGCTGGCGCTCGCCGCCTGCAAGAAGCCGCCGGAGAAGGTGACCGAGAAGGACCAGGCCCGCGCCGTGCGCGTGGTCGAGGTGCAGCCCCGATCGATTGTCGGCGCCCTTTCGGCGTCAGGCGACCTGCTGCCCCGCGAGGAGGCCGCGGTCATGCCCGAGGTCGCCGGCTATCGGGTGTCGCGCGTGCTGGCGGACGTGGGCGACTACGTCCGCGCCGGCCAGGTGCTGGTGCAGCTCGACCCCGCCCTGCTCGAAGCCCAGATCGCCGCGTCCCAGGCCCAGGCGGCCCAGGCCAACGACCAGGCCCAACGGGTCGCCGACCTCGACGGGCAGGGCGTGCTGAGTCAGGAACAGATCGCCCAGCGACGCTTCCAGGCCCAGGCGGCTAACGCCAACCTGCGCAACCTGCAGACCCAGCGCCGCAAGCTGGCCGTCACCGCGCCGGTGTCCGGCCTGATCCTCGAGAAGACCGTGCGTCCGGGCGACCTGTCGGCCGGCGGCTCCACGCCCTGGTTCCGCATGGCCCGGGACGGCCAGGTCGAGCTTTCCGCCGAGCTGGGCGAGAGCGACCTCGCCCGGGTCCGCGTCGGCCAGACCGCCACGGTCACCCTGCCCAGCGGCGCCGTGGCCCAGGGCCGGGTTCGCCTGATCAGCCCGCAGATCGACAGCCAGACCAAGCTGGGCGAAGTCCGCATCCTGCTGCCCGTGCGCTCCGACATCCGCGCCGGCGGGTTCGGCCGCGCCGTCTTTGCCGACGCCGCCAGCCAGGCCCTGGCCGTGCCCGAGACCGCGATCCGCTACGACGCCGACGGCGCCAGCGTGATGACCGTCGCGGCCAACAACCGCGTCAAGCGCGTGGCGGTCCAGACCGGCCCGCGCGGCGGCGGCTATGTGCAGCTGGTCCGCGGCCCGCCGGCCGGAACGCGGATCGTCCAGAACGCCGCCGCCTTCCTGCTCGACAACGACCTCGTCCGGGCGACCCAGGGCGCCGCGCCGGCGCCCGCGGCGCCCCCGGCGAAGAAGCAGTAGAGTCCCATGAGCCACCAGCCCCACGACCCCCGCGGCGGGCTCCAGATCTCGGCCTGGGCGATCCGGAACCCGGTGCCGGTCACCGTGCTGTTCGTCGGCCTCGTGCTGGCTGGCGTCATCGCCTACTTCGGCCTGGCGGTGAAGAATTTCCCGGACGTGACCTTCCCGGCCGTCTCGATCACCGTGACCCAGAGCGGCGCGGCGCCCGGCGAGATCGAGACCCAGATCACGCGCCAGGTGGAGGACGCCGTCGCCTCCATATCCAACGTCCGCAACATCCAGTCGACCGTCACCCAGGGCGTCTCGTCCACGATGATCGAGCTGGAGATCGGCGAGGACCTTCAGAAGAAGACCGACGAGGTCCAGACCCGGATCGATCAGATCCGGCCAAACCTGCCGCGCGAGATCGACGAACCGCTGGTGCAGCGGGTGGACTTCGACAGCCTGCCGATCACCACCTTCGCCGTCGAGGCGCAGGGGATGTCCGACGTCGAGCTGTCCTGGTTCATCGACGACACCATGTCCCGGGCGCTGCAGGCCGTGAAGGGCGTCGCCCAGATCCGTCGCGTCGGCGGCGTGAGCCGCGAGATCAACGTGGTCATCAACCCCGACAAGCTGGCCGCCCGGGGCCTGACCGCGTCCCAGGTCAACAATGCGCTTCGCGCCGCCGACCTCGACGTGCCCGGCGGCCGGGTTGAGATCGGCGGCCGCGAGCAGACCGTGCGCGTGCTGGGCGCCGCCAACACCCTGGCGACCTTGCGCGACATGACCATCCCCACGGGGACTGGCGGCTATGTGAAGCTGACCGACATCGCCGAGGTGGGCGACGGGTCGGGCGAGGTTCGCGGTTTCGCGCGCCTCAACGGCCGCCCGGTGGTGGGCTTCCAGGTCATGAAGACGCGCGCCGCTTCGGACATCGCGGTGGAGGACGCCGTCCTGGCGCGGCTGGCCAGCCTCGAGAAGGAACGGCCGGGGGTGAAGTTCACCCGCATCTTCACGACGGTGCAGGAAACCCGCGACAGCTTCCGCGCCACCCAGCACGTGCTGCTGGAGGGCATGCTGCTGGCGGCCTTCGTGGTCTGGCTGTTCCTGCGCGACTGGCGGGCCACCATGGTCACCGCCTTCGCCATGCCCGTGTCGCTGATCCCGACGTTCTTCGTCATCAATATGTTCGGCTTCTCGCTGAACGTGGTGACCCTGCTGGCCCTGACCCTGGTGATCGGCATCCTGGTCGACGACGCCATCGTCGAGATCGAGAATATCGAGAAGCGGGTGAAGGCCGGCATGCGTCCCTACGAGGCGGCCATGCAGGGCGCCGACGCCATCGGCCTGGCCGTGGTGGCCACCACGGCGGCCATCGTCGTGGTGTTCGCGCCGGTGTCGTTCATGACCGGCATGGTCGGGCAGTTCTTCCGCGAGTTCGGCCTGACCGTCTGCGTGGCCGTGCTGTTCTCGCTGCTGGTCGCGCGCCTGTTGACGCCCCTGATGGCGGCCTACCTGCTGAAGCCCTCCCACCATGTGGAAACACGGGTGGAGATGCCGCGCTTCTATCGGCGGGCCCTGGAATGGGCCCTGGACCACCGGATCGTGGCGTCCATCGCCGGCGGGGTGATCTTCATCGGCTCGGTCTTCCTGGTCCCGCTGCTTCCGTCCGGCTTCCAGCCCGCGGGCGACCCGGACTACCTGTTCATCAGCGTCCAGGGGCCGCCCGGCGCCACCGCCAAGGACATGGAGGACACCGTCCGCCGCGTCACCGCGGCGGTGAAGACCGACCCGTCGGTGACCGAGGTCTTCGCCGAAGTGGGGTCGTCGGGCCCGTCCAACCCCTTCGCGGGCGGCGGCGGGGGCAGCGACCTGCGCTCGGCCAGCCTGAACGTCCTGCTCGATCCCAAGCGCGACGCCAGCGGCGACGAGATCCGCGCGGCGCTGCGGCCCAAGCTGCGCGAAATCCCCGACGCGCGGGTGAACTTCCTCGACTTCCAGGGCTCGGCCGGCTTCCAGCAGATCCTCACCGCGGAGGATTCGACGAAGCTCACCGCGGCTTCCACCGAGCTGGAACGCCAGATGCGGACGCTGGACATCCTGGCCGACCCGCGCCCCTCGATCCCGCCGACCGGCCCCGAGCTGGTCATCCGCCCCCGCCACGCCGAGGCTGCGCGGCTGGGCGTTTCCGCCGACGTGATCGCTCAGGCGGCGCGCGTGGCCACCGTCGGCGACATCGACGCCAACGTCGCCAAGCTGACGGCCGGCGAGCGCCGCATCCCGATCCGTATCCGACTGCCGGCCGACGCCCGCGCCGACCTGGAGCGCATCAAGTCGCTTCGGCTGCCCACCGCCAGCGGCGGGACGACCACTCTGGAGGCGGTCGCCGACGTGGAGTTCCAGGCCGGGCCGGCGCGCATCGAGCGACTGAACCGCAAGCGTCAGCAGACGGTCCAGGCGGAGCTCAATGGCGTCGAGATGGGTGAGGCCCAGGCGGCGGTGAAGAAGCTGCCGATCATGGAGAAGCTGCCGGCCGGCGTGACCCCGGCCGAGACGGGCCAGCAGGAAGCCCTCACCGAGATGATGCAGTCGTTCGGTGTCGCGCTCTTCGCGGGCATCTCGCTCATCTTCGGCGTGCTGGTGCTGCTGTTCCGCTCGTTCTTCAAGCCGATCGTGATCCTGACCGCCCTGCCGATGGCCATCGGCGGCGCGTTCCTGGGCCTCCTGGCCTTCAACCTGTCGCTCTCGATCCCCTCGCTCATCGGCCTGCTGATGCTGATGGGCCTGGCGGCGAAGAACTCGATCCTGCTGGTCGAGTACGCCATCGAGCGCGAACGTGAAGGCATGACCCAGCGTGAGGCCCTGCTCGAGGCCTGCCGCGAGCGGGCGCGTCCGATCATCATGACCAGCCTGGCCATGGCGGCCGGCATGCTGCCCACCGCCTTCGCCCTGGAGAAGGGCTCCGAGTTCCGCCAGCCAATGGCCGTGGCGGTAATCGGTGGCCTGATCACCTCGACCATCCTGTCGCTGGTGCTGGTGCCGGTGGTCTACGAGTTTGTGGACGACTTCGAGAACTGGCTGAAGCCCAAGCTGGCCCGCCTGGTCACGCCTCGGCACGCGCCACGGCAGGCGGTCCCGGAGGATCGGCTCTAGGCTGCGCCTAGCGGTGGACCGCGCGCTCCGCCGGGCCCGAGGCTCGCAGGATGAAGGCGATGATCACGGCGACCGCCTCGTAGAGCGGCTCCGGAATGTGCTCGTCCAGCTCGATGGTCGAGAGCGCCTCGGCCAGGGCCGGGTTCTCCTGCAAGGGCACGCCGTGCTCGCGGGCGGTGTCGATGATGCGCTGGCCCAGCTCGCCCCGGCCGACCGCCACGACCTTGGGCGCGTTGGGGGCGTCGTAGCGCAGGGCCACGGCCAGTGTGGGCTTCGGGGTCTTGGGTCCGCTCATGAGCTGCGGTCCACGAGACGCCCAGGCGGGGGCTCCGGCGGTCGCGGCGATCCGGGGCGGAAGACCACGTCGGCGGCCAGGGCGCCCGCCAGTTCGTCGCCGCCGCGGCGCAGGCGTTCCAGGCCCTCGGGATCCTCGGCCCACACGGTCACCGCGGTCCGCTCGCCGTCCATCCGCAGGCTGACATGGACCGGTCCCAGCGGGGCCAGGTCCAGGGAGAAGCGGGCCTGCCAGGCAGGGGGCTCGCCGGGGTCCGTGCGGCGCGGGTCGTCGCGGTCGATGGCGAACTGGGCGATGGCCGGGCCCTGCGGCGTCGCCAGCGGCAGCTCGAACATCCAGCGCGCGTTCGCGCCGTCCGGCAGGGAGGCCAGCTGGTGCAGGGTCTGGCGGGCCAGCGCCTGCTCCGCCTCGCCGCGCAGCAGGGGGATCAGGGTGGCAGGTTCGGCGTCGGCGTCGAGCGTCGGGGCGGCCGGGGCCTGACCCGAGAGCGCTCCGCCGGCCGTAGGCGGCGCGGGGGTCGGTCGCTGCGGCCGCGCCGCGCCGCGCGGGGCGATCGGCGCCAGGGCGTGCTGCAGCATCAGCAGGGCGGCCTTCAGGTCCATGGGGGCGGGCTCGCCAGCCGCGAGGCGCGCCTCCAGGAACAGCCCGGAGCGGGCGATGGCCTGCTTCACCGTCTCGGCGGTGATCGGCGCGTCGGTGGGCGTCTGCAAGGCCAGGACCTGGCCTATGGCGGCCTTGACGGCGGCCGGCAGCGCCTTCGACCCCAGGGTCTGTTCCAGGTTGGCGAGGATCGGGGCGAGGCCGGCCTGTCGTCCGGCGGCTTCCGCCCGCGCCGTCGCCACGGCGGCGGCAGCGCCGGTGGTCGGGGCTGGCGGCTCCAGCGCCTGGGTCTCGGCCAGCACTGCGGCCACGGCCGCCGCCAGGCCCGGGCGCGTCTCGACGGCCGGGGCGCCGGGCGGCAGGCCGGGGCGGATAGGGTCCATCCCGCGATCCTAGGCGAGCCGGGTGAAGTCTGGCTTAAGCCCTAGAGTTCGCCCCGCAGCACCCGGGCGAACTGTTCCGGATCGACGTTGCCGCCCGAGAGCACCAGGCCGATCGTGTCGGCCACCGGGGCCTTGACCTTGCCGGCCAGCAGGGCGGCCAGGCCGGCGGAGCCGCCGGGCTCGACCACCAGCTTCAAGACCGAGAAGGCGTAGCGCATCGCCTCGGCCACCTCGGCGTCGGTGACCACGGCGACGTCGGCCACGGTCTGCTTCAGGATCGGGAAGGTGAGTTCGCCGGGGCAGGGCGTTTCCAGGGCGTCGCACAGGGTGCGGTGCGTGGGCGTCATCGGCGTGCGGACGCCGGCCTGCAGGGACTTCAGCGTATCGTCATAGCCATCCGGCTCGACCCCGATCATGGCGGTCTTCGGCGACAGCGCCTTCACCGCCGTGGCGATCCCGGCCAGCAGTCCGCCGCCGCTGCAGGGCACGACCACGGCGCCGAGCTCCGCGCCCCGGGCCCGCGCCTGCCGCACCAGCTCCAGCCCCGCCGTGCCCTGACCCGCGATGACGTGCGGGTCGTCGAAGGCCGGGACCACGATCGAGCCGCGCTCGGCGGCGATGGCGGCGGCGATCTTCTCCCGGCTCTCGGTCAGCCGGTCGTAGAACTTCACCTCGGCCCCGTAGCCCAGGGTGGCGTCGGCCTTCACCTTCGGCGCGTCGGCCGGCATGACGATCAGGGCCGGGATGCCCAGCAGCCTGGCCGCCAGCGCCACGCCCTGGGCGTGGTTGCCGGACGAGAAGGCCACGACGCCGCGCTTCTTCTGCTCATCCGTGAGCTGGACTAGCCGGTTGTAGGCGCCGCGGAACTTGAACGCGCCCACCCGCTGCAGGGTCTCGGGCTTGATCAGCACGCGCAGGCCCAGGCGCTCGTTCAGCACCGCGCTTTCCAGCAGCGGCGTCTCGACGGCGACGCCCTGGAGGCGGGCGGCGGCCGCCTCGATGTCGGCCAGCGACACGGCCAGTTCGCCGCTCATTTCGCGAACACCATGCTGTCGTCGGCGAAGGCCTTGAATTCGAGCGCGTTGCCCGAGGCGTCGAGGAAGAACATCGTGGCCTGCTCGCCGGGCTGGCCCTTGAAGCGGATGTTGGGCTCGATGACGAACTTGACGCCGGCCGCCTTCAGGCGCTCGGCCAGGGCTTCCCATTGCGGCAGGGTCAGGATGGCGCCGAAGTGGCGGACCGGGACGTCGTGGCCGTCGACCGCATTGGTGGCCTTGTGGCCGACCTCGTCCGGCGACAGGTGCGTCACGATCTGGTGGCCGTAGAAGTTGAAGTCCACCCATTCGGGACTGGATCGCCCCTCCGGGCAGCCCAGCAGGGTCCCGTAAAAGGCGCGGGCCTCTGCCAGGTCGCGGACCGGGAAGGCGAGGTGGAAGCGGGGGATGTCCATGATTCGGCTGATAGCGCGCACGCCCCTTGAGGGCGAGCGCCAGTTCGTCTAGACCGGCGCCGCAATTTGATCTCGCGTCCCCGCCGAGCACCTGTCGAAGGGCCGGGACGTTTATCCGGGCAGGTCGGGAGATCGTATCCAGATGGCCAACGTCACCGTGATCGGCGCCCAGTGGGGCGACGAGGGCAAGGGCAAGCTCGTCGACTGGCTCTCGAATCGCGCCGACGTGGTGGTGCGCTTCCAGGGCGGTCATAACGCCGGCCACACGCTGGTGGTGGGCAACCAGACCTACAAGCTGTCGCTGCTGCCCTCGGGCGTGGTCCAGGGCAAGCTGTCGATCATCGGCAACGGCGTCGTCGTCGATCCCTGGCATCTGCTGAAGGAGATCGAGACCCTGGGCGGCCAGGGGGTGACGATCACGCCCGACCTGCTTGTGGTGGCCGACAACGCCTGCCTGATCCTGCCCATCCACCGCGACCTGGACCAGGCCCGCGAGGCCGCCGCCGTGAACAAGATCGGCACCACCGGCCGTGGCATCGGGCCGGCCTATGAGGACAAGGTGGGCCGCCGCGCGATCCGCGTGGCCGACCTGGCCGATCGCGAGGCCCTGGAGGCCAAGATCGACCGACTGCTGGCCCACCACGGCCCGCTGCGCCGGGGCCTGGGCCTGCCCGACGTGGACGCCGCCGCGCTCCTTGCGGAGTTGGAGGCCATGGCCCCCAAGATCCTGCCCTTCGCCCAGCCCGCCTGGCTGCTGCTGGACGGCATCGTGAAGTCCGGCAAGCGCGTGCTGTTCGAAGGCGCCCAGGGCGCCCTGCTGGACGTGGACCACGGCACCTATCCCTATGTGACCTCGTCCAACACCGTGGCCGGCCAGGCGGCGGCGGGGTCGGGCCTGGGACCGAAGGGTCCCGGCTACGTCCTTGGCATCGTCAAGGCCTACACCACCCGGGTCGGCGGCGGCCCGTTCCCGACCGAGCTCAGCGACGAGGTGGGCCAGCACCTGGGCACGGTGGGCCGTGAGTTCGGGACCGTGACCGGCCGCTCGCGCCGATGTGGCTGGTTCGACGCAGCCCTCGTGCGCCAGTCGGTGGCGCTGAACGGCATCAGCGGCATCGCACTCACCAAGCTGGACGTGTTGGACGGCCTCCCGACCCTGAAGATCTGCACGGGCTATCGGCTGGACGGCAAGGACATCGGCTACCTGCCCGCCGGCCTGAAGGCCCAGAGCCAGCTCGAGCCGGTCTATGAGGAGATGGAGGGCTGGAGCGAGACCACCCAGGGCGCCCGCACCTGGAAGGACCTGCCCGCCAGCGCCGTGAAATATGTCCGCCGGATCGAGGAACTGATCGGCGCCCCCGTGGCCCTGCTCTCCACCAGCCCGCAGCGCGACGACACCATCCTGATGCGCGACCCGTTCCACGACTGACGTTTCGACAGTTCCCGGATCGCCGCATCAAGCGATCCTTTACACCTGCCCGCTACACCGTGGTCGGAGTGGGTGGGAGCTAAACCCTTGTTCGACGGCGACAAACGCACGATCGCGAAGATGCAGCCGAAGCTGAAGCGGGTCCTCATCGCGGATCCGCAGCCGGCGAGCGCGCGCATGTTCAGCGAGCTGATGCGCGACATCGCCCAGAGCCACATCTGGGTCGCCACCAACACCGAGCGGGCCCTGAAGATCGCCGAGACCTGCGACCCGCAGATCATCGTGGTGGAACTGGGCGACGAGCGGGTCGATGGCCTGGGCTTCACCCGCAAGGTGCGCCGGTCCACCTGGAGCTGCCGCAAGGCGCCGGTGATCACCATCACCGGGTCCGCCACCGCCGGCATGATCCTGGCCGCCCGCGACGCCGGCGTGCACGAGTTCCTGCGCAAGCCCTACAGCATGAAGGACCTGCTGCGCCGGCTGGAGGCCGTGACGCTCCGGGACCGCGATTGGGTGGAAGGCGTGGGCTACATCGGCCCTGACCGCCGCCGGTTCAACTCGGGCGACTACGCCGGCCCGCTGAAGCGGCGCACGGACGGCTCGGAGACGCCCTACCAGCAGAAGATCAACCAGGCGCTGAAGATCATCCGCGCCGCGGTCGCCGCCTCCGACACCGACCCGCAGCAGGCCATGCGCGCCATGCTGGCCCAGGCCACGACGCTGCAGTCCATCGCCACCGACTTCAAGCTGACCCTGGCCGCGTCGGAGTTCTATCGGCACCTCACCAAGGCGGTGAACGCCGGCGCGCTGCTGACCCGCCAGGACGCCGAGCGCTGGGCCACGCCGATGCTGGCCTTCCTGCCCAAGGACGCCGACGACGGCCGCAAGGACGAGGCCGCTTAGCGCGGCTTCAGAATGTCCAGCGGCCTGCCGGCCGCCGGATCGTATGCCTGCCAATCGACGCCCAGCGCCGTCAGCGCCGTGGCCGCCACCTGGCTGGACGAGGCGCAGCCCTCGGGTTTGGCGCCCGCACGCACGCCGGGCCCGATCGCCCCTATCCACACCTGGTCCGACTCGGCGAACGGCTTGCCGTGGTGCTTCCACGCGTCCTTGCCGTTGGTCCCGCGGCCGTGGTCGGTGGTGACGATCAGCGTGGTCTTGCCGGCATAGGCCGGGTCGCTCTGCAGCGCCGCCCACAGCTCGCCGATGAAGCGGTCCGCCCGCTGCGCGGCCCACAGCATCTGGTCGTAGTGACCCTCGTGGGCGAAGTCGTCGGTCTCGCCATAGGCGACGTAGAGCACCTTCGCCTTGCGCCGCTTCAGGGTTTCCAGCGCATAGGCCTGGGTGAAGCCGTCCAGGCGCACGGTGGGCCAGATGCGCGGTGCGTCCGCCTGCAGGTCCGCGATCGCCGCCTCGGCCGGGGTGCGGGTCGGAGCGTCCTCCCAGCCGGCGTTCACGGGCAGGCCGCTGCGCTCGGCGTTGATGATGTCCTCGTAAGCCCGCCAGGACGTCACCGCCTCGACGCGTCCCGCGAAGTCGGGCCGGCGGTTCAGCCACTCCAGGAACGTGACGTTCTTGTTCGGCCCGTGCTCGTTGGAGCGGATCGCCGGATCCGGCTTGCCGGTCAGGATCTCGTTGTAGCCGGGGTAGGAGAACCACTGGTCGTTGGAGACCGCCGCGCAGGAACCGTGGTCGCGGTCGCCGAGCAGCACGCCCTGCCGGGCCACCACGCCATGAAGGAAGGGCATCAGGGCCCGGGCGCGGTCGGCGGGATCGACGAACGCCTTGCGAATGGCGTCGCGCTGATCGACGGCGACGGCGGAGGTGGTGGTGCGCTCGGGGTCAGCGCCTCGGAACACTTCCGTCCAGGGCAGTCCGTCCAGGGTCACCAGCACCAGCCGCCGATCGGCCCCCGCCGCCTGGGCGGCGGGTCCGGCCAGCAGGCTCGCCGCGAGGGCGACGGCCAGGCTCCGCGCCGCCTGTCGGAATATGGAACGCAGAGCCATCGCCGTCTCTCCTCAGAACGTTTTGCGCACAGTGAAGAACACCTGTTGCGGCGAACCCACCAGCAGAGTCTGGCTGTCGCCGCGCAGCGGGAAGCCGTTGGAGTTGATCGTCGAGATGTATTCCTCGTCGAACAGGTTCGAGATGTTCACCTGGGCCTCCAGGCCCTCCAGCCAGGGCGAGCCGGAGAACCGGTAGCCGACGGAGAGGTCGGCCAGCATCTGCGAAGGCACGCTGCGGTCGTTCTCGTAGGTGAAGTAGCGCTTGGTCATGTAGTTCAGCGAGAAGCGCCCGAAGAAGCCGCCGTTGTCGTACGCGAGCTCGGCCTTGAACAGGTGCTCAGGCGTGTCTACCGTGGTCTTGCCCTCGGTGCGCGCCACCACCAGGCCGTTCCCGTCCACCGTGTCGTCGTCATAGGTGGAGTCGTTGAAGGCGTAGGAGGCGAACGCCGACCAGTTCTCGGCGAAGTCCCAGGTCCCCACGGCCTCGAAGCCCTTGGCCGTGACGCCGCCCACGTTCGACAGCGCCGAGGGGTTTCCCACGATGCCGGAGCCCACCGGCACCGAGAACAGGCGGTCCTTGAACTTGACGTGGTAGGCCGCCAGCACGCCTTGGAAGTCGGCGGTGCGGAAGCGCCAGCCGGCCTCGAAGGTGTCCGAGATCTCGGGCTTGAGGTTGTCCTTGATCGCCAGGAAGCCCGCCTGGTTGGCGGAGAACGGGCCCGAGGTGCCCGAGCTGGGGAAGGCGCGCATGTTGCGGCTGTAGTTGGCGAACAGTTCGCTGTCGTCGGAGAGCGCGTAGCGCGCGCCGCCCTGCGGCAGGAAGTTCTCCTCCGCCTCGATCGTGCCGTTCTTCACCAGTGACGGCGTGCGGGCGATCACCGTCTCGCCCTCGTTCTCCACCTTCAGCGAGGCGAAGCCGAAGTTCACCGAGAGCTGCTCGGAGACCGTCCAGGTGTCCTGGATGAACAGCTTCCAGGTGGTGGTCTTGAAGTCGTACTCCCAGTCGGTGCGGAACGATCCCGACTGCATCTTCAGCGCGTCGCGCTGCGGCGCGGCGCGGTTCAGTGCGTAGTAGCGGCGCGACTGGTTGAAGTCGTTGTCCTCGTACCAGAGCCCCGCGTTGATCGCGTGCTGGCCGACCCGCCAGGTCGCCGCGGCGACGACGCCATAGCGCTTCAGGTCGTACTCGGTGGTGCGGATGGAGATCGGCGCGTTGTCGGTCGTGGCCGTCAGGACGCCGTAGTTCGGCGACGGCACATAGGGCGTGAACCAGAGGCCCTGGCCCTCGTCGTCGTGGCCATAGACCGTGGCCTTGAAGTCGATCGCCTCGCCCAGCGGCAGCCGCAGGGTGATCGCGCCCACGATGTCGTCGCGCAGGCCGGAGGCGTCATAGTAGGCGTCGTCCGCGTTGGTGATCGCGCCCGGGTAGGTGGTCCCGAAGCTGGGGAAGCGGGGTGTGACGCCGGTGTAGCCGGTGTTGTTGCCAACTTCCGCGATCTGCACCGCCAGCGGCCAGTTGCCGGTGACGTTGTCCCAGCTGTAGCCCAGCCGGCTCAGCATCTCGAGGGACATGTCCTGATAATCCTGCTCGCGGCGCTTCGACCAGTTGGCCCAGCCGGTCAGCGAGCCCTCGCCGATCGGCTGCACGACCTTGAAGTTGAGCTGCTGGTGCCGCTGCTCGCCCGAGCCCTTGTGCTTGTCGGCGGTATTGTAGGAATAGCTCAGGTAGCCGCGTGCGCCGGTGGCCAGTTCGCCGCTCTCCAGGCGCGCGAAGCCGCGTAGGGTGTTCTCGGTCCCGTATGTCCCGGCGACCAGACCGCCGAAGGTCTTCGAGGGGTCGCGCGACACATACTTCAGCGTGCCGCCAAGGTTGTTGGCCGAGGCCGTGTCCAGCGCGCCCGCGCCCTGGGCCAGTTCGACCGCGCCCACGTTCTCGCCGGCGATGGCGCGCGAGATGTGGAGGCCGTTGTGGTTGCCATAGGTCATGTCGCCCAGCGGCACGTCGTCGAGGGTGAAGCCGAGCTGGCTCTGGTTGAAGCTGCGGATGGTGATCCGCGCCGACCATTCGTACGAGCCGAAGGGGTCGGCCGACTGGAAGTTCACGTTGGGCAGCTTCTCGACCAGCTTCAGGGGGCTGGCGCCCGGCATCTCCAGCGACAGCTCCTCGCCCGAGACGGTCTGCACCTGGCGGCTTTCGCCCCGGCCCAGGACGACGATCTCGTCGACAGCGGCGCCAGCGGCGACGTCCGCGACCGCGGCCTCGGCGGCGATGGCCGTTTCGGTCATGGCGACGGACAGCGCGGCGACGGCCGCGCTCAACAGCATGCGTGTTTTCATGGTCTTGCCCCTCTAGCGAGAGACCGCTTTCCGCAGCCTCGAAATCGCCGAGTCACGTAGCAGTGGTGTTTGACAGTTTTGTGTGATTTGCCACAATGTTTGTGGCGATCAGCAACGTATATCGACAACTTGCGGCCGAACGGCCACAAAGTCCGTGGCCCTTCTCAACTCTACGGCACAGCTCGGACGGTTCGGTGATGGTTCGCGTCAGGACGCAGATTTCGCGGCACGAGCGCCAGGAGCAGATCCTGGCGGAGATGCGCGTGAACGCCACCGTGCGCATCGGGGACCTGGCCGCCCGGTTCGGGACCTCCACCGAGACCATCCGCCGGGATCTCGACCTGCTCAGCCAGAAGGGCCTGATCAACCGCACCTATGGCGGTGGCACGCCCAGCCTGTCGCTGGAGCCGGGCATGCGCGAGCGCCACCGCCTGTTCGCCGAAGAACGTCACCGGATCGCCGCCGCTGCCGCCGCCGACATCGAGACCGGCGACGTGGTGATGATCGACGCGGGCTCCAGCACCCTGCACCTGGCCAATGTGCTGGCCGGCCTCAACCGCCGGATCGTGGCGATCACCAACGGGCTCGCCGTCGCCGAGGCCCTGGGCAAGGGTTCGCAGATCCGCGTCGTCGTCTGTCCGGGCGAGCTCAACGCGCCCCAGGGCGCCATGGTTGGGCCGGAGACCCTGGCCTTTCTCGGCCGGCTGAACGCCGATCGCGCCTACTTCGGCGCCAGCGGCCTCACGGCCGAGGGCCCCACAGAAGCGGAGTCGGGCATGGCCTGGGTCAAGCGGGCGATGATCGAGCGCGCCGGCCGCGCCGTGCTACTGGCCGACCACGGCAAGTTCGGCGTCCGCATGCTGGAGGTCGTCTGCCCTCTCGCCGACCTGCACACCGTGGTCACGGACCGCGCCCCCACCGACCGCCTGGCCGACGCCCTGCACACCGCCGGGACGGGCGTGGCCGTAGCCTAGGCCGCCGCGCGGCGTCCATTGCTCCAAAGCCGGCCCCGCAACAGGGCCCATGTCGACGGCTCCGGGGCGAGGTTCGGCGGACCTCCTCGCCCGCTTCGGCCGCACGTGGAAGCTCTTCACGAGTTTGTTCGTCGATCAGAAATTTTGTACCTCCAGTCTGGAATTTCCGCCATCGACAAGGGTGAATTCTACCGCGTAGAACCCGCGCGGCGATCGCCGGGGCCCGAGATCGGCCCCTGCGCGCGCCAGGGGATGAGGACATGACGATGCGCGCGATGGAGCAGCAGGGACTTTACGACCCTCGCAACGAGCATGACGCCTGCGGCGTCGGCTTCGTCGCCAACATCAAGGGCCGCAAGTCGCACGAGGTGGTGCAGGCTGGCCTGCAGATCCTGGTCAATATCGACCATCGCGGCGCCGTGGGCGCCGACCCGCTGGTGGGCGACGGCGCGGGGTGCCTGATCCAGATCCCCGACCGCCTCTATCGCGACTGGGCGAACGAAGCGGGCGTCGAGCTGCCGCCGGCCGGCGAATACGCCGTGGCGATGTGCTTCCTTCCGCAGGACGCCCTCGCGCGCGCGGCCGCCATGGAGCACTTCGAGCACTTCCTGAAGGTCGAGAAGCAGCCGCTGCTGGGCTGGCGCGACGTGCCGGTGAACACCGATGGCCTGGGCGCGGCGGTGTTGGCGTCCATGCCCTCGATCCGCCAGGCCTTCGTCGGCCGCGGCCCGAATGTGAAGAACCAGGACGCCCATGAGCGCAAGCTCCTGGCGGTCCGCAAGCAGTTCCAAAATCCGCTGGCGGAGCTGGCGGCCAAGCGCGGGATTCCCGAGCTGGTCCAGGTCTACCTGCCGTCGTTCTCCACACGGACCGTGGTCTACAAGGGCCTGCTGCTCGCGAACCAGGTTGGCAGCTTCTATCGCGACCTTGCGGACGAGCGCTGCGAGTCTGCCCTGTCGATGGTCCACCAGAGGTTCTCGACCAACACCTTTCCGTCCTGGAAGCTGGCGCACCCCTACCGGTTCATCGCCCACAATGGCGAGATCAACACCGTCCGCGGCAATGTGAACTGGATGAACGCGCGCCGGCGCACGCTGGAGAGCGAGCTGCTGGGGCCCGACCTCAACAAGATGTGGCCGCTGATCCCGCACGGACAGTCGGACACGGCCTGCCTGGACAACGCCCTGGAGCTGCTGCTGGCGGGCGGCATTCCGCTGGCCCAGGCGGTGATGATGCTGATCCCCGAGGCCTGGGCCGGCAATCCGCTGATGGATGCCGAACGGAAGGCCTTCTACGAGTACCACGCCGCGCTGATGGAGCCGTGGGACGGTCCCGCGGCCGTGGCCTTCACCGACGGCCGCCAGATCGGCGCCACGCTGGACCGCAACGGCCTGCGCCCGGCCCGGTTCGTCATCACCGACCAGGACCATGTGATCATGGCCTCGGAGGTGGGCGTGCTCGACGTTCCCGAGGAGCGCATCGTCCGCAAGTGGCGGCTCCAGCCCGGCAAGATGCTGCTCATCGATATGGAAGAGGGGCGCATCATCGAGGACGAGGAGATCAAGCGGAAGCTGGCCGCGGCCGCCCCGTACCAGACCTGGCTTGCGGACACCCAGTTCAAGCTGGAGGAGCTGTCGCTGGACGAGGTGGCGCCCGAGGCGGCGTCCAACGATCCCGAGACCCTGCTCGATCGCCAGCAGGCCTTTGGCTACACCCAGGAAGACCTGCAGTTCTTCCTCGAGCCGATGGGGCGCGATGGGGACGACCCATTGGGCTCCATGGGCCACGACACGCCGATCGCGGTGCTCTCGTCGCGCTCGAAGCTGCTGTACGAGTATTTCAAGCAGAACTTCGCCCAGGTGACCAACCCGCCCATCGACCCGATCCGCGAGGAGCTGGTGATGAGCCTTGTCTCCATGATCGGGCCACGGCCGAACCTGCTGGGCCGCCAGGCGGGGACCCACAAGCGCCTCGAGGTCGCTCAGCCGATCCTGACCGATGAGGACCTGGCCAAGATCCGCGCCGTGCACGAGCTGTTGGACGGCGCGTTCCGCACCGCCACCATCGACATCACCTGGCCGGCCGAAGAGGGCGCGGCGGGGCTGGAGGCGGCGCTGGACCGCGTCTGCCGCGAGGCGACCGACAACGTGCTGGCCGACACGAACATCCTGATCCTCTCGGACCGGGCCGTGTCGGACACCCGCATCCCGATCCCGGCGGCCCTGGCCACCGCGGCGGTCCACCACCACCTGATCCGCCAGGGCCTGCGCATGCAGACAGGGCTCGTCATCGAGACTGGCGAGGCGCGCGAGGTGCACCATTTCTGCGTGCTGGCGGGCTACGGCGCCGAGGCGGTGAACCCCTATCTGGCGTTCCAGACGCTTGAGCAGATCCGGGTCACCAACGGCCTGCCGCTGTCGGCCTATGATGTGCGCAAGAACTACATCAAGGCCGTGGGCAAGGGGATCATGAAGGTGATGTCCAAGATGGGCATCTCCACCTACCAGTCCTACTGCGGCGCCCAGATCTTCGACGCGGTCGGCCTCTCGTCGGCCCTCGTCGACCGCTACTTCACCGGCACCGCGACCACCATCGAGGGCGTCGGCCTTGCCGAGGTCTCGGAAGAGACGGTCCGCCGTCACCGCGACGCCTTCGGCGAGAACCCGATCTACCGGAACATGCTGGACGTCGGCGGCCAGTACGCCTGGCGACTGCGCGGGGAGGCCCACGCCTGGACCCCGGAGTCGGTCTCCGGCCTGCAGCACGCCGTGCGCGGCAATCTGCCGGGCGAATACCGGAAGTTCGCCAACGCCATCAACGAGCAGAGCGAGCGCCTGCTCACCTTGCGCGGCCTGATGCGCATGAAGCCGGCCGAGACCCCCGTTCCTCTGGACGAGGTGGAGCCGGCCGCCGAGATCGTGAAGCGCTTTTCCACCGGGGCGATGAGTTTCGGCTCGATCAGCCGCGAGGCGCACACGACGTTGGCCATCGCCATGAACCGGATCGGCGGCCGCTCGAACACGGGCGAAGGCGGCGAGGAGCCGGACCGCTTCGTGCGTCTGCCGAACGGCGACTCCATGCGCTCGGCGATCAAGCAGGTGGCGTCCGGCCGCTTCGGCGTGACGACCGAGTACCTCGTCAACGCCGACGACATCCAGATCAAGATGGCCCAGGGCGCCAAGCCCGGAGAGGGCGGCCAGCTGCCCGGGCACAAGGTGGACAAGAACATCGCCAGGGTCCGCCACTCGACGCCGGGCGTGGGGCTGATCAGCCCGCCGCCGCACCACGACATCTATTCCATCGAGGACCTGGCCCAGCTGATCCACGACCTGAAGAACGTGAACCCTCAGGCGCGCATCTCGGTGAAGCTGGTCTCGGAGGTGGGCGTCGGGACGGTCGCGGCCGGCGTCGCCAAGGCGCGGGCGGACCACGTCACCATCTCCGGCTTCGAGGGCGGCACGGGCGCCAGTCCGCTCACCTCGCTCACCCACGCCGGCTCGCCCTGGGAGATCGGCCTGGCCGAGACCCAGCAGACCCTGTTGCTGAACGGCCTCCGCAGCCGCATCGCCGTGCAGGTGGACGGCGGCCTGCGCACCGGTCGCGACGTGGCCATCGGCGCGCTGCTGGGGGCCGAGGAGTTCGGGTTCGCCACCGCGCCGCTGATCGCGGCCGGCTGCATCATGATGCGCAAGTGCCACCTCAACACCTGCCCGGTGGGGGTGGCGACACAGGATCCGGTGCTGCGCGCGCGGTTCACCGGCCAGCCCGAGCACGTGATCAACTACTTCTTCTTCGTGGCCGAGGAGCTGCGGGGGATCATGGCCGAGATGGGCTTCCGCACGCTCGACGAGATGGTCGGACGGGTGGATCGGCTCGACATGCAACAGGCCGTCGACAACTGGAAAGCGCGGGGCGTCGACCTGTCGAAGCTGCTCCACGCCGCGCCGTCCGCGGGCCAGAAGACGCTCTTCAACACCGAGCGTCAGAACCACGGCCTGGAGCACGCGCTGGACCACGCCTTCCTCGCCGACGCCGCGCCGGCGCTGGAGCGGGGCGAGCCGGTCCGCGGCGAGTATGCGATCCGCAACGTCAACCGCACGGTCGGCGCCATGCTCTCGGGCGAGGTCGCCCGACGCTACGGTCACGCCGGCCTGCCGGACGACACCATCGCCCTGACCCTGCGCGGCACCGCGGGCCAGAGCTTCGGCGCGTTCCTGGCGCGGGGTGTCAGCCTGACCCTGGTCGGCGACGCCAACGACTACGTCGGCAAGGGGCTGTCGGGCGGCCGGGTGGTGGTGCGCCAGCCGGCGGCGTCGCGCCGCGACCCGACCCGCAACATCGTGGTGGGCAACACAGTGCTCTACGGCGCCATCGCCGGCGAAGCCTATTTCGAGGGCGTGGCAGGTGAGCGGTTCGCCGTGCGCAATTCCGGCGCCGTCACGGTGGTCGAGGGCGTGGGCGACCACGGCTGCGAATACATGACCGGCGGCGTCGTCGTGGTGCTGGGCGACACCGGCCGGAACTTCGCGGCGGGCATGAGCGGCGGTGTCGCCTACGTCTACGATCCGCTTCGACGCTTCGACCCCCTCTGCAACAAGGCGATGGTCGATCTTGAGAGCATCGAGGCGGAGGCAGCGGCAGGAGACGACGCACTGCGGCCGAGCCAGCGCTCGGTTTCGGTCGACAACGCCGGCATGGGCGACCTGCTGGGGCACGACGCCGAGCGCCTGCGCATCCTGATCGAGCGCCACCACCTGCACACGGGCAGTCGCCGGGCGGCCGAGATCCTGGAGAACTGGGGCCGAACGCTGCCGTCGTTCGTCAAGGTCATGCCGAAGGACTTCCGACGGGCGCTCACCGACATGGCCACCGAGCGCGCCGCGGCCGCCGCGGTCGCCGCAGAATAATCCGGACGGGAAAACGACCATGGGTAAGCCGACTGGATTTCTGGATTTCGAGCGCCACGACCGCGGCTACGCGCCGGTCGCCGACCGCCTGAAGCATTGGAAGGAGTTCGTCCTGCCGTTGCCGCAGGACGAGTTGCGCCAGCAGGCGTCGCGCTGCATGAGCTGCGGGATCCCGTTCTGTCACCAGGGTTGCCCGGTGAACAACCAGATCCCGGACTTCAACGAGCTGGTCCATCGCGACCAGTGGCGCGCCGCGCTGGACAACCTGCAGTCCACGAACAACTTCCCGGAGTTCACCGGCCGCATCTGCCCCGCCCCCTGCGAGGCGGCCTGCACCCTGAACATCCCGGACACCCCGGTGACCATCAAGTCGATCGAATGCCAGATCATCGACCGGGGCTGGGACGAGAACTGGATCACGCCCGAGCCGTCGCGCCGCGGCACCGGCAAGCGGGTGGGCGTCGTGGGCTCCGGCCCCGCCGGCCTGGCCTGCGCCCAGCAGCTCGCCCGGGCGGGCCACGCCACGACCGTGTTCGAGAAGTCGGACCGCGTTGGCGGCCTGCTGCGCTACGGCATCCCCGACTTCAAGATGGAGAAGCACCTCATCGACCGGCGCGTCCGGCAGATGGAGGCGGAAGGCGTGATCTTCCGCACCGGTTTCGAGGTCGGCGGGATGGTCTCGGTGCAGCGCCTGCTGGACGACTACGACATCCTGGTGATGGCCTGCGGGGCCGAGGATCCGCGCGACCTGCCCATCCCCGGCCGCGACCTGGCGGGCGTGCACTTCGCGATGGAATTCCTCACCCAGCAGAACAAGCGCAACGCCGGCGACGACGAGGCTGTCGCCGCCCCCACCGGCACGATCAATGCGCAGGGCAAGCATGTGGTGGTGATCGGCGGCGGCGACACCGGGTCGGACTGCATCGGCACCTCGAACCGGCAGGGCGCGGCCTCGGTCGTTCAGCTCGAGATCATGCCGATGCCGCCCGAGCACGAGAACAAAGCCCTCACCTGGCCCGACTGGCCACTGAAGCTGCGCACCTCGTCCTCGCACCAGGAGGGCGTCGAGCGCGAGTTCGCCGTGGCGACGAAGCGGTTCATCGGCCGGGACGGACGCGTCAGCGCCATCGAGTGCGTCCGCCTCGAGTGGATCGCCGGCGCTGACGGCCGGATGCAGATGCGCGAGATCGCCGGATCGGAATTCGAACTCAAGGCCGACCTGGTCTTCCTGGCGATGGGGTTCGTCGGTCCGGTGAAGGCCGGGGTGGTGGAGCAGAGCGGCGTCGACCTCGATCCGCGCGGCGCGGTCCTGGCCGACACCAACACCTATCGGACCTCGCAGCCCAGCATCTTCGCCTGCGGCGACGCGCGACGCGGCCAGTCCCTGGTGGTGTGGGCCATTCGCGAGGGGCGTCAGTGCGCCCGCGCCGTAGACGCCCACCTGATGGGCGCCTCCACCCTGCCCCGCTAGTGGGCCATGGCGGAGGTTGATCCGGCGCCGGGCGGCGGCCGCCCGGCGCGAACGCGGAAAACCGTAGTCCTGTCCTAGGCCACCGCCGCGCGACGCCGGCGCAGCGCGGCGCCCATCGCGCCGAAGCCGGCCAGCAGCAGCGCCCAGGTCGAGGGCTCCGGAACAGGGGCCGCGGCGACATCCCCATCGTGCACCAGCCAGACGTAGGCGACGCCCTCCTGGCCGTTCTGCATCGCTCGGGGGTTCTGGTTCCCGTCGTCGAAGGTGAAGGCGTAGAAGGTGTCGAAGCCCGCACCCTGGACGCGGACGTCGGTCCAGTAGAAGTCGAGCTGCAGGTTCGTGAAGGGCCCCTTGTCGGGGCCGGAGCCGTGGTTCGGAAGACCATGATTGGGGTTGAACTCGCAGGGCTCCTCGCCCACGGACTCGCAGCGCGGGAGACCGCCCAGGTTGGCGTAGTACATCCAGCCCAGCTCGGAATAGATGCCGCTGTCCGCGGGCGTGCCCCAGCCCGTCCCCGTGGCGCCCTGGCCCCTGGGGTGGCGGCCGTTGGAGCCCTCAATTCTTGGGTCGAAGTCGTGGACGTCGGGCCCTAGGGTTGGCAGGCGCCAGTCCGTGTGGAGGACGTTCGTGGCCTGGTTGTGGAAGACGAAGCCGTCCGCGAGGAAGTCGGCCCCCTGCTGGGTGACGAGGCCGGTGTCGGAGAGGCCGAAGGACTTGGCGTAGTTGGTGTCGGGCGCCCAGGTGATGTCGAGCACGGTGTCGTAATAGTAGCCGCCGGGACGGGCGAGCAGAGCCGCCGACGCGGAAGACGCCAGAGAGCCCGCGACGGCGACGGCCGCGGCGGACGCGAGATACAGACGCATGATCGAACCCCGAACCTGAAAACCCTGCGCGCGAGGGTAGCAGGGCGGCTCTCGCGGTGGTTGAACGGGAGCGTCAAAGAGTTGGCGCCGGGCGTCAAAGCCCGGATCAGGAGAGGTTGCGCAGCGCCGTCTTGTAGGTGTCAGCGAGGCTGCCGGGCTCGGCGACATGCGGCATCACCCCGGCGACCTGGCGGCGGACCTCGGACGGGGCGTAGCCAAACGCCTGGCGGAACACGCGGCTGAGGTGGGTCTTCTCCGGGAAGCCGTAGGCGTAGCCCAGCTCGGCGACGCCCCGCGGCTCGGTGGCGTCGGACAGGCGGTTGTGCAGGGCCAGAAGACGCCGGCGGCGATCGTAGGCCAGCACGCCGCCGTCGGCCTTGAACGCACGGGCGAGCGTGGCGCGGCTGACGCCCAGCGCGTGGCAGAGGCGGTCCAGGTCGAGCTGGCCCATCGGCTGGCTCTCGATATAGCGGCGCACCCTCAGCCGGACCGGCTGATGGGCGTCGGCCGCGGCCGGGCGGGGCGGCATGCCGGCGAGCGCATTGGCCAGCAGATCGCGGATCACCCGGGCCATGGGCAGGGCGCTGGTCGCCGGCATCTGCGGGAGCTGGGACACCAGGGCGGCGACGAAGTCGACCAGCACCCTGACGGCCGGCGTCCGGGGCAGGGGGCCGTGGACGTCCACCGGCGGCAGCGCCTCGTCCAGGAACCAGCGGGCGATCTGGATCTGGATCGTGTGGTTGGCGCTCGCGTGCATCGCCTCGGGGCGCGTGAGATCGGTCAGGCTGGCGCCGCCGGCCTCCACCAGGAGGTCGCCGCCGGGTCGCGGAAACCGCATGGTCCCGTCCAGCAGAACCACCAGGGAATAGTGGTCGGCCGGGGTGGCGCGGATCATGGCTTCGTCGCGCTCGAACGAGAAGGCGCCCAGCCGGTGATCCGAGATCAGCAGCGGGTCCATCATCCAGAAGCGGACCTTGGCCAGGAACGGACCGCTGTCCACCGGCCGGGTGCACCGGGAATTGGCGACGTGGGCCGCGAAGGCCGCGAACTGCTCGTCTTCCGGCAACTCGCTGGCGTCAAAGGCAAAGGTGGGCAGGAGCACGGGGCGACGCGACTTGATCGGGCTGGGTACGGCGGAATGCACGCTTCCCGCGCATTTCGCCCCAAACAGGCCAGGGGATCAACGGCGCAGGCCGTGCCTGACCAACGCCGTCAATCCGCGACGTGGATCAGCATCTTCCCGGCGTTGCGCCCCTCGAACAGGCCGATCAGGCCCTCTGGCGCGCGCTCGAAGCCGTTCAGGATGGTTTCCTGGTACTTGATCCGCCCGGCCTTGAGCCAGCCGGTCATGTCGGCCTCGAACCGGTCCCGAAGGTGGCCGAAGTCGCTGGCCACGAAGCCTTCCATGCGGACGCGGCTGTAGATGATGGCGGAGAGGTTGCGCACGCCCTCGCGGTCGCCGTTGTAGGTGGAGATCATTCCGCACACCGGGATGCGGCCGCGGACATTCATGCGGGGCAGGGCCGCGTCCAGGTGGGCGCCGCCGACGTTCTCGAAATAGACGTCGATGCCCTTGGGCGTGGCGGCCTTCAGCGCCGGGGCCAGGGGGCCGGACTTGTAGTTGATCACCGCATCCAGGCCGGCGACGTCGCGCAGCCAGGCGACCTTGTCGTCCGATCCCGTCGTGCCGACCACGTAGCAACCCTTGATCTTGGCGATCTGGGCGACCACGGAGCCCACGGCGCCGCCGGCGGTGGACACGAACACCTGCTCGCCGTCCTTCAGGGCTCCCACCTCGAGCAGGCCGCCGTAAGCGGTGAGGCCCGTGCCGCCCAGGGCATGCATGTAGACGCTGAGCGGCAGGTCGGGATCAGGCTTCAGCTTGGCCAGGCCGCGGCCGTCCGAGACGAAGCGCTCGCGCATGCCGGACATATGCCGCACGAGGTCGCCCTCGCGGAAGCCCTCGTGGCGCGACTGGACCACCCGCGCGATGCCGCCGCCCAGCAGGGCCGCGTCCAGGGGCTGGTCGGCGTCCAGGCGCGGCCGCATGTAGGGATCGACCGACATCAACAGGGTCTGGAGCTGGACCTCGCCTGAGGCCGCGTCGGGCGTGTCCACCGGGACGACGGCGAAGTCCGCAGCGACGGGGACGCCCTGGGGACGGCGGACGAGGTGGACCTGGCGGCTCTCGGTCATGACGGGGCTCTCGGCTTAGCGGGGCGGAGTGAGCGGGGCCCGGGGGCCGGACGGCGCGTGGGCCGGCAGGACCGGCAGGGCGCCGATCAGGCCGTCCGGTCGGGCCTTGGCCAGCATCCGCTGGTAGGCGGGGCGCGCCTCGACCTTGGCCTTCCACGCGGCGACCTTCGGGAACTGGGCGGCGTCCACCAGGTTCAGGCTGGTCGCCACGTTGAGCGGGAACAGCATCATGATGTCGGCGGTGGAGAAGTCGGCGCCGCCGAACCAGGGATGGGCGGCCAGGTGCGCCTCGGCGAACTGCACGCAGGCCTCGGAATCCACCAACGGCGAGCGGGTCTTCGGGGGCTGGGTCCGCCAGGCGCGGTAGTCGGAGAACAGGCGCGCCGCCAGGCTGCCCTCGGCGTAGTGCATGAAGACCAGGTGGTTCGGAAAGTCGCGGCTCGACTCCGCCGGGCGCAGCCGGTCCGGGGCGTGGCGGGTGACGATCAGGTCCATGATCGCGCCGGATTCCACCAGGATCTGGTCGCCGTACTTCACGGTGGGCGCCATCGGCACGATCGGGCTCAGCGCGCGGATCGCGGCCATCGAGCCGGCCAGGTCGCCGCGCTTGAACTCCAGTTTGTAGGGGAACCCGAGCTCTTCCATCAGCCAGACGATCCGCTCCGACCGGCGGCCCTCAAGGTGATAGATGGTGATGTCCGGCAGCGGAGCGCCCTTGCGGCCCCGAGGCGCGGCCTGGGCGGCAGCGCCGAACGCCAGGCCCGCCAGCACCGCCAGTGAACTCCGGCGACCAACCTTCATCGTCATGGCGTCTCTCCCCTGATGCGCTCTCGGCGCTTATTAAGTCACGCTAGCGTTACTTTCCGCCTGCCGCAAGGCCGACGGCGGCTTACCGCTTCTCGCGCGCCTTCAGCGCCTCGGCCGCCGCCAGGATCGACACGGTGATCGTCTCGATGACCGCCTCGTCGTCCTGGCCGTTGCGGACCGCCAGTGCGCCAGAGGTGCCCGCGACCAGGAACGCCGCGAGGTGCTGGGCCGGCCGCTCGGAGATTCCGTACACCCGCTGCAGGCCCTGGGCCCAGGCGGCGGCGTCGGCCTGGCGCCGCGCGGCGGCTTTTGCCGCCAGTGGCCCCTTGTCGTTGGTCAGGCGCAGGAACAGGTCGCCGCTCTCGTCCATCCGCCGGAACCAGTGGCGCAGGCCGTAGCGGATCCAGTCCTCGAAGCTGGCGTTGCGGGAGATCTCTTGCCCGACGCGGCTCTCATGGCGCTGGACCTCGCGGTCGAACAGCGCGTTCAGCAGGTCGTCGCGGCTGCAGAAGTAACGGTAGCCCAGCGCCTTGTTGACCCCGCTGCGGGCGGCCACACCGTCCATGGTGACGGCCGAGACGCCCTGCTCGATGACGATCTCGGCGGCCGCGTCCAGGAACCGGTCCCGCCGCTCGGGCCCCTTGAGCCGTGTCTGCTTCATGTCCGGGTTCCGACTCGTCCGCGCCGACCATGGCGGCAAAGGGGGACGTCCGTCTACGCGCGGTGCGCCGCGCCCTACCGCCGGACCGATCCCTCGCGCAGGTGGAAGATCGCCGCCTCGCCGCCCAGCGTCCCGCCCAGCAGGATGTCGTCGGGCCGGCTGGCGTCGGCGCCGGAAACGTACACGCTGCCGCCGGCCTCGAGCCGGCGCGCGGGGCCGGCCTTGCCGTCTCGGCCCAGGACCAGGACCAGACCGCCGTAGGTCACGGGCAGGGCGCCCAGGCGGTAGGGATCCGGCGTCTTGCCCGGCAGGGCCGGCGTGCGGAAGTCGAAGACGGCTTCCTGGCTGGCGGCGACCAGCGCGCGGCCGCCGGGCAGCGGGCTGAGCGAGCGGACCTCCGAGGCGCCCAGCGTGGCGTCGGTATGGATCGGGCGGGTGGCGAGGTCGGCGTCCAGCGCGACGACGGTGGCCTTGGCCTCGTCGCCACAGGCGCCCGTCGCCGAGCCGGCCAGCCAAACTGCACCGCCTCGGGGCAGGGCGGTCGCCACCGCCAGGCCGCGGATCTGGCGCTCGGCCTTCAAGGCCCCCGTAGCGCCGTCCCGCCGCTGGACCCAGGTCACCCGCTCGGTCAGGCAATACGGCGCGTACCAGTCGTCGTCGGGAAAGGCTGGCGGATCGGTCGGGCGCGCGGTCCGGTCGGTGAAGGTCACGATGAGATCGGCGCCCAGGGGCGTGACGGTGGCGTCGCTCAGCGTTGCGCCGGCCGGCGCCTCGATCTCCGCGATCAGCCGGGGCTCCAGGCGGGAGTCCACCTCCAACAGGCGCAGGCGCGGGCCGCGCCCGGTGGCTCGCAGCTCGGCGGTGACGACGACGGCGCGGTCGGGGCCGAGGGTCGAGCCGGCGAACACGAACGCGTCGGCGGCCTGCGGATCGTCGCCGCGCCAGCGGCCGGTCGGCGCGCCGGTGGTCCAATCGAAGGCTTCCAGGGTCGGGGCGAACCGGCCGCCTGGGCCGCGCTGGTAGCCGGACGCGATCAGCCGGTCGCCCAGCTCGGCGGTGAAGCGGCTGGCCCCCACGTCGCGGACGTCCTGGCGCCAGGCTTCGACGCCGTCGTCGCCCGACACCCTCAAGCCCGCGCCGTACCGCCCCGCCGCGTCGGCGTCCGAGATGAACCGCGCGGCCGCGCCACCGGCGCCGCGCCGGACATCCAGCACCTCGCCCCCACGCCGGGTCAGCACCTCGACCGAGGTCAGAGCCGGCGCGCCGGGGTCGGCGGTCTCGACCGGCAGCGCGCCGCCGTCGCCCAGGACGACGAAGGGCGCCCAGAAGCGCGGGTGCAGGTAGGCCGTGGCGGGCGGCGCGGCCAGGAAGGCCCGCTGCGCCAGCGCCAGGGCCTCGGCGGCGCCGTCGCCCGGGCTCACACGCAGGCGGGCGAAGACGTCGGTGGTGACCCTCTTGCCCGTCTCGGAGTTCACCGGCCACAGGGTCGCCAGGGTGGAGGGCACGCCGGCCACCGCGAAGGCCGAGGCGAGGGCCGGCAGGTCCTGGGCCATCTGCTCGAGGTCGAAGTTGGCGGTGTTACAGGCCGACAGGGCCACGAACAGCGCGCCCAGCTGCAGGTCGGCGATCTCCGACGCGGTCAGCAGGCCGTCGTCGGTGGGGTCGGCCAGGGTCACCGGCGTCAGCACCAGGGCCGGCTCGGACAGGCCCTGCAGGTCGTCGCGGATCAGGCCGTGGGTGGCGAACGACAGGTAGCGATAGGCGCCCACCAGCTCGCCCCGGAACCGCCGCTCGGTGGCCTCGTCCTGAAGCAGCAGGCGGGTGGTGCGGAAGCCCTTGGCCGAGGCCACCAGTTCGTCGCGGGTCTCGGGCAGGGGCGCCAGTTCGGCCAGGTCGTCGCCGCGCACGCCGCGCACGCCGCGCAGCACCGCCTTGCCACGCGACTGGCCGTCAGCGGCAGCGCCGGTCAGCAACGGGTCGCCGATGCCGAAGAAGTCGAAGCCGCCGCCGGACCGCGGCCGTCCGTGCCGCGCCGCGAGCACGACGCCAGCCGAGCCCGCGTAGCTGACCGCGTGCCGGGTCACCAGCCATTCGGCCTGGGCGAGGTCGTAGCCCTGGGCCAGCCTGTGCGGCGCGCTGCGCAGCAGGGCGGCCAGGGGAACCGGCACGGTGGCCACGCTGGGTAGCCAGACGATCCGGTCGCCGGGCTTCAGGCAAGCCTCGAACGGGCGGATCAGGGCGTCGTAGAGCCGGACCGACGCCGCCGCCGGGAACTGCCGGTCCGCGGCCTCGGAGGGGGCATGGGTGGCGGTCAGGGCCTGCTGCACCAGGCGTCCGTCCAGTTTCAGCCGCCCGGGATCGACGGCGCCGGTGGTCCGCATCACCCCATCGCGGCGCACGCACAGATAGGCCAGGCCACCCTGGATCGGGGCGACGCTGAGCGCCGCCTCGTCGGACGCCAGCGCAGCCTGGAACCGCTTCAGCGGCGCGATGTTGGCGCCGGAGAGGGCGATCCCGTCCTTGGCCAGCCCCTGCTCGGCCAGGTCGATCCGCCGGGCGAAGTCGCGGAACACCAGCCGCTGGCCGGGCTCGTAGCGCAGGACGCCCGGCGCCGCCGGTCCGGCCTGCGCCAGCGCGCCGATCGCCTGGACCTGGGCCCGCTCCAGCCGGTCGCGGCGGGCGCGCAGGCGGAGCGCTTGGTGGATGGCCCGGCGCTGGGCCTCGCTGCGGGCCCGGCCCAGCGCAGTCATGGCGTCGGCGTCGAACGAGGGGCCGGCCCGCGCCGCGACCTGGAAGAGGGCGAAGGCCAGCTCGGGCGGCAGCGCTTCGGCCTGGGCCAGCGCTAGCCGGATCGTCACATGGTCGGCGGCGTCCGGGCGATACCAGGCGCCCGCCAGCGCGTCCCTCGCCTCGGCCTTGCTTTTCAGCGTCTGGGCCAGCGCCAGGACGGCGCTCGGATCAGGGGCTCCAGCCTCCGCCGCCACGGCGGCCTGGGCCATCCGATAGGCGGGCGAATCTCTCCCCACGGCCGGGTGGTCGCGCAGGGCCTCGCGGGCGCAGTCAAACCGGGCCTGGGCCGCGCAGCTCGCCGCCCGCAGGCTGAGCGCCTGGGCCAACAGGGCGGCGCGCAAGGGTTCGTCCAGCGTCGCCCGGCGGAACACCTGGGCCGCCACGCCGGCGGCCTCGGCGGCGCCGTCGAAGTCACCCGCCGCCTGCAGCAGCCGCGCCTCGGTCATCCGGTGGACGCCAGCCTCGACGCTGCCTGCCGGCAGGATCTTGCGGACGAAATCGCCGCCGGCCTTCAGCAGGCCATGCGCCCGCTCGGTCTGGCCCAGCGTGGTCAGCGCGGCGATCGATCCGCTGAGCGCGAAAGCGAGGGTGGTAGGGCTCGCCTGCGGGTTCTGCACCGAGCCCGCCAGCGACAGCACCTTGTCCACGGCCTGGAGAGCTTCGACCCGGCGGCCCTGGGCGATCAGCCGGTTCGCGCCCAGCAACTGCTGCTTCACATAGGTGTCGACGTCGTAGGGATTGTCGGCGGTCCACGGCGCGCCGGGCGGGTCGGATGGCGCCGCGAGCGCCGGCGCGGGCGCCCCCACAATCAAGCTTGTGACGCACAACCATGCCGCTAGGCTCCGCCGAAGCGAACCAGTGCGGGGGGTAGAGGCCATGAAGTGGCTCCAGGTCGGCGCGGCGTGCATGGCCCTGTCGGCGGCATCATACGCAAGCGCGGCGCCGCCGGAAGGCTTGCTGGGCCAGCCAGTATCGAAGGCGTCGGGCGCCAAGCCGTCCAAGGGCCGCACGGTGGACTTCGGCGACGCGGCCACGCGCTCGGGCGCCTCGCCGCGCAGCTACGGCAAGGCGTTGGCCGGCCTTGTCCCGGAGGGCCGTTCGGTCACCCGGGGCGCCAAGGAGACCCAGGTCTACCAGACGGCCTCGCCGTCGGTGGTGCTGATCGTCACGCGAGACGGGCTGGGCTCGGGCGTGCTGGTGGGCGCCGACGGCAAGATCGTCACCAACCTGCACGTGGTGGGCGACTACGCCGAGGTGGGCGTGATCTTCAAGCCGACGGTGGAGGGCGCCCAGATCGGTGAGGCCGACGTGTTGAGCGCCAAGGTGCTGCGGCGCGACGAGGTGGCCGACCTGGCGCTGATCCAGGTGGCCGTGGTCCCGGCCCACGCCAAGCCGCTGACGGTGTCCAAGTCGGGCGGGGTGCAGGTGGGCGCCGACGTCCACGCCATCGGCCACCCGACCGGCCAGTCGTGGACGTACACCCGCGGCATCGTCAGCCAGATCCGCCGCGACTACGCCTGGTCCACCGACGAGACGATGCAGCACAAGGCGACCGTCATCCAGACCCAGACCCCGATCAATCCCGGCAACTCGGGCGGCCCGCTCCTGGACGACGCCCTGCAGGTGATCGGCATCAACAGCTTCATCAGCGAGGGCGAGGGGTTGAACTTCGCGGTGTCCGCCGAGGACGTGCAGGCCTTCCTGGCCCGGACCGGCGACCGCACGGCGCCGCGTCCCGAGAAGCGGGCGGCGGAGGCCTGCGAGTCCAAGACCCTGAGCGAGACGCCGACGACCAAGCCCAAGGGCGTGTCCTACATCGTCGACAGCGATTGCGACGGCGCCGCCGACTACGAGGTGATGGAGCCGGCCGACAAGCGCGAGCCGCTGAGCGTGCTCTACGACGACGACGGCGACGGGCGATACGACACCCTGATCATGGACGGCGACCGCGACGGGAACCCCGACATCGCGCTCTACGACACCGACGGCGACGGCAAGCCGGACCTGCGCGGCGACTACCGCAACGGCGAGGACGCGCCGTACCGGTACGAGCGGTATAAGGGTTAGGGGCGCCCGCTCTCCCCTAAGCCGCCGCCTTCTTCCGCTTCGGAACGAGGTGCAGCACGCCCACGATCACGCCGCCGACGATCAGTCCCACCACCGCCGAGCCCACGGCGAAGGCCAGCCAGCCGGTGACCGGGCCGATACCGGGGAAGGCGCCCGCCCAGTGGGCGAAGCCTTCGACGAGGCCGGGGATCACGGGCACGTGGTAGTGTTCCAGGCCGTGGACGAGGATGCCGCCGCCGACCCAGAGCATGGCGGCGGTGCCGACCTTGGTCAGCAGGTCGAGGACCACGGGCATGGATTTGACCAGGCCGCGGCCCAGGGCCTGGGCGCCGGAGTTGCGGCGCTGCGAGAGGTGCAGGCCGATGTCGTCCATCTTCACGATCAGGGCGACCACGCCGTAGACGCCGACGGTGATGCCCAGGCTGACCACCGCCAGGGTGGCGGCCTGCAGCGCCAGGGGCTGGTTGGTGACGTCGTTCAGCGCGATGGCCATGATCTCGGCCGACAGGATCATGTCGGTGCGGATGGCGCCGCCGACCTTCTGCTTCTCCAGCTCCTCGGAGCTCAGGGCCAGCTCGTCGATCTCGTCGGCCGTGTCGTGGTGGGTCAGGGCCTCGATGATCTTCTCGCCGGCCTCGTAGCAGAGGAAGCAGGCGCCCAGCATGAGGAGCGGCGTCACCGCCCATGGCGCAAACGCGCTGAGCAGCAGGGCGCCCGGCAGCAGGAACAGGAACTTGTTGCGCAGGGAGCCGAGGGCGATCTTGAAGACGATCGGCAGCTCGCGGTCGGGGGTGAAGCCCATGGCGTAGCCCGGGGTCACGGCCGCGTCGTCGATCACCACGCCGGCGGCCTTGACGCTGGCCTTGCTGGCGGCGGCGCCCACGTCGTCCAGCGAGGTCGCCGCGATCTTGGCGATGGCCGCCACATCGTCCAGCAGCGCGACTAGGCCGGAAGCCATGGAGGGAGGTCCTTCGGTGATCGGTCAGGGATGGGTAGGGGCTGGCGGCGCCGGCGTAAAGCGCGGGACCCCGCTCCGGTTCATTTCGCCGGCCATTTCGGGAAGGTCATCGCCCGCGGCCATTTCGCTGGGCAGCCGCTTTGAAGTTGGCTAGGCCTCGGGCCCGCAGCCTGGAGTGACCGCATGCGCCTGTCCCGTCGCGAATTCGGACTTGGCCTGGCCGGCGCGGCCGTGGCCTCGAGCGCCCACGGCGCCGGCCTGGACGCCGACCTGACCGCCTACCTCGACGCCCAGTTCGAGGAGGAGCTGAAGATGAGCCCCGAGCGGCTGACCCGCCTGGGCCGAAAGGAACAGTACGACAGGCTCTCCGACCGCAGCGAGGCCGCCGCGGAGCGCGCCATCGCCTGGCGCCGCCAGAGCGTGGCCGGGATGAAGGCGAAGTTCGACCCGGCGAAACTGGGCGAAGACGCCCGCACATCCTTCGACATGTGGGCCCTGGAGCTGGAGCGGGCCGAGGCCGCCCACAAGTGGCGCGGCCACGCCTATGTCTTCGCCCGGGGCGGCCCCCACACCGGCCTGCCCAACTTCCTGATCAACCAGCACCGCGTCGACTCAGCCGCCGACATGGAGGCCTACATCGCCCGCGTGGCCGCCATCGGCCCGGCGCTGGACCAGACGCTGGAGCGGGCCAAGGCCTCGGCCGCCGCCGGCGTGCGCATGCCACGCTTCTCATACGACCAGACCCTGGAGGAGGTGCGCCGCATCACCAGCGGCGCGCCGTTCGACGGCGGGGGCAAGGACTCGGCGCTGTTCGCCGACGCGACGGCCAAGCTGGCCAAGCTGCGGGCGGCGGGCAAGATCGACCAGCCCGCCGAGGGCCGGATGCTGGGCGCGGTTTCCGCCGCCATGGCCGGCCAGATGAAGCCGGCCTACGACCGCCTGAGCGCCTGGCTGACCGCCGACCGCGCCAATGTGGCCGCCGACCCGAAGGGCGCGGGCTCGCTGCCCGATGGGGCCGCCTACTACGCGGCCATGCTGCGCGACGAGACCACGACCGACATGACCGCCGAGCAGATCCACGAGCTGGGCCTGAGCGAGGTGAAGCGGATCCGCGGCGAGATGGAGGTCCTGAAGGCCAAGATCGGCTTCGCGGGGTCGCTGGAAGAGTTCTTCGTCTTCATGCGCACCGATAAGCGGTTCTTCCTGCCGAATACCGACGCCGGGCGGGCGGAATACCTGAAGCTGGCGGACGGCTATCTGGCCGGCATGAAGGCCAAGCTGCCCACCGTCTTCGGCCGGCTGCCGAAGTCGGGCGTGATCGTGAAGCGGGTGGAGCTGTTCCGCGAGGAGCCGGGCGGCGCCGCCCACTATTCCTCGGGCGCCCCCGACGGCTCGCGTCCCGGCGTCTTCTACGTGCACCTGGCCGACACGGCGGCGACGCCCACCTTCGAGCTGGAGGGCACCGCCTACCATGAGGGGTGGCCCGGTCATCACATGCAGATCATGCTGGCCCAGGAGATGACCGGCTTGCCCAAGTTCCGGGGGCAGTACAACTACGGCGCCTATGTGGAGGGCTGGGGGCTCTATTCCGAGCTGCTGGCCAAGGAGATGGGCTTCTACGTCGACCCCTACAGCGACTTCGGGCGGCTGGGCCGGGAGATCTGGCGCGGCATCCGCCTGGTGGTGGACACCGGCATCCACGCCAAGGGCTGGAGCGAGGCCCAGGCGCTGGACTACTACCGCGCCAACTCCCCGCAGCCGGAGGGCAAGATCCGCTCCGAGATCCGCCGCTACTTCGTCAACCCCGGCCAGGCGACGTCGTACAAGGTGGGGATGGTCAAGATCCTGGCGCTGCGGGCCCAGGCGAAGAGGGCGCTGGGTCCGAAGTTCGACCTGCGGGCCTTCAACGACCTGGTGGTGGGCGCGGGCGCCCTGCCCCTGCCGGTGTTGGAGACCCGCGTGACCCGCTGGATCGCCGCCCGGCAGAAGGCCTGAGGCGGGGCCAGGCTAGTTAGAGGGCGGGGAGAAGCGGACGGGAATCCGCACCTCGCGGCCTCGCACCGGCTCACCTTCGCCGGTCCGGGCTTCCATCTGGAAGGCGCCGGCGAGCTGCAGCACGGCCTGGCCGAAACCGGCGTCCAAAGGCGCTTCGCTGACGACTGCGCATTTCTGCAGCAGACCTTCGCCATCGACGCGGCAGGTCATGGTGGCGCGGCCGCCCTCCGTGCGGGCGGAGGGCCAGACCCGTCGGATGTCCGCGCCATCGGGCCGCTTGATCCAGACCGGATGGGTGATCACGCCCAGCGTCGGCGCCTGGGCGGCCCAGGCGGCGCAGGCTCCGCCGAGGCTGACGGCGGCGACCAGCGCCAGGCCGGCGGCGCGGCGGCCGGGGGCGGGCAGGGGTGACTTCAGCATGGCGATCCTCTCCTTCAGGGGATGTTCCGAACCGGCAGGCCAGTGGCAGCCGAGCGGCAGGGGTTGGGTGGCGAGCTGGGCCTTCAGCAGCACCTCGGCATAGAGCCGGCGCGCCTCGGGAAACCGGCCGAGGACGGCCGCGTCGCACGCCAGCTCCTGGTCGATCCGCATCAGGTGCGCGGCCAGGTGGGCCAGCGGGTTGAACCAGGCCAGGCACTGCAGGCCGGCGGCCAGGGCGTTCACCCGGGCGTCGCCGGTGGCGAGATGGTGGGCCTCGTGGGCCAGGATCACCGCGCGCTCATCGGGCGCGAACCGGGCCTCGAAGTCGGCCGGGGTGACGATCCGCGGCCGCAGCGCGCCCACCACGGCGGGGCCGACATCGGCGTGCTGGGCGCGGAACTGGCCGGGACCCGTGCGCGTCAGGCGACCCATGGCGGCCACGAAGCGCGCCTGGCGGGCGAACAGCAGCCCTGCGGCGCCGGCGGCGCCCGCGAGCCAGACCGCCAGCAGGCCGCCGGAGATCTCAGGCGCGCCAGCGAGGCCAGCCTGCACCGACCGCGTCGCGGCGGCCCCGGCCTGAAGCACCACGGTCTCGGCGAGCGAGCGCGCCGCCGGCTGCGGCAGGAGGCTGGCGAGCGCGACCAGTGGCGGGGCGGCCCACAGGGCATAGGCCGCCCGCGCGCCGAACGCCTGGCGGATGGGGCGGCGGAGCAGCGTCACGACGATGATCGCCAGGGCGGCGGCCACATTGGCGCGCATGAGGGCGGTCAGGACATCGGCGATCATCGGCGGGCCTCGCGTGGCTCAAGCGTTTACATCCGTAATCGAGATATTGATTACGCGCGTAATCGCTGACGTCAAGGGCCTTCGCCAGGCGCGCCCGGTCAGGGCAGGGCGCGATAGGTCAGGTTGCGGAAGCGGGCCTCGCCGCGTCCCGCCGCGAACAGCCCGGGACGGAGCGCCATGAAGCCGCCGCGGACGTTGTGGTGATAGCCCGAGACCTCCATCTGCCGGTCGAACTTGGTCCAGGTCCTGCCGTCCGGGCTGGTGTGGAAGGTGACGATGTGGCGGTCGTTGCGCATGCGGATGCGCATCTTGCGGCCGTTGGGGTTGGCCGGGCGGCCGCGCTCGATGCCGTACTGATGGGTGACGAAGGTGCGTTCGTTGAACGACAGCCCGCAGTAGAGCTGCTTGTCGTAGAACAGCAGGATGCCCGCCGAGCCTTCGGCCGTGATCTCGATGTCCACCTCGACCTCATAGGCCTGGTCGCCGGCGATGAAGGTGAGCGGCGGGGAGTCCTTCGGCGCCGTCCCGCGTGCGGTCAACGCCAGGCCGTCGCCGAAGCGGACCCGCTTGTCCTCGCCGGGGGCCGGGTCGGCGAAGGCCCACTGCACGCCCATCTTCGAGGTCGAGAAGTCGTCCGAGAGCGCCAGGCCGTGAGGGCCGGCCTGCCCGCCGCGCGGCTTGCGCAGGGGCCGTGACAGGTCGCCGCCGGTCGCCTTGAACCAGCCGTCGGCGGTCCAGGCGATCGGGTCCAGCAGGCACTGGCGGCCCAGGGTCCAGAAGCCGTTCTCGTAGCCGTGGTACATCATCCACCAGTCGCCGGTCGGCCCCTCGACCAGGGTGGCGTGGCCGCGCGACCACCACTTCTCGGCGGCGGACGTGGTTCGGACGATGGGGTTGGCGGGGCAGTGCTCCCAAGGGCCGTGGATCGACTTCGAGCGCGCCACGATCACCATGTGGCCGGTGGGCGGCCCGGCCGTGCCGCCGACCGCGGTGATGAGATAGAACCAGTCGCCGCGGCCGGTGATCTTCGGCCCCTCGGGCGCGAAGCCCTCCACATCCCAGTCCACCGGATAGCGCCAGGGGTCGTAGACGTGCTCGACGGGGCCGTCGGTGGCCAGTCCATCGTCGGTGAGCCGCACGCGATCGCCGCCCGAGAGGAACAGGTAGCGCTTGCCGTCCTCGCCCACGGCGTGGCCGGGGTCGATGTGGTCGGGCAGCTTCAGGTCGACGGGCTCGCTCCACGGCCCACGGATGTCGTCCGCCCAGATGACATAGGTCGAGCGCCGGTCCGGGAAGCGCGCCGGGATGTAGATGTAGAAGCGCCCCTGGTGCTTGATCAGCTCGCAGGCCCAGACCGAGCCGATCGGGGTCTTGAGCGGGGCGGTGATCGGGGCCCAGTTCACCAGGTCGCGCGAGTGCCAGATGACCACGCCCGGATAGGCCTCGAACGACGAGAAGGTCATGTAGTAGTCCGCCCCGTCCTTCAGGATGGTGGGGTCGGGATGGTCGCCAGCGAGCACCGGGTTCAGGAAGGTCCCGTCACCGCGGTCGGCCTTGCGCTGGCCCTCCAGGCCGGGTTTCCAGGAGAGAGGGGCGGCGAGGACGGGGGTGGCCGCGGCCGCGGCGAGGGCGCCCATCGTCCATCGGCGGGTGGGGGTCGGCATGCTCTGGAGACCCTCAGCGCCGGCCGCAGGGGCCGGTGCGGCCCGGCGCCGCGCAACCGCGAGAGTCGGCTCCACGAGCCGCACGCATCCACGCCATCTCATCTTCCCCAGCAGGCTCTACGGGCCGCGACGTCCAAGCGTCTTGATACCGCTAACATCCCAGGTCTGACACCGGTGTCAAGACACCAGGTCCGGCGCCTGCGGGGTCGCGCCGGCCTAGTGGCTGACCCTTAGGCCCTCCAGCTCGCGCGCCGCGGCCTCGAGGTCGGAATCCATCTGCGGCGCGCCAAAGCCGGCCAGCTCCAGCTCCTCGACGATCTGCTCGAAGGCTTCGTGCTCGGTCAGCGGGGCTTCGGCTTGCGAGGCCGTGCAGACGATCCGCTGGATCCGGGTGAGGGCTCCCTCGAGATGCGAGGAGGGCATCATGGCAGTCTCCGTCGAGGTTTGGGGAATGGAAGGTCAACGCCGCAACCCCGCCACGCGTTGCGCGAGGCGGGCATCGGACGCCCGTCGCGCACGAAAAAGGCGGCCGGGTCGCCCCGGCCGCCTCGTTCAGTTCTGCGGATCGAACGCCGTCAGGCGTCGACCAGGTTCCGTTCCATCGCCGCGGCCCGCATGGACTTCTGCAGCTTCTCGAAGGCGCGGACCTCGATCTGGCGGACCCGCTCGCGGCTGACGCCGTATTCGGTGGCCAGTTCTTCCAGGGTGGTCGGTTCGTCCTTCAGCCGGCGCTGGGTCAGGATGTGGCGCTCCCGGTCCGAGAGCTCCGTCATCGCGTCCTGCAGCAGGCTCATGCGCAGGTTCATCTCCTGGCTGTCGGCAACGACCGTTTCCTGGCTGGGCGTGTCGTTGTCGACCAGCCAGTCCTGCCATTCGCTTTCCGAGTCGGCGCGCATCGGCGAGTTCAGCGAGGCGTCGCCGCCGCTGAGCCGCCGGTTCATCGAGATGACTTCCTCGTCCAGCACGCCCAGCTTGGTGGCGATCTGGCTGACCTGGTCCGGCCGGAGATCGCCTTCCTGCAGGGCGGCGATCTCGGACTTGGCCTTGCGCAGGTTGAAGAACAGCTTCTTCTGCGCCGCGGTCGTGCCCATCTTCACCAGCGACCAGGACCGCAGGATGTACTCCTGGATCGAGGCGCGAATCCACCACATGGCGTAGGTGGCCAGGCGGAAGCCCTTGTCGGGATCGAACTTCTTCACGGCCTGCATCAGGCCGACGTTGCCTTCGGAAATCACCTCGCCGATCGGCAGGCCGTAGCCGCGGTAGCCCATGGCGATCTTCGCCACGAGGCGCAGGTGGCTGGTCACCATCTGGTGGGCGGCCTCACTGTCGCCGTGCTCCTGCCAGCGCTTGGCCAGCATGAACTCGGTGTCCTTGGGCAGCATCGGAAACTTGCGGATTTCCGACAGGTAACGGCTGAGGCCGCCTTCCGGCGACATCACGGCGATCGCGTTGGCGGCCATGGTCTATCCCCTTATTCTCTCCGGGACTTCGAGCACCGCGCGGCCCAGTTCTCCAAACAAGAACCTTCGCGCTTCGACCTTCGTCGCCCCCTGTAGACCCTAGATAGGTACGCGATGGGGGCGGTTGAAGGCCGCTGGGAGGGCGGCTCGAATGTCCGACTTCTCTAGTGGGTCTTTCTACCCCTACAGCGTGGCGCCAACAAGGCGCCCTTTCTCATACGTTCGATAGCGGAGCTGCATACGAAAGACGGAACGGGCGTTGTCGGATCGAGGCTTGCCCGCCCGTCCTTGGGGCTGAAACTTCAAGATCGAAGGGAATGTTCCGATGCCCAACCTCGCCCCCTGCCTCTGGTTCGATCGCCAGGCGGAAGACGCCGCGAAGTTCTACTGTGCGATCTTCCCGAACTCCCGGATCGGGACCATCGCCCGCTATCCGGAAGGCTTCCCCGGCGACCGCGCCGGCGAGGTGATGACCGTGGAGTTCGAGCTGGACGGCAAGCCGTTCACAGGCCTCAACGGCGGCCCGGACTTCAAGTTCTCCGAAGCGATCTCCTTCCAGATCGACGTCCAGGACCAGGCCGAACTGGACCGGTACTGGAACGCCCTGCTGGCGGATGGCGGCCAGGAGAGCGTGTGCGGCTGGCTGAAGGACCGCTTCGGCCTGTCCTGGCAGGTGGTCCCGGTTCAGCTAGGGAAACTGATGGCCGACCCGGACCGCGACGCCGCCGGCCGCGTGGCGGCGGCGATGATGAAAATGGTCAAGCTCGACATCGCTGTGCTGGAAGCCGCCGCGAAGGGCTGATCCGGAAAACGACTGGCGCGACGCCCCATCGAGCGGCACCGTAGCGCGATGCGCTTCGTGCTCCTCCTCCTTGTCCTGACGCTGCCGTTCTGGGTGCTGGGCGAGCTGGTCCAGGCCGAGCCGCTGCCGGGCCTGCCGCTCAGCGGCCTGATGGCGTTCATGCCGGCGGTGGCGGCGGCGATCCTGACCGCCCGCGCCGAGGGCCGCGCTGGGCTCAAGGCGCTGTTCGCCCGGTCGTTCGACTGGGGCCGGATGCGGGGTCGGCTGCGTTGGACGCCGCTCATCCTGCTGATCCCCGCCATCGCGCTGGCGTCCTGGGCGATCCAGGGCCACGACCCCGCCGCGGCCGGACCGGCGCCCTGGATCCTCGCGGCCATGCTCGTCGCCTTCTTCGTCGCCGGCCTTGGCGAGGAGCTGGGCTGGTCGGGCTATCTGCTGGAGCCGCTGGCCCGCCGCTGGGGCGAGCTGGGGGCCGCCCTGGCCATCGGCGTCGTCTGGGCGAGCTGGCACCTTGTCCCCTTCCTGCAGGCCGGCCGGGCTCCGGAATGGATCGCCTGGCACGTGGCCATGACCGTCGCCCTGCGGGTGGTGACCGTGCGGCTCTACTTCGGGGCCGGCCGCAGCGTTTTCGCCACCGCCCTGTTCCACGCCTTCTGCAACGTGGGCTTCTTCGCCCTGCCCATGTACGGCGGAACCTACGACCCCCGGTTCACCGCGGTCGCCGTCATCGCCACGGCCGCGGCCCTGACGCTGGGGCGGCGGCGCTCCGGTGGCGACCCGATTGTCCGGCCATGACGAGTGCTGGATGACTAGAGCTTCGCCAGCAGGGCTTCCAACCGCGCCATGTCGTCCGGCAGGGGGCTCTCGAAGCGCACCGTCTCGCCGGTGATCGGGTGGACGAAGCCCAGCACCGCGGCGTGCAGGGCCTGGCGCTTGAGGCCCGCCGCGGCGATGGCGTCCTTCACGGGCTGGGTCGGGCTGCCCGAGCCGTAGACCGGATCGCCCAGGCAGGGGGAGCCCTTGCTGGCGAGGTGCACCCGGATCTGGTGCGTGCGCCCGGTCTCCAGGCGGCAGGCGACGCGGGCGGCCAGTGGTCGCTCCACCGGACCGAAGGTCTTGGCCACCGTGTAGTGGGTGATGGCGTGGCGACCGCCGGTCTTCACCAGCGCCATCTTCTTGCGGTCGTTGGCCGAGCGCGCGATGGCGCCCTCGATGGTGCCGCGGATCGGCGACGGCGCGCCGCGGGTCAGGGCCACGTACATGCGGTCGATGTCATGCGCGGCGAACAGGACGGAGAGGCCCTGGTGGGCGGCGTCGGTCTTGGCGACCACCACGACGCCGGAGGTCTCCTTGTCGATCCGGTGCACGATCCCCGGCCGCGCTACCCCGCCGATCCCCGACAGGCTGTCGCCGCAGTGATGCAGCAGGGCGTTGACCAGGGTGCCGCTCTCGCTGCCCGGCGCCGGGTGCATGGCGATGCCCGGGGGTTTGTCGATGACGATCAGGTGCTCGTCCTCGAACAGCACCTTGAGCGGGATGTTCTCGGCTTGAGGCTCGGCGGCCACGGGCGGCGGAATCTCGACGCGGTAGTCGCCGGCCACGGTCTTGGCCGAGCCGTCGGTGACCGCCTGGCCGTCGCGGCTGACCCGCCCCTCGGCGATCAGCGCCTGCAGCCGGGCGCGGCTGAATTCGGGCAGGGCCGCGGCCAGCGCCTTGTCCACCCGACCGCCCGCCTCCAGGGTCACCACGCGCAGGCCGAAGACCTCTTCGGGCCCCTCGGCTTCCAGATCCTCGGGTTCAGGCGGGGGAAGGCTCATGTCCGCCCGATAGCACAGACTACTTTCCTGTGGCCTCTTCCTCGTGCCCGGTGATCGAGCCGTCCTTGAACAGGTATTCGGTGAGCTGTTCGTTCACCTCAGCGTCGTTGCGGCGCATCCATTCCAGCACCATGGCGGCGTGCTCCAGCTCCTCGCGGGCGTTGTGCAGCAGGATCTTCTTCAGCTCCGGATCAGCCGTGTCGTCGGCGCGCTGGCGATACCAGTCGACCGCCTCGAACTCCTCCATCAGCGACGTGATCGCGTAGTGCATATCGAGGGTCTTGCGGCTCAGCTTGTCGCGGGCGACGTGGAGGACTTCGCTGGACATCCGGTGTCATGCTCCTGTGGTATGGCTCGTTCATATCGGGGCCGGACAGCGGGGGAAACGACCATGAAGATCGATCGGCGCAAGGCTCTCGCCCTGCTCGGCCTCGGAGCCGCAACGCCCGCGGCGGCGCAAAGCTCCGCCGTGGCGGGCAAGGTCGCGTTCAAGCACGGCGTCGCCTCGGGCGACCCCAGGCAGGACCGGGTGGTTCTGTGGACCCGGATCACCCCGCAGACGCCCGGCGCCGAGATCGCCTACAAGTGGCGGCTGAACCCCATCGACCGCCGGGCCGGCGGCGCCAAGAGCGGCTCGGGGACCACGGGTCCCGCCCGGGACTACACCATCAAGGTCGACGCCACTGGCCTCGAAGCCGGCCGCGCCTACACCTTCGAGTTCGAGGCCGCGGGCGTGACGTCACCCCTGGGCCGCACGCGGACCCTGCCGGCCGGTTCGACGAAGGACGTGGTCCTGGCCGTCGCGTCGTGCTCGCTCTATCCGAACGGGTATTTCAACGCCTACCAGGCCATCGCGGACCTGCCCCGGGTGGACGCGGTGCTGCACCTCGGCGACTACATCTACGAATACGGCGGGCCGAAGAGCTACGGCATGGACTCGCCCGTGGCCGGCGAGCGGCCGCACGATCCGCCGCGCGAGATCGTCAGCCTGGACGACTATCGCCGCCGTCACGCCCAGTACAAGTCCGACCCGCAACTGCAGGCCGCCCATGCCAAGGCGCCGTGGATCGTTGTCTGGGACGACCACGAGACGGCCAACGACAGCTTCATGTCCGGCGCCCAGAACCACACCGAGGGCGCCGAAGGGTCCGAGGGCGAGTGGACCGTCCGCAAGGCCGCGGCGCTGAAGGCATATTTCGAGTGGATGCCGATCCGCGAACCGGCCGGCGGCGGCGGGCTGGCCGAGGCCGCCATCCGCAGCTTCGACTTCGGCGACCTGGCCAGCCTGATCATGATCGAGACCCGCCTCACCGCCCGCGACAGCCAGGCCACCCTGGACGGCGACGCTCCGGAAGTGGACGGCAAGCGCGACCTGACGAAGCTCAAGGCCAAGCTGGCCGATCCGAGCCGCCGGATGATGGGCCAGAAGCAGGAGGCCTGGGTCGGCGCCGAACTGGCGCGCTCGGTGAAGGCCGGCCATGCCTGGCAGGTGATCGGCAACGAGGTGGTGATGGCCCGCGTCATGCTGCCCAGCCCGAAGAAGGAGCTGACCCCCGAGCAGTACGCCGCGATCCCGGCCTCGGCGCAGAACCGGGTCAACCGCTACGAGGCCGGCGCCGCGCTGGGCCTGCCGGCGGGGATGGACATGTGGGACGGCTATCCCGCCGACCGCGAGCGGCTCTACGACCGGTTCAAGGCGGCGAGCGCCCGGCCGATCGTGCTGAGCGGCGACAGCCACTCGTTCTGGGCCAATGAGCTCTACGACGCGGCCGGCAAGCGGGTGGCCTGCGAGTTCGGGACCACGGGCATCACCAGCCCCGGCGCGGGAGAGCTGACCCCGGGCGTCAACGCCGGCGACCTGATCGCCAAGGCCAACCCGGAGGTGATCTTCAACGACCAGGTCTCCAAGGGCTTCGTCCTGCTGACCCTCACCCGCGACCAGGCGAAGGCCGAAATGGTCGCCGTCTCCACCATCGTGGCCAGGGACTTCACGACCAAGGTGGTGAAGACCTTCGTGGCCGCGCCGGAGGGGACGGGCGTGTCGGGGCTGAAGGCAGGCTAGGCGGCCGGGACCTGAAGCCCGCCGGCGCGTCCGTCAGCCCTGGGGCTGCGCCATGAGCGCCGGCGGCGGACACGCCTTCCAGGCGCTCGCCATGTCCAGCGCCTCGCTTACGCCGCCGACCAGGGCGGTCGCGGTCACGGGCTTGGCGACGTGCAGATCGGCGCCTGCGTCGAAGGCGTCCGCGCGATGCTGGGACATGGCGTTGGCGCTCAGCATGACGATCGGGGTTCGGGCGCCGCCGCGGCTCTCCTCGTCGCGCCGGATGGCCCGGGTCGCGGCGAGGCCGTCCATGACCGGCATCTGCATGTCCATGAGCACCAAGTCGAACACGCCGCTCCGCATGGCCTCGACCGCCTGGGCGCCGTTTTCCACGATGGTGATCTCGGCCCCATAGGGCGCGAGGATCAGCTCGACGACCTTCTGGTTGGTGGGGTGATCCTCGGCCAGCAGGATGCGCACGGGGGTGTCGCGCTCGGCCGTGGGCTGGCCGCCGGCGAGCGCTGCTTCGGGGGTGGCGCCGTTGGGCCCCGCGTCATAGGCCGTCAGGGACTCTGCTCGCGCCAGCGGCAGCTCGACCCGGAACCGGCTGCCGCCGCCGATGGCGGACTGGGCGGTGATCTCGCCGCCCATCATCTCGACCAGGGACTTGCAGATCGACAGGCCCAGGCCCGTGCCGCCGAAGCGGCGGGTGATCGTGGTGTCGGCCTGGCTGAACCTCTGGAAGAGGCCCTCGCCCGCCGCGGCGTCGAAACCCACCCCCGTGTCGGCGATTTCGACGATCAGCCGGCTCGGCTGGCCCGGCGCGTCGGAATCCTCGACGTCGACCGTCAGGCGGACCTCGCCCTCGGCAGTGAACTTCACGGCGTTGGAGAGCAGGTTGCCCAGCACCTGCCGGATGCGGGTGCTGTCCCCGTGGAAGGTCCCCCGCGCCCGTTCGCCGTAGCGGGCCTTGAAGGCGAGGCTCTTCTCCTGGGCGCGAAGCTGGTGCAGGTCGGCCAGGCTTCCCAGCTCGCCGTGGAGGTCGAAGACCCGATGTTCGATCTCCAGCCGTCCCGCCTCGATCTTCGAGACATCCAGGATGTCGGAGACCAGCCGCTCGAGCGTGACGCCCGAGCGCTGGATCAGGGACACCATCTCCCGCTGGGCCGCCGTCAGCTCGGTCCGGTGGAGCGCATCGACGACGCCGATCACGCCGTTCAGGGGGGTGCGGATCTCATGGCTCATGTTGGCCAGGAAGTCGCTCTTCGCCTGGTTGGCGGCGTCGGCCGCCTGCCGGGCGGCCCTCATCTCCGCCTCGAGGGCGTGGCGCTCGGTCACGTCGCGGGCGGCGCCGAACACCAGGTCGCCGATCCGGCGGGCGCGCCATTCCAGGTGCCGGTAGCCGCCGTCCTTGTGCCGGTAGCGGTTCACGAAGCCCATGACCTCGTCCTCGACGCGCATGCGATGCATGTGTCCCTGCGTGTCGGTGATGTCGTCCGGATGGACCAGCGGCAGCATGGACGCGCCTTCGAGCTCCGCGATCGAGTAGCCCAGGGTGTTCGCCCAGGCCTGGTTCACCTTGACGAACCTGAAGTCCCGGTCGCGGATGCAGAGCATGTCCAGCGAGACCTCGAAGAAGGTCGTGAGGTCGCGGGCCGTCTCGGTCTCGGTCCGGATCGCCTGCTGGGCGCGGGCCTCGCTTCGGGCCCGCTCGTGCTGATCGCGCTGGCGCTCGATGGCGATCGCCGCCAGTTCGGCTGCGGCCTCGATGAGCGCGATATCCTCCGCGCCGGGCGCGCTGACGTGGCGATAGTAGATGCCGAAGGTGCCCAGGACCTCGCCGCCGCTGCCCTGGATCGGCTGGGACCAGCAGGCGCGCAGCCCGGCCCCGGCGGCCAGGTCCTTGAAGTCCGCCCAGAGGGGATGGGTCTGGATGTCCTCGACGATCACGCGCGTGTTGTGGAACGCCGCCGTGCCGCAGGATCCGACATTGGGTCCGATCGCAACCCCTTCGATCGCGGCGTTGTAGTCGTCGGGCAGGCTGGATCCCGCCCCGAGGGTCAGGCGCCCTCCGGTGTCGTCGACCAGGAGGATGCTGCACATCGCCCCGGGGGCCTCGGCCTCGACCGAGAGCGCGACGGCGTCCAGCACCTCGGCGAGCGGATTGCCGGTCGCCATGAGGGTCATGATGCGGCGGAACGCCGAATGCGCGGACGTTCGGCTCATGGGCGCGCGCGACTCCTGATCAAGGTCTCGAAGGCCGAGCTAGGCATGACAGGCTGGCGATCGGGTTAATCATCCGTCCGAATGTCCGCGGCAAATCGCGGCGCCGGCCAGGACGCCGTCGGCGGGGCGTTTCCTAACGCGATGCGAACACCCGCTTCAGCTCGGGTTCAGGTCGGTCCGGCCACCATCGTCGCCTGACCTTTTCCATGGAGGCGCGTCATGGCCACTGACCCCCACATCACCGTTGAACGTCCCGCCGTCTGGGCGCGGGCTCTGCTGATGGGCAGCATCGCCTTCGCGGGGGCGTCGGCGGCGCTGCTGGCCTGGTTCTGAGCGCCGGCTCAGGCCGCCTGCGCCGCCGCGGTCCAGATCGCCCGGGCTTCGGGCGCGATATCGACGCCGCCCTGCTGAAGGCTCCAGAGCTGGACGAGGGTCGGCAGCGCGATGTCGGCGAGGCGGCTCGTGTAGCCCGCGCCGGACTTCTGGAAATGCGCCCCGCCGGCGTCGGGGATCTTGAAGCGGAGCAGGGTGCAGTACCAGCGGGCGATGTCGGGCTGGTCGTATTCCAGCCGGGGGTGGCGGGCGTAGAGCTCATGGCCGGCCTTCAGCACCCCGCGCGGCGGCAGGCGGACCAGGCCTTCCAGGCCGGCGGGCAGTTCGAGCTTGAGTTGGGTCTTCACGACCACGGTGTTGAGCAGGAACAGCATGCGGAACTTGCCGGCGCGTCTCCGTTTCGCGGTGCGAAGCGGATTTCGCACGGGTGAGGTTAGCGGTCCGTTGCTCGTGGACCGGTAATCCACAGCCTGGGTTCAGGGGCGCCGTTCGAGCGCCAGTTTCACGCCGAAGGCCAGGAAGACGCCGCCCGTGGCGCGGTCCAGCCAGCGGACCACCGCCGCGCGCTGCAGGACGCCCGCGATGGGCCGAGTGCCGGCGATCAGGACGGCCGACCAACAGCTGCCGAGCAGGACGTGGATCACCGCGAGCAGGAAGATGAAGGGCGCGGCCTCGACCCCGGTCGGCAGGAACTGGGGCAGGAACGAAACGTAGAAGACGCCCACCTTGGGGTTCAGGAGGTTGGTCAGGAAGCCCCGGCGCATCCAGGTGAGATCGCCGCCGCCGCGCTTCTCGCCGGTGCTGACCTCGAACCGGTCGCGAGGCTTCAGCAGCAGGTTCAGGCCCAGCCAGACCAGGTAGGCCGCGCCGACCCATTTCAGGACGTTGAAGGCCAGGGTCGAGGCGGCGAGCAGAGCGCCCAGGCCCAGGGCCACCGCCGCGCCCCAGATCAGGCAGCCGATATTGATGCCCAGCGCCGCGAAGGCCGCCCGCTTCGGACCCTCCACCGCCGCCGTGCGCAGGATGAGCGCGGTGTCGAGGCCGGGCGTCAGGGTCAGCAGCCCGGCGGCGACCACATAGGCCGAGAGCGCCTGGACGACGGTCATGGCCGCTTCACCAGCTTGCCGCTCTCGATGACGCGGTAGAAGCAAGAGCGCTGGCCGGTGTGGCAGGCGCCGCCGTCGCCCTGCGGCCAGACCTTGAGCCAGACGGCGTCCTGGTCGCAGTCGATGCGCAGCTCCTCGACCACCTGGACCTGGCCGCTGGTGGCGCCCTTGT